>Ga0222713_10000027_pt1 | contig 149117 bp, 200 predicted proteins | sample C33_649DmetaG_FD_165061 | JGI IMG/M metagenome (GOLD analysis project Ga0222713, IMG submission 165061) | Estuarine water microbial communities from San Francisco Bay, California, United States - C33_649D | ecosystem: Environmental > Aquatic > Marine > Unclassified | place: USA: California...
GATCGAGTTTGCCTGCCAGGGGATTGACCTAGTCCACCCAAACCCCCGCATCGAGAAGTTCTTCAAGGAATGGTTCAACAAGGTCAACGGCAAGGAGCGCACCGAGCGCATCCTGAACATGCTGTTCCGTGCGGGCAATGTGGTCATCAAGCGTTCGACGGCCCGTCTGGCCGATGAGGACGCCGCCGCCCTCCAGCGTGGCAAGGCAGCCGATGTCAAGCCGGACATTGCAAAAGCGCCCGACCCCATGGAAATCCCGTGGGAGTACACGATCTTCAACCCTCTTTCCGTTGACGTATTCGGTCAGGAGTTGGCTCCTTTCCTCGGCACCAAGTATTTCCGGTACGGTGTCCGGGTCTCCGAGGTTGTCAGCAAGAAGATCAAGAAACCCGAGGTCACCATCGAGAAGCAGATGATGACCAAGCTGCCTCGGGAGGTGTTGAACCTAGCCCGTCAAGGTGGCAAGCTCATCCCGTTGCCGCCCGAGAAGACGGTGGCCATCTACTACAAGCGGGACGACTGGCAGGTCTGGGCGCGACCCATGACCTACGCCATCCTTGAAGACCTGATCATGCTCCGCAAGATGAAGCTGGCCGATCTGGCTGCGCTGGACGGTGCAGTTTCCTATATCCGTCTGTGGAAGCTGGGTTCTCTCGACCACCGCATTCTGCCGACCGAAGCGGCGATTGCCCGCTTGGCCGACATGCTGATGAACAATGTTGGCGGTGGCTCCATCGACCTGATCTGGGGGCCGGAGCTTCAGCTTCAGGAAACCTCGACCGACATCTCCAAGTTCCTGGGCGAAGAGAAGTACCGTCCGATCCTCAACAACATCTTTGCCGGACTGGGAATACCGCCCGGATTGACGGGCCTGCCCGCCCCTGGCGGCTTCGGCAACAACTTCATCAGCCTCCAAACGCTGGTCGAACGACTCCAGTACGGGCGTGACCTGCTGATCCGATTCTGGGCCAACGAGGTTCGCATCGTACAGCAAGCCATGGGCTTCCGCTTGCCAGCACAGGTGGTCTTCGACCAGCAAACTCTCACGGACGAGGCCGCCCAGCAGCGACTGCTGATCGACCTCGCCGACCGCGGTCTCATCTCCGACGAGGCCCTCCAGGAACGGTTCGGCCTCATCCCCGAGATCGAGCGTGTCCGCACCCGCCGCGAGGCCCGCATGCGAGACAATGGCAATCTCCCCGCCAAGGTTGGCCCGTTCAACGCCGACACGAAGGAAGCGGTCAAGAAAATCTTCGCCCAGAACGGATACATGACCCCAGAGGACTTCGGCATCGAGGCATCCGGCCAGCCCAAAAATGCGGGCGGTCAGCCGGTGTCCGAAGAACTCAAGGGTCAGCCTGGACAGGGTCGCCCGCCCGGCTCGACGGATACCCAGCCACGACAACGGCGGGAAGTCAAGCCGGAGAAACCCGCCCAGGCCGAATATGCAGCCGCCTTTGTGTGGGCCGACTCTGCCCACCGCCAAGTCTGCGAGTTGACCCAGCCAGCTTACCTGAAGAGCATCGGCAAGAAGAACCTGCGCGAGGCCTCCTCGGAAGAGATCGCCGCTCTGGAAGAGTTCCGCTTTGCCGCCCTGTGCCAGTTCTCTGTCGGCGATGAGATCACCAAAGAGAAACTCAAGGAAGTGCTGTCGAAGCCGATCACCGTGCCCGCACCGGTCCAGGCACTCCACAAGGAAACTCTCTCCAAGTTCGTTCAGCAAAAAGGCTCCATGCCAACCGCAGAAGAACGCCGACGGATAGAAGCCTCTGTTTATGCGGTTTATTCCTGCCTGTAATTGACCAATCCCCCACCCTCCCCGGTGTAAAAACCGAGGGAGGCTTAGCAAACCATGGAAATCGCCGTTTATAAAGCAGAACAGGAAGCCGGTCTGGAAGAACAGATCAGGGCCAATGCTTCCGTTGCTTGGCAGTCCGATGTCCAGCTTTGCGATGCCTTTGACCTAGGCAATGCCAAGGCCAACCTCCTGCCCGAACACGCCACGGCAGAGAACAAAAACCAGATCGATCTCCACTACCTGCGCACCATCATGGTGACCTCGGCGTGGAACCTGAACGACGATGTCTTCACCCCCCACGAAATGTGGCTGGCCCGGGCGACCCCGGAAGACAAGCCGTTCAACTACATGCACGAGCAGCACGACATCATCGGCCACATCACGAATGCCGTTGCCGTCGATGACAGCATGCAGCCGATCCCGGAAGAAACCCCCGCCGACAAGCTGCCCGAACACTACCACATCGTCACCAATGCCGTTCTTTACAAGTTCTGGGAGAAGCCGGAACTGCAAGAGCGGATGAACAAGCTCATCGCCGAAATCGCTGAGAACAAGTGGTTCGTGTCGATGGAAGCCTTGTTCTACGGCTTCGACTATGCGTTCAAGACCGCCAAGGGTTGGCAAATCATTGAGCGCAACGACAAGACGGCTTTCCTCACCAAGCATTTGCGCGTCTACGGCGGCAAGGGCGAGTTTGAGGGTAAAAAGCTAGGCCGCGTGTTGCGGCGGATCGTGTTCTCCGGGAAGGGACTCGTCAGTAAGCCCGCCAACCCGGAAAGCGTAATCCTCGAGGCCAACAAGGCTTCGGGGTATGAACTTCCCAGAGAGGAGACTCACACCATGAGCGTTGAAATTGAAACTGTCCAGGCCGAAGCCGCCGAGGCCAAGGCAAAAGCCGAACAGCTGGCCACCGAGTTGGCTGCCGCCAACGAGAAGCTGGCCCAGGTCGAAGCCGAGAAGCGTCTGGCCCGCCTGACCGCTTCCGTCGCCGAGAAGCTGGAAGCCGACGCCGTTCACGCTTTGGCTATTGCCACCGCCCTGTCCGGCCTGACCGACGAGGCCTTTGAGGCCGCTGTCGCCAGCGCCAACGAGTACATGGCCGCCAAGCTTGCCGCCTACAAGGGCCAGTCCGAGAAGGTGAAGGCTGCCGAAGACCTGACCGCCACCGTGGAAGCCCTCAAGGCCCAGGTGGAAGAGTTGAAGAAGATCGCCGCCGAAATCACCCCCGCCCCCAAGGGTCTCGGTGACGCCAACCCGCCTAAGCCAGCACCCGTGATGTCCATCCCCATGGACAAGGGCGCTATTCCCCCCGAGGCCGCTCCTGTTGTGGCCGGGGTTCTCGACAAGGTCATTCCGAGCGAGGAGCCGGCCCTCGCCGACCCCGCAGCCAGCCCTGTGGTGAACAAGGTGGCTGCTCAGATCGCTGCGTTCTTCAACGCAGACGAGACTGAAAGCCCGGAAGCCGAGTAAGTTTCTCACCCACAAGGAGACGAGAGAGATGGCACTGAAACCTGATCGTCACATTCTGGAGACCGACATCTCCCTCGTGTGCAATGACGTCCACGAGAAGGGAGCTGTTCTGGTCTACAGCACCGCGTCCAGCGGCACGGGGCTTTACACCCCGGGCGTTGCGACCGTTGCCGCCAACCCCTCCGGCAAGGTTCCCGCAGGCGTCAGCCTGGCGGCCTTTGTCAACATCGACCAGACCCGCCAGAAGAGGAACTTCCAGCGCGATGAGCAAGTCATCGGCGAGAAGGCACCCCTGCTGAAGAAGGGCTGGGTGGTCACCGACATGATCGTGAGCGGCCAGGCTGCTTCCATCGATGCTGGTGTGACCGCTTACCTCGGCGCCAGCGGCAAGCTGACCACCGTGGCCAGCACCAACCCCGTTGTCGGCCAGTTCGCCAACAAGGTGGACGCCGAAGGCTTCGTGAAGGTCTACATCGACCTCCCCGCAGTCTAATCACAGGTAACCTCTCAAGGAGACAGAACAAATGAAGAAGCCCAGTGATGAGATGGTTGGCCTGCTGAAACGAGCCGGCGACCATGGTTTCGAGACCGCCAGCGCAGCTCAGCATGAGCTGGCCAAAGCCCTCACCCTGCCCCTGCGTCAGGGCATCCTGAAGGGTGACATCGTCAGCGGTATCTACCAGCCGATTTACTTCGCGCCTGGCACCGCTGTTGAGTTCCCCCTCGACTTCTTGGCCCCCGGGACCGAGAAGGACTTCGTGGCCTACACCGTGCCTGCTCAGGGTCGCATCCCCGAGAAGCATGTGAGCGGTGACTTCGTGATGGTTCCGACCTACGAAGTGGCCGACTCCATCGACTTCGCCCTGAAGTACGCCCGCGACGCCCGTTGGGACATCGTCGGTCGCTGCATGCAGGTGCTGGAAGCGTCCTTCGTCCGCAAGATGAACGACGACGGCTGGCGCACCATCCTGTCGGCTGGCAACAGCCGCTCCCTGGTGGTGTACGACTCGGCCGCCACCCCCGGCCTGTTCACCAAGCGCCTCGTGGCCCTGATGAAGACCATCATGCGCCGCAACGCTGGCGGTAACAGCACCTCGGTGAACCGTGGCGCTTTGACCGACCTGTATGTCAGCCCCGAAGCCATGGAAGACATGCGCTCTTGGGACCTGAGCCAGGTCGATGACTTCACCCGCCGGGAAATCTTCCTCGCCGGCACGGGCAACGAAGAGTACGGCCTGACCCAGATTTTCGGCGTGAAGCTGCACGATCTGGACGAGCTGGGTGTGGGTCAGGACTACCAGACCTACTTCACCGGCACCCTCGGTGGCTCCCTGGACTTCGGCAGCGGCAACGACGAGAAGCTTGAGCTTTGCGTCGGCCTCGACCTGTCCAAGGACGACTCCTTCGTGATGCCCTGGCGTCAAGAGATCGAAGTGTTCGAGGACCCCACCTTCCATCGTCAGCGTCGCGCTGGCTTCTATGGCTTCGGTGAGTACGGCTTCTCGATCCTCGACAACCGTCGGGTTCTGCTGGGCGCCCTGTAATAGGGACCTCCAAACGGAGCTAGCTTGCGAGGGCGGCCATCTGGCCGCCCTCCTTGTTTTGACGGTGTAAATTCCGGTGGAGGATAGATATGAATGCCTACCGGATCGTCACTCGAATCCAGGATCAGGACGACTTCAGCGGCGTCCCGCAGTCCGGTCAAGTCGTTTACTTTGATTCCTCTTCCGGCAAGTTTGTTCCCGCCGACCTCCTGCCTCTTATCCCCCCTGTGGGCAGGACTCTTGCTGGCTTAACGGACGTTCAGGTGGTGGCCCCATCGGGCAATGACGTCCTCATGTACCGCTCTGGCGACCAGAAGTGGATGAACGAACACATTCTTGACGGAGGCAACTGGTAATGGCTAACACGATCAGAATCAAGCGCAGGACATCGGGCCAGGCCGGTGCGCCGTCTTCGCTTTACAACGCCGAGTTGGCTTTCAACGAGGTGGACAAGGTACTCTATTACGGCTTCGGCACGGGCGGGGCGGGTGGAACCGCAGGCTCGGTCATCGCCATTGCGGGCGAGGGCGCCTTCCTGCCGTTGTCGGGCGCCGGTACTGCTACTCTGGGCAAAGCGGTCAATTTCACAGGCACCGTGGACTTTCAGGGCACCACCACCGCTCTGACCGTCACCGCTGCGGACAACTCCACCAAGGTCGCCACCACCGCCTGGGTGAAGAACCAAGGCTATCGTACCGGCAACGAAACCATCAATGTCTTCGGGGACGCCACTGGTTCGGGCACGACTTCGATCACGGTGACTTTGGCCAATACCGGCGTGACCGCCGGGACCTACACGAAAGTCACGGTCAACTCCAAAGGCCTTGTCACCTCGGCCACCACCCTGGCCGCTTCCGACATTCCGACTTTGACTGCGTCAAAGATTTCGGACTTCGACACGCAAGTCCGCACCAGCCGTCTCGACCAGATGGCCGCTCCATCGTCGTCGCTGAGCCTGAACAGCCAGAAGATCACCAGTCTGGCCGATCCGACCAACGCCCAAGATGCTGCCACCAAGAACTATGTGGACTCCACGGCGCAGGGACTTGACCCCAAAGCTTCTGTCCGCGTTGCCACCCAATCGAACCTGAACCTGTCATCGCCCGGCTCGACCATCGATGGTATCACGATGGTTTCCGGCGACCGCGTGTTGGTCAAAGCCCAGACAACGGCCTCCGAGAACGGTATCTATATCTACAACGGCTCGGCCACCGCCCTGACCCGCGCCTCCGACGCCAACAGCACCAGCAACCTGACCGCTGGCGCCTTCGTCTTCGTCGAGGAAGGCTCCGATTCAAGTGCCGGTTATGTGTTGCAGAAGCCTGCCGGCTCCTATGTACTGGGCACGAGCAGCCTGACCTTCGTCCAGTTCAGTGGCACCGGCCAGATCACGGCTGGCGCAGGTTTGACCAAGACCGGAAACAGTATCGATGTGGTCGGCACCGCCAATCGCATCACCGTCAACGCTGACAGCATCGACATCGCCAGCACCTACGCTGGCCAGAACACCATCACCACCGTTGGCACGATTGCCACAGGCACCTGGAACGGCACAGTCGTTTCGGTCTCCTACGGTGGCACGGGCGCATCAACCCTGACCGGCTACTTGAAGGGCAACGGCACCTCGGCATTCACCGGCTCCTCGACCATCCCCGGCTCCGACATCACCGGCAACATCTCCGGGAACGCCGCCAATGTCACCGGCACCGTGGCCGTGGCGAATGGCGGTACTGGAGCCACCACGCTGTCGGGTATTTTGAAAGGGAACGGAACTTCGGCGATTAGTGCAGCGACTGCTGGCACCGATTATCTGGACCCCAACAGCACCCTTGATGGCGGCAGCTTCTAATGCCAAATACGATCCGGCTGAAGAGAAACACCTCCACGGGGGTGTCCCCCGCAGCGGGTTCTCTTTCGACCGGCGAATTGGCGATCAACACGGCAGATGGTGTCCTGTTCACAAAGAACGAATCGGGCACCGTCCTCAAGCTCGTTCCATTCAATCAATACGGCCTTCTCGTCGTCGGCACCGGAGCCACCGCCCGGTCAGTTACCTGTAGTGCGTATGCCAACGGCAACTTTGCGGCGACGGGAGACGCCCAGTACAGGACGGGCCTTCTCAGGGCTTCGACCACCACGGCGACCACCACGGAACTGAGCCTGGATGGGGCGGCCGCCAGCAACTCCAACACCTTCGTGTTGCCGAACAACGCCACCTTCCATTTTGACATCAGCGTCGTCGCCCGCAGGACAGACACGACTGGCGAACATGGGGCTTGGCACTTTTCCGGCTGTATCTCCCGCGATGCCACCGCTGCCACCACGGCTATTGTCGGCACCGTTGGCAAGACCACGGTCGCCAAGACAACTGATGCCTGGGACTGCAATGTCGTGGCTGACGCCACCAATGGTCGGCTCGTTGTCAATGTCACCGGCCAGGCAGCCAAGACGATTCGCTGGGTGGCCACCGCCAAGATCACGGAGGTGACCGCCTAATGCCAAAGAGAATCGACCAGCTTGGGGATCGCGCACCGGTCAACAATGATTGGGTGGTTTCCACGATCACCAGCGGCCCGGCTACCCGCTCCCGGCTGTACCAGCTGATCCGCAACGGCCTCGACCAGTCGGTGGACACGGGCGGCAACTCTTTACCAATCATCGGCCCCGAGAGAACCGTTACTGGCTCGGGCGGTCACATCCTGTTTGTCCCAGGCAAGAAGGCGGGTGGACCTGGAAACGCCCCCTCCGATTACTACGGCAGGGTTTACTTCGTCGCCTCGGGCGGCACCTCCCCGACCAACGCCGACTTCTACTTCGCCTTTGACACCGACAAGGTCCTGATTGTCTCCGGTCAGACAGGGTCGGGCAAGGCGATCCTCCTGCAAAGCGGCACAGCCACAGCCTGCTCGGTCCACATCGGCCAAACCCTATCCTCCGGCCCGGCGGTGGGGATCAGCGGGCCTCTTATTTCCAACGGGTTGTTCGTCAACGGCACGCAGGGCGTCTTCCAAGAAGACTTCTCCTCGTTTGATGTTGTCAATCCAAAGCTCCTCTGGCCCCGCAAGGTCTCCACGCTGGCCACCTCGGGTTCCGGTGCGCCCGATGTGGGCATTGAGCGGGCGTCCAAGGGCATCCTCAAGGTCACCGATGGATCGACCGGGGGCGGCTCCTTCTCGTCGCCGTCCTCCACAATCACCGTCTCCAGCGAGACCACCAACAATCTGGCCATCGGCTCGACCAGCTATGTCCGCCTGAATGTCACCATTTCCACGACTTTGACCGGGATTGCCCCGCCCACCGATGGCAGTCACGCCGACGGCAGGAAGGTCAGCCTGTTCAATGTCGGCACAGCCAATATCGCCTTAGCCAACAACAACACCGGTAGCACGGCCAGCAATCGCCTCCAGGTCAACGGCACCCAGATAGTTCCCCCAAGTACAAGCGTGGACTTGACTTATGACTCGACGGTGTCGAGATGGGTCGTGTCTGGCGGCAGTTCGGGGGCCTCGGGAGCGCAGGGTTCTAACGGGGCCGTGCAATATGCCTCCGGGGGATTTCTTGCGGGAGCCACAGGTGTATTTACAGATGGATCGGACTTGCGAGTGCAGGGGCCGCTCCTGACCGGTTCAACGAACACGCGGTGCGGCCTCTATGTTGTCCACAAGCTGACCCAGTCGGCCACCCCGGAAAAGTTGACCACGGACGGGCAGGCGGTGACTGGCAGCAATCAGGTGATAATGCCTGATAACGCAACCTATCTCTTTGATATTCTTGTCAGCGCACAGCGCGAAGATGCTATCGGGGAGAGGGCGGCGTTCCGCTTTGAGGGGGTCGCCTTCCGGAATACCGGGGCGGCAACGGTAGACATCCTCATCGGTGGCGTCAGCAAAACCAGCATATCCAAGTCCGAAGTTCCCTGGGATGTCTCCGTGACCACGGACACAGCCAATGGGGCGATCAGCATTGTGGTAACCGGCGAGTCAGCCAAGTCCATTCGTTGGGTGGCCGCCGTCAAGACAGTCGAGGTGCGCCGTGCCAATTAATTTTGATAAGAGTCCATCCGGGTCCATTACCCTCAAGGCGCCCTCCTCCGGCTCGGTCTCGCTGACCCTGCCATCAGCGGACGGCACCAACCGTCAGCTACTTTCGACCAATGGCTCGGGTACGCTCAGCTTCATCACGCTGATCGCCTCCGACATCCCGACGCTGACCGCGTCCAAGATCAGCGACTTCGACACGCAGGTCAGGACGAGCAGGCTGGATCAGATGGCGGTGCCAACCGCCTCGGTCAACCTGAACAGCCAGAAGATCATCAACCTGGCCACCCCCACCAACGCCACCGATGCGGCTAACAAGGATTATGTCGATAGCGTCAGCCAGGGGCTGGACCCGAAGAACTCCGTCCATGTCGCTACGACAACCAACCTGAACCTGTCCTCGCCTGGTGGCACAATTGATGGCGTCACCATGGTGTCGGGCGACCGGGTCCTGGTGAAGGATCAGACCACCGCCAGCCAGAACGGCATCTATGTCTGGAACGGTGCCGCTTCGGCCATGACGCGGGCCTCGGACGCCGACAGTGTCACCAAGCTCAACGGCGGCGCCTTTGTCTTCGTGGAAGAGGGTACTACCTACGCCACCACAGGCTGGGTGCTGCAACAGCCGGTCGGCAACTATGTGCTGGGCACCACCGCCCTGACATGGTCGCAGTTCTCCGGCGCAGGCCAGATCACCGCCGGGACCGGCCTGACCAAGTCGGGCAACACGATTGCGCTGATCACTCCCGTCACCACGGCGAACGGCGGCACCGGCCTGACCACGGTCGGCACGGGTTTCCTGAAAGGCAACGGTTCTACCCTCAGCTACGCTACCCTCACCTCCGGTGATATCCCCGACCTGTCGGCCACCTATGTGACCCTGTCGGGCAACCAGACGATCTCGGGCATCAAGACCTTCTCAGCAGCTCCGATCCTCTCGACATTGACCGGCTACCTGAAAGGCAACGGGGCCAGTGCCCTCACGGCCTCCTCGACTGTGCCAGCCTCTGACATCTCGGGCACACTGGGCGTCAGCAACGGTGGCACCGGAGCCAACACGCTCACCAGCAATGGCGTGCTGTTGGGCAACGGCACCTCGGCCGTCCAAGCGACCGCCGCAGGAACTGCCAATCAAGTGCTGCGTGTCCCCGGGGCCGGTGGGGCACCCGCCTTCGGGGCCATCAACCTCGCCAGCACCTCGGCTGTCACCGGCACGCTCCCCATTGCCAACGGCGGTACGGGCCAGACGGCGTTCGCCTCGGGCATCCTCAAGAGCGACGGCACCAACCTGTCCTCCGGGTCGCTGTCGGCGTCGGACATCCCCGACCTCTCCTCGACCTATGTCACGCTGAACACAACCCAGACAGTCAACGGGGTCAAGACCTTTGCCAGCGGCATGTTGGTCAGTCAAATCGCCCCATCGGCCAACAACTACTTTGGCATCGGTGCTTCCGGCACTCCCCTTCGCCAGTTTGACATCTGGGTCGGCTCCAACAGCTCCAAGACCACAGACCTTTTTCCCTACAACACCTCGACCTCGTCCACTCCCGTGGACTTGTATATCGATGGTTCCAGCAATGTCATGGATTTGACCACCGGAGAGACTTGGTACTACGACGCCAGAGTTTTGGGAACCCAGACCGGCGGCACCTCGGGTACGGTAGGTGACAGCTTTGCGACCCGTTTCACGGGCGTGATCAAACGGTCTTCGGGCGGCACGACTGCGATGGTTGGATCGACCTCTCAAGATATCGATGCCCGCGACACCGGAGCAGCCAACTGGTCGGCCACCACTACCGCTGACACAGTCAATAACGCCCTGAAGATTTCCTGCACGGGCGAGGCCAACAAGACCATCTACTGGCAGTCGAAAGTATCGTTGATCCGTGTTGGTACGCCAGCTGCTAGCGGCGGTGGCGGTGGCGGTGGAAGCGGCGCACCATTTTCTCCTCCCCCTCCAATTTGAGAGTGAACAATGGCAACTAGAGTAATAGCAGCCCAGGACAAAACCTCGTCGGGGGCGGGTGATGATGTCCAGATCAAGGCCGGTAATGCGAACACCAGCGGGGCTGGCGGCAGCATCATTATCCAGCCGGGCGCTCAGGCGACTACAGGCGGCAATGGCCTTTTGATTGTCCGCCAACCCAGCGGCGTGGCGGGGACGGACGAAATCCAGCTGTCGCACGATGGCGGCAAAGGCAGCGTCATCAACAAGGATGGCGTTTTGCAACTTGGCGGCAGCCACATCGCTCTGAGGACTACCGCCAACAATGCCAAGACCAACCTGACCGCCGGGACCATTTATTGCGATGGACTCTATTCGTCCAATATCATCAACGCTGACGGCCAGACCAACGACAGTTATGGTTGGGCGATTGATGGAAATGGACCAAACTGGAACCAAGGCTTTAATCTGCGAGTAGGCTGGTCACACATCAAGGGGTATGCCAACTTCGGGCTGGCCTATACTGGCGACAACACGAATGGCAAAAAGGCCACCCTTGAACTGACAGACGGCAGTACGGGTGGTGGGGCCTGGGCCTATCGGTCGTCCACGACAACAGTCAACACTTCTTACAACGATCTGAATCTGGCCGGACACTCTGCGTTCCAAAGGCTGAACGCCACCGCAGCGACCACCATCACGGGGATCGCCCCCGCCTCTACGGCTGGTGGAGGCGTTTCTGGTCAACCCACCTGGGTTCACACCGATGGTCGTGTGTTCTGGCTGTACAATGTCGGCACCTTTAACATCACCATCGTAAACGAGAGCGCATCCAGCACGGCGGGCAACCGCATCACCACTCAAACCGGAGCCAATGTGGTTCTCGGCCCGGGCAGGATGATGCAGATCGTCTATGACGGCACTTCTTCTCGTTGGCGTACCAGCGGTGAAACCTACCCGTATGTCTTCCCCACCACCGACGGCACCAACGGCCAGGTTCTGACAACGAACGGAAGCGGCACGCTGTCGTGGACGACGGTCAGCGCAGGTGCCTCCGCAAGCGGCACGACCAATTACATTGCCAAGTTCACGGGGACTAGCACGCTCGGCAATAGCCTCATATTCGACAACGGGACGAATGTCGGAATCGGTACGGCTACGCCGGGCGCAAAGTTGGAAATTCAAACGGCTGATGGCGCAGACGCCCTCGCCATGTCTGGCTACAAAACAATGAAATGGGAGTCAAACAACCACCTTGTTTATGGTGGTTACTCCGCTGGCCAATGGCAGGTTCTAAAGTTTTACACTAATGGTTCAGAACGCATTAGGGTTGATGCAACAGGAAATGTTGGCATCGGCACGACTTCACCATTGGGTCGCCTTGATGTTGTTGGCGCCAATGTTTACGAACCAATTCGTGGTATTACGGATTCAGCTTCCAATTTAGAGTCTGGCTCCAATAACACTTTGGGTTTGTCGGTAAACAACAGCAACACAACCGCTGGCAATGGTATTGCTATTGGCTTTAATACGGCCACAACCAACTCCACTCTTTATGGGGTTGGCGCAATCGGGTTCAACAACTTAACCCACACTACTCTTGGCGTACCCCAAGGCAAATTCCAGGTGATCACACGGGATAGTGGTGGTGGTTTGACGCCGAAGTTGACTATCGATACTTCAGGCAATGTTGGAATTGGCACGGCTTCGCCGAGCAACAACCTGTCCATTGGTGCTTCGGCTGGCAAGATTGGCTTTCAACGCGGTTCGGGGGACGGCGAATACTGCACCATCGGATTCAAATCGACAACGGGCAATGATCGTTATGTCTTTGAGATAAATAATAGTTCGGGAACTGGCGAACTCAGGCTCAATCAGGGGGGAACCTCCACCCCCATCGGCATGACCTTTTATACAAACAATTCCGAAAAGATGAGGATAGATTCTTCTGGAAATGTCGGCATCGGCACCACAACGATGAACGACACCCTAAATATTTATAATACGACTTATCCCTACATTCGCCTGACCGGTAGCGTGGCCACTGCTGGTATGCGAATTGGTGTTGAATCAAACTCATTTGCCCAGGTCGGCGTTCTTCAAGCCAACATGCCCCTCACTTTTAGTACTTCGGGCACGTCTAACAACGGCTATTACGAAAGAATGCGGATTTCTCACGACGGACTCGTAGGAATTGGTTCTTCTTCGCCTGGTGCGAAGCTCCAGATAGACACCGGAGCAACCGGCACCAAAGGCCAAATCATCAAGGCTTTCCTTGGGCAGTCGGCGAATCTGTCGGAATGGCAAAGCAGCACGGGCACAGTCCTCGCATCAATCGATTCTGCGGGGCGTATGACACTTGCGGCTGGGGCTGCTGCTTCAAACGCTGATTTGTATTTCAATAACTCAGCCTCTGTAAATCCGGCCATCAAATGGAATAATGTATCCGCACAAACAGGCTTGAGATTTTATAGCGGCTCTAACCTTATTGCAGCCATTCAAGAAAATGGAGCAATAAGATCTACTTCTTTTCAGACTTGGGGAGGTGTGTACCTATCTGATTTTTCTGTGCAGCGTTCAGGCAGTGCTAGTATTTCATTTGGAGCAAGCGCATCTGAAGCTGGCGTAGAAATATCTAACGGAAGCAATTCTACTTTAGGCATAGCCTCAAGAATAAGCACTACTTACAGTGGCACTAAGGGTCTTGTTGTCAAAGGTGTGGCCTCGCAGACGGCCAACCTGACGGAGTGGCAAAACAGTTCAGGCACAGTCCTAGCCAGCGTTTCTTCTGCTGGACAGCTTAATCTTGGCACGGCTACTTCTGGTAGCAAGCAGTTGACAATTGCCAGCAATGCTGGCGATCCAGGGATTTTGATTTACAAATCTCCCGATGGCTCACTGAATTCTTCGCAGTTGGTAGCTGGAATAGGCACCGGAAGCAGCTCAAGCAACACCGGAACTTCCGGAGGTTCCGAGTATGGCATAATCAATGTTTACCACAACGGAACAGAAAGAGCTAGGCTGTATGCCTATGATGTAGGCACTGGGCAAACTGCTAACTTTGCTTTGGACCCATTCGCTTTTGGCGCAAACACATCGCTTGCCCAAGTTTATGTGACTCCAAAAACCAACGCTATTCCAGGCATAATTGTCAGAGGCAAGGCTTCGCAAACTGCCAACCTGACGGAGTGGCAAGACAGCACTGGCACCGTGGTTGCGGCGGTAAGCCCTACGGGAGCCTTCACGGGTTCGTCGTTCACGCCCTACGGGACGTTTAACTCTACAACCACTATATTCGGGAATAATTATTGGACCCCGAACTACACCGGAGGTGTCACCTCCCCTAGTGCTGGCACTTACACGAAGAGTACCGGCAATAATGCTTCGTGGGATGCTCAGGTATATTCGTCCGAAGGCTACACAAAGAATGTCTACTGCGCAGCGCGTGCCTCGCAAACTAATGGCTATATCATGTTTGGCCTCAATGAAGATACGGCCAATTCAAGTTACAACACAATCGATTATGCTTGGTACTTTATCGGCGACGGTGGTAGTCTGAGCATTTATGAAAATGGCACTCAGTTTTCTGGTAGCTACGGAAACTACACGACTTCTACTGTGTTGTCTATCACTTATGACGGAGAAAATGTTCGATACTGGAAAGATGGCGCCCTTATGCGGACGGTGGCTAGGTCAACGGGGAACCCGTTGTACTTCGACACCTCCTTCTATTCTGTCAGCGCCTCGCTGAACAGTGTTCAGTTTGGCCCCATCGGCCAGCCCTTTGGCATCTCCGGCACCGCCGGTTATCATCCGAAGTTCACGAGCCAACAGACGCTGGGCAACAGCATTGTCTACGACAATGGCACGAATGTCGGCATAGGAACAACTTCCACAACAGGTAAATTAACGATTGCTAATAATGGCAATCAACTTACTCTTAAAGCGTATGACGGGTCACAGAACAACACAGTAAGCTTTCAGGCTATACGCGCTAATTACTCTGATGCTGCATCGGTTCTTGCTATCTACACAAATAGCGGCAGTTCTGAGAACGAACGCGTTCGCATTATGCACACGGGAGAAATGGGTATCGGCACCCAATCTCCTGGCGGTATGCTGGATGTCCAGCAATCCAACGCTGGAGATATGCTCGTCCGAGCATGGAACACTAGCACCGCAGGCACCGGGAAATCAATAGTCCGTATCGCCAACAGCGGCAACAATGCCCAGGGCCAGCAGATTCAGTTTTCGGACAACAACTATTACACGGGTACTGTTTCTTCTGACCGCACCAATGGTATGTCTTTTTATGTCGGTCAGATGGCCACGCCGTTGGCCTCCGAACGGGTGCGGATTGACACATCGGGCAATGTGGGGGTTGGCGCAGGAGCAAGGATTGGCTCAGGAACCGGCTACATAAACGCCGGGGCGACGGCTGCTGGGTATCTGGAGCTTTACAACGCCACATCGGGCGCCACCACCCTGATGAACACGGGCGCCTTCAATGTTCTTGTGGGCACCAACAACACCGAACGCATCCGCGTGACTTCCAGCGGGTTGGTTGGTATTGGCACAAGCACCATTGCTGGCAATAACCCGCTTGCTGATCTTCATGTTAACGATGCAAGTGGGTACGGTTCTCTACAGCTGTCGCAGTCTCCAGCTGGAGCAACCATTGATACCGGCGGCGAAATTCAGTTTGCTGCCACCTATCGGTCAACTTCTGACCTCACCCAAGTCGCCCGTATCCGTGGCCTTCGGGAAAATGCGACCAACAACAACTGGGCTGGATACCTGGCGTTTTATACCTCGACAGGGTCGGACAATCCTTCGGCGTCTACGGAGAGGATGCGAATCAACTCCAGCGGCAATGTCGGCATCGGTACGGCTTCGCCGTCATACAAGCTACAAGTAGATGGAGCTAGTGCTGACATAATTGTTGCCAACGCCACTTCTGGTTATGGTGCAATCGCTCTTTATTCTGCCGGAACAGCCAAGGCAACAATTGGCTATGCTGGTTCTAATGCGAATTATGGTAGTCAAACGGTTGCTGGCGACGTCTCTTTTAAGACCAACAACACCAATCTCCATATTGTAAATGGCTCTGGCAACTCGGTTACTACTGCTTACTTTTCGTCAGCAGGAAATGTCGGGATTGGTAATGTCTCGCCCGGGGCGAGACTTCAGGTTGATACCGGAGCCACCGGCACCAAGGGTCAGATTATCAAGGCGGTTGCTTCGCAGACCGCCAATCTTTCAGAGTGGCAGAACAACAGCGGCACAGCTTTAAGCTATGTCGCAAGCAACGGCGATATTTATTCAACAACTTCTTTTGTTCATTACAGTTCAGGCAACTCTGGTTATTACCTAAAACGCCCGTCGGATAACGCTACTGTAGCTTCTCTCACATGGTCATCTGGTTCTATTGAAACTAATCTGTACGCATTGACTTTCTTGAATTTAGATTCAAGTGGTGCTGGTATCCGTATGGGTAGCTGGACTACTTGGGCTGATTCCGTCAACGCTCAGGTTATGTGGCTGAAAAACAGCAACATTATTTGGGGCAACAACGCTCTCGGTGTTACCGGCAGAACAGCGTTCAACACTTCCGCTTTTCAGATTACAGCCGGAAGTTATGCCACCATCCCTGCCCCGACCTCGCGGTTTGAAGTGTACGGCGACTCGCAGTTCTTGAGCCAATCGACATCGGCTAAGACAGTTATCGTCAAAGCTGCTGCTTCGCAGACGGCCAACCTTACCGAATGGCAGAACAACGGCGGTACGGCCCTAGCCTACATGGACGCCAACGGCAATTTCGCCGCCGTGACCAAGTCGTTCCTTATCCCCCACCCGACTCCTGCAAAGGCCGCTGAAGGCAAGAAGCTCCGCTACGCCTCATTGGAAGGTCCAGAAAACGGCGTCTACTTCAGGGGCAGGCTGGAAGGGGAGAATGTCATCATCCTGCCGGACTACTGGGTTGATCTCGTTGATCCAGACAGTATTACGGTCAACCTGACTGCCCGAAAGTTTGCCCAACCCTCGCTCTTTGTTGTTGACGCCAACGCAGAGAGGGTCGTCATCGAATCCGACCGCCAGGTCTGCTGTGATTTTATTGTTTACGCAACGCGTAAAGATATCGCCAAGCTGGAGGTGGAGCCAGATGGCAACTAATTACAATCCAGGGATCACCGTATCCAATTTGCTATTTTGTTTTGACATAGGTAACCCCAGGTCTTACCCAGCTAGTGGTTCAAGCCTTACTGACATAGGAATAAGTGGCAACAACGGCTTGTTGTACAATAGCCCGGCTTATAATTCGTCTAATGGTGGATTTCTTACATTAAATGGAACAAATAACTACATTGATTTTGGAAGTGCATCAAATCTTAAAAATACAACTTGTTCTTTTGAAGCTTGGTTTAACCCAAACGCCGTTACGGGCTATGGCGATGGTGCAGTTTTATTAAACATAACAGATGGAACTAATTGGCGAAATGGCGCAGGTCTTTATGTTTACAACAGCAGTCTTTTTGGTGGAGTGGCTAACGGTACGACGAATTATTCTGCCGGTTATGCGATAAGCACAAATAATTGGATTCAAGCCGTTATGACCTTTAGTGCTTCTTCCGGAAACTTGAAAATTTATACCAATGGCACATTGCGTAACACAACAACTGGAGCTTCTTGTGTTTTTCACGCCAACAATAAACTTTGGTCTGGCTGGGGTGGTCCTGGCTACACTTCTTACTTAAATGCCAAAATTTCTTGTGGTCGTGTGTACTCTACGGAATTAACAGCTGATCAAGTATTTCAAAATTTTAACGCCATGCGCGGGAGGTTCGGACTCTAATGGGACTCTCGCACTCCCCCTCCGTGCCAACCCAGAGCCTCATGCTCTACTTGGACGCAGCCAATCAACGCAGCTATCCGGGCAGTGGCACGACTTGGTTTGACCTAAGCGGCAACGGGTACAACGGCACTCTTGTCAATAGCCCCACCTTCTCGTCGTCGGGCTTCTTTACCTTCAACGGCACGAACACTACTGTCTCGGTTGCCAAACCTTTTCCCAACATTGTCGGTCAGATTTCGGTGGAAATTTGGGTAAATTTCACCAACTACGCTAGCAATCCGGCTTTGATGCATAAGGGGACTCACTACACCCTCTATATGCCTAATTCGGCGGGTGTGAATCAGTGGGCGTGGGCTGACTCTAGTAACTACAGCTATGCCAATTTCGGTTACCGTCAGGTCAGCGGTCTTTACGCTACCAACACCTGGATGCAGTTGGTTTGCACTAAAGACACCTCCAATAATGTCCGGCTTTACAAAAACGGCGTTCTGGTAGACACCCGTACCGCTTTCGGCTCTGCTCTCTCAGCCACCAACTCCACCCTGTGGATTGTCGGATACAGCGACAATGACACCACCCCTTCCAGCAATGTTTTGAACGGGAGCGTGGCCGTAGCCAAGGTTTACAATTCCACCCTTTCCGATGCCGATATCCTTCAGACTTTCAATGCCCTTCGGGGGAGGTTCGGCTTATGAGTGTTCATGGTGGCCCGAACAATACCGGCACAGGTCTTCTTCTGTCGTTGGATGCTGGCAATGCTCGTTCTTATCCAGGGTCGGGGTCGATTTGGTACGACCTGAGCGGCAACGGGCGGAACGTCACTCTGAACGCCAATTGCAGTTTCACCAGCACCAAGGGCGGGGGAATCGTCTTTAATGGCTCAACCGCCTATGGCGATTTCGCCATCAACAATGTTTTTGCTGGGTCCGGCCCATTCACCTTTGAGGCGTTCTATTACAACGCTTCGGGGACAGGGACGATTATCAACAACTACGGCGCAGGCTATACCACCAACAGTCTGTGGTTGTTCGGCGGGGGCATCTGGCTGAATGCCACCACCGGGTACATCACGACCAGCAACTACTCCATGATTAACGGAACGCACCACATTTTGGTAACAAGAGATAGCAGTGGCTATTTTAACTCGTGGTTTGACGGCGTGCAGTATGTCACCAACGGCGGTCCCAACACCGCCTCGGTTGTGTCCAACATCAACTGGAGAATCGGGGCTGATGTCAACACGGGCGCCGAGCAGTTCAACGGCCATATTTACCAGATCAAGGTTTACAATTTTGCCCTGACCCCCACCACGATTCGCCAGCATTTACACGCTCACAGGAACCGCTTCAGCCTGTAATACAGGTAAGGAGACACTACGATGCCGCAAGACATTCTGATCACGCCGAATAAGGGAAGTGCGACTACCCAAGGGAAGATTGACTTCACAGGGAAGGGGGCGAGTGCGTCTACGATTACTCTGAAGGTTCTGGACGATTCCAGCCTGTCCTTTGAGGGGACCGCAGGTCAACTGTTCTCCATCACCCCTGTCCTCGCCTCGGGCACGATCTTCTCCGTCAACGATGTGTCGGGCATCCCGATGATTGACGTCGATGCCTCCGGCCTTGTCCGACTGGCTCCGTTGGGAGGGACTGTCTACAGCAACACGCTGTATGCGGTGCCGAGGACGGTGGCTGGATCAGGCAACAGCGTCACTGTTCGTGCCGCTGACGGATTGACGAGTGGTGCGGGCGGAAACATTCTTCTGTTGCCGGGATTGCAGGCAACAACGGGTGGAGATGGCAAGATCATTGTTCGTCAGCCTGGTGGTACGGCTGGCACGAACGAAGTGCAGATGTGGCATGATGGGTCGCAGTTCCACATTAAGAATTTCACGGCTGTCGCCGACTACGGAACATCCAGCTCAATCATACTTAAATCTTCAAATGATTTCGGCGTACAAATCGGTCGTGTTGGTCCTAGCACTGTCGGGGTTTATCCAGTTGGCACAAGCACAATTGCTATTGGCAATCCAAGCAGTCAGACCGTTTATGCTGGTTGGTGGTATTCAAATTTTTATTCTGGCGCTTGGGAACCAAGTAATTCGACTTACCCCATCAACTGGACCGATGTTGGTTTTTATCGCGGATCAGTTAGGCAGCTGGTTGTAGGTAATTATTCTTCGGGCGGTGGGTCGCTGTGCTACACTTCTTCGACGCCATCTGCGCTCTCTACTAATCCGACCAATGATCTTGCGCTAAGCGGCTCTGCCTTCCAGCGCCTCTCTTCTTCGTCGGCGTTAGCCGTGACTGGCATTGCTCCCCCATCCGGCGGCGCCCATGTCGATGGCCGCGTCATGTGGCTGCACAATGTCGGCTCCTTCAACATCACCCTGAAGCACAGCCAGACCAGCACCGCAGCCAACCAATTTATCAACGAAGGCGGCGGCGACATTGTTCTCGGCCCCAACCGGATCGTCCAATGTACTTATGACTCGACTTCTACTAAGTGGCGCGTCAACGGTGAGATGTATCCGTACAATTTCCCCACCACCGACGGCACTAATGGTCAAGTTCTGACGACCAACGGCAGCGGCACGCTCTCCTGGGCGACTTCTTCTGGTGGGGTCAGCGGTAGTGGCACCACCAATTATGTGACGAAGTTTACTGGGACGAGTGCGGTTGGCAACAGCCAAATTTTTGACAATGGCACAAATGTTGGCATTGGTACGGCTTCGCCAAGTGCCAAGCTACATGTTGTTGCTGATAGCGCCCTAACAAATCCTGAGTCTGATATCGGCGTTTATTCTCTCTTTTTGAACAGTAATGCGACCACCAACGCAGGTTCAGCGATAGGCTTAGGAGCAAATGGAACTGCTGGCGCCATCATAGTGGGCCAACGTGTTGGTGCCAACAATGAATCTGTTATGAAGTTGCAGACTCGGGATAGTGCTGGAACCGCAGCAACCCGCGTCACAATTTCTAGCGGTGGAAGTGTTGGTATTGGTACGACTTCGCCAGGGACCATCCTCGACATAATCGGAACTGGCGGGTCGGGAGTTAACAGTCCCGGTACGGCCCTGCTGCGCGTATCGCCGTCGGCACAAAACACCTACGCCGCCCTTGAGCTTCGCACCCTGAACGCTGGCACTTACGGCGGCGCAGGATTAATGGCTGTCAATGATACCAACTATGACAGCAATCTTTTGTTCTACACAAACGCTGCTGGAAGCACAACTCGCACCGAACGGATGCGGATCACCAAAAATGGCGATGTTGGGATTGGTAATACTTCGCCTTCTGCAACGCTTCATGTGACTAAGGCTACGACTGCTGTAGCTACCGCTATTGCCGCATGGCCTACTTATGAGCCGGACACCCAAACCCACGCCCGTGTGACTGCGTTCTTCACAGACGGCGGCAACGGTGGAACAGCCACAGTTGCTACTGGCACTACGACCATCATTAAGTTTGGTGAGTATTACACGGGTCGCGTTGTCTTGATGCCCGAGGGAGCGGGTGGGCAGACTCCTGCGGATCAAAACAGCGGTGCTGGTCGGGATATCATGTTGTTGGGTGGGAAGTCCGATAACACCGCCGGGAAGACCGGCGGACGAGTGTTCATTCAGGGCGGTTCAGGATTCGCCGGGGCTTACGGCTCCAACTTCGGCAATGTGATTTTGCAGGCCAATGGTGGGGCAGTCTGCATTGGTGGCACCAGCCCCGTCTCCACGTCGCCGGGCCTTGACATCACTTCCGATGCTTCCAGTCAACTCACGGGCCAGTTGATGATCAAGCGGGCCAGCACTAACGACCGCTTCCGTCTCACCTGCGGTGTGCATACTAGCAACTATGCTTTTGTCCAGGCTTACGAAAATGCCATTGGCGGTTTGGTTCTTGCCCTTCAGCCTAACAGCGGGACTGTTGGCATCGGCAACACTTCTCCTGGAGCAAAGCTCCAGATTGATACGGTTGCTGCTGCCACGAAGGGGCTGATTGTAAAGGGTGCTGCTTCGCAGAATGCGAACTTGCAGGAGTGGCAGAATAATAGCGGAACTGTTTTAGCTAGCATTGAATCTACAGGAAGAATAGTTCCAACTGGCGCTCTGATTTACAATCAAAGCCCATCAGTAGCTACACTCCAAGTTCGTAGCGGCAATCCCTCAACTACCAACATCCAAGAGTGGCAGAATTTTTACGGATCGGTTCTTTCTAGAGTTGACGCAGACGGAAATATCATTGCTCCCACAGCTTCTGCAACAATTTTTTATTCCGAGCAATGGTATGGTGGTTCAACATATACATTTAGTCGAGTTTTTACATTAAGCGGCAATTTGCCGAGCGTTGTTGGCAATTATATAGAACTTTTTGAATGTACCAATTCAAGATCTCTTCCGATTAGAATATCGATTAATGCAAACGATCCACATCAAGGTAAAGTATACGACTTTGTTTTTGGGTCTACTTATGCTGGTGGCGCTGGTACTGGAAGCATTATTCCACCGTTGCATTCGGCAGGAGCAAGCAGCTCAAATGATTTTGAGCTAGAAGTTTATCATGTTGATTCAAATCTAAGTCGTTTTAGATTAAGGCGAACTGCTGGAACAAGCAATCGTGCTTTTCAAGCTCACATCAATGTTCAAGTCGGTAATACTGGTGTAAATTTCACACGCTTGTCTGGAACTGGCACATCGACTCTCGGCAGCACTGAAAATCCAGGTTATGGGATAAACACTCATTATATTTCCCCAATCCACGCATCGACATATTCTGGTGCGGGTCGGTCTTTAACTTTAGCTGCGGCAAATGGGCAAACAAGCGGTGCTGGTGGGTCGATTATCCTTCAGCCAGGGGCGCAAGCGACCACAGGAGGGAACGGGTCGATCCGGTTTATTAACCCGTCCAATACCGCTCAGTATTTTTATATTGCACCCAGCACTTCTGCGCTCGACATTGGTTTGGTTGGTATTTCCAATGATGTTAATACTGGCGGTATCAATTTCAACGGCACAAACATAAGAGGGTTGGGAACTGTAAATACTTCTGCCCTTTTTGCTGGCTCTTTTTATCTTTCTTCAACTACTTTGCGTTCAACATTTGGAGCAAGTGTTCAGCTTGGTTCTTCCAACGGCACCAGCACTGATAACATCAATTACATCTGGATGCGTCAGGACGGCCATATCGCATGGTATGGCGATATCGGTTTAAGACGGGATGGGGTCGGGGTACTGAGTGTAACCAACGGCTCGACTGGCGGTGGATCGCTTGCCTACAAGAGCAACACCACCAACATTTCTGCTCCCACCAACGATTTGGTTTTGAATGGCAGCGCCTTCCAGAGGCTGAACTGCACGACCGCCTGCAACCTGACGGGCGTTGCCCCGCCCAGCGGTTCCCACATCGATGGCCGTATGATGCGCATCTACAATGTGGGCACGGCCAATCTCACCCTGAAGCACAACAGCACCAGTTCCGCAGTCGCTAATCGGTTCTGCTGTGTGCAGGCCGTGGATATCATTCTTGCCCCGCGTGACTATGCCGAACTGATCTACGACGGGACGGACGGGGGTCTCGTTGGTGGTCAGAATAACCCATGCTGGAGAGTCCACTGATGGCTGGAATTACTCGTCGGTGCAAAAGGCGTCCGAACAGCGGTGTACAGGGGTGTCCCGCCCAAGGGCCGGGCACGCCCATTACGGTATACCCAGGTGGAACCTCGACGGGGGTTATCAAAAGAAGCCCAACCAACCCGCCAGCGCCCCCGCCGAGGACGCCCCCAAAACCCGTGGTCAAATCAAGTACCACGATTGTCATTCCCTTCACGGGACCAGTAGTACCCACCGCCTCTGGTATAACAGTCACGGTGACCAAGGTTTAAGGAGAGTATTATGTCTGGGACATCGCCCCCAACAACTAGTGGACCCACGACCTCGGGACCAACGACTTCGGGGCCAACGACCTCGGGACCAACGACTACCACGACAACCACCACAACTACGACCACGACTACGACAACAACCACCCCCGCCCCGGTTGTTGCCACATTGACTCTTGCTACTAATGATCCTCTATATAACGACGAAGCCGTTGTTTTCACTCTGTCTGGAGTTACCGTTTCGCCTGGCGACACCATCTCCATCGCAATTGCCGACAACACCATCCAGTCTGCTGTCGACGGCGCTTTTGTCACAGGACAGACTTTCAACAACACGGATGTTTTCAACTGCGTGGGAGCGACACTTTTCCTAGATCAGTATGCCACCAATTTCGGACCCAACAGCGGGACCTGGAACGATTTAAGCTACAGCGGCAACGACGCCACCTTTGTCAGCAATCCCACCTATTCCATCAATAATGATGGCTATTTTATTTTTGACGGAACTGCGTCTTATGCTTACGGCAACTCCGGCCTGACCAACAACGCCGATTTCAGCGTCAATTTCTGGATGTACTACATCAGCAACAATGCGACCGAACAGGGTATTCTTTCGACCTGGGATACCAGCTGGAATGGGTTTGCCATTGCGACCGGCGGGACTGGGGCGAACATCCGCTCGTGGACGAACAACGGCGGGGGTGGGGGTCTAAACTGGGCAACCACAGCCTCCGTCCGGAACGGCTGGCATATGTTCACCCTGACCTACAAGTTTTCGACCAAGACCCAGACAGTCTACATCGACGGAGTGCAGAAAGGGACAGAGTCCTACGGATCGGCTATCACCCACTCCACCTTGCAAATAGCGCGGGGCGGGGCGACCGGTTCGGCTCAACTCTCCTCCTATCCACTCACTAACTGCTACTTAACAAATATAGCTTTTTATAACTCTGTTATGACAGGAACGCAAATCAGTAATGCATTCAATAAAACGAAAAGCAGGTTTGGCCTGTAGTTGCTAGTGTATTATCTTACGGTTCCCCTTTTTAGGAGTATTTTTGATGTCTAGCTACATTCCCGCCAGTCAGCCCACCGTGGTTCCGTCCATTGGCGAAAAAGTGTTCGACAAATGGCGGATTGAGCAGTTCAGCACCGTCGGGGAGGGGACGCAAACCCCCACCCAGCTGCATGTAATCTTCGTCAAGGCAAGGGTTTACGACGAGCAGGTCACCAATCCGGAGACCAACGAGGTCACCACGGTCACCCGCACCGAGTTGAATCCCAATGTGAAGACCAACCTGTTCGTGCCCGACCTGTACGAACTGATGGTGGCCGATCCAGATGTGATGGATGCCTTCAACAAGGTCATCGCAGCCCTGACCAAAATCGCCACCGACAAGGGCGTCATCTAAATGTACAAGGCGACGATTGGCGTTGTCCTTGGGGTTTCCAAGACGGGCCAGAGCCTTTCGGCTCAACTTGTCAGCCCCAGCGGCACGCCAGTCGGCAGCCTTATCTCCAGCGGGTTCGTGGAGATCGGTCAAGGCAACTACATGTGGACTTACGACCAGTTCCCGGCCAGCTTCCGGGGTGGCGTTAAGTTCTTTTCTGGCAACAACTTAATGGCTTTCATGACCATTAATCCAGAGTTGCTGGAATATGTAGACGCTCCGATCTCCTCCCGCCTGACTTCTGCTATCAAAGTCCCGACCTTCAGCATTCCCGTTGTCGCCGACGAGGGAACGCCGGTCGTGTTTCGTCAGACGGACGATTACTTTGCCGCCGAAGGCCGGTCCATTGATGTCATCAGCGAGGCCTGGCCACCCCTAGCTGAGTCCATCGTCAGATTGACTGTTAAGTCCAAAAGGACTGGCTTTACCAAGACTCTCCCCGTCCTGCCTGACAATACCGTAAGGGTCGAGCTATCCAGCCTGGAACTGGCCCAGATGGGGAGCGGGCGGTGGCCCTTTGAAATCAACACCCGGCTTCCCAACGACCACCTGTTGACCCTGCTCAAGGGCATCTTCCAGATTGTGGCCCCGTTCAACTGATGTTGATCCAACTGCCCGATTTTACCGTCCCGCACCTCGACTTTGGATTGAGGGTGGACAGGTATACCGACCCGCTGGTTTTCACGGTCGATTCTCCCGAGCCATCAAGTGCTATCATTTTATTTCGGGATGACTTCTACAAGCCCCTTCCCTTCGTCGGCGGCAAACTAGAAATCATGATCGCCCGGGCCACCATGTACTTCCTGGGCAATGGTTTCCACCCCTTTGAAGTCCGCATCACTCTCGCCAACGGGCACACCCTAACCCCCGCCACCGGCCATCTTTCAGTCTTTATAGCCGAATAGACTGCGGTGTATCTCCAGTAGGAGGTGCGCTGATGGCATGGCAGACAGAAATGGGGACCCTCTTGAGGGTTCTACTGAATGACTTCTCGGTTCCGTATCAATTTTCGGACCAGAGAGTCTATCAGACAATCTGCGCCGCCGCCCAGTTGGTCTTGAGCGAACTGAACTTCCCACTCGTTTACGAAGTCGATGTTCAGTCGTTGTCAATCACCCCCGACCCTACCGACCGCGACGAGGCCAGTCCCACCAGGGATGATAACTTCATCAACCTCGTAACCTTGAAAGCTGCTTGTATCACCGAGCGTGGCGAGGCCCGTAATGCGGTTCGACAAGGCATCTCCATTCGCGATGGCTCTTCGGCTATCGACTTGAGAGGTCCGCTTGAGGGGCGTATTGCTCTCCTCAAACAGGGTTACTGCAAGGCATATGACGATGCCAAATTAGAATACAAGACTGGTCGGGCCGGGGTCGTGGCTGGCGCCGCCATTCTCAGCCCCTTCCGCATCTTCGCTGGCTACGGCGATCAGAACTACTATCCGGTGCCGGAGGGTCGCCAAACCTTTATTCGCTAACGGAGGGTGTCATGGGAAAAGAAGCAACCTATTTTGCAATTTTCATAATTTGCGTGGTTGCCGGAGCTTACGACATTTACGCCATGGTGTTCCTCGGGTACGAGGCGACTTTTAGCTCCGTGCTTCTGGAACTCGCCCATGCGACCCCCATTGTGCCGTTTTCGTTTGGTGTCTTGATCGGGCACCTCTTTTGGCCACAGAAGATTGAAGTGAAGGAGAAAACCTAATGGCAATTGCATACCAGCCCGGTGGCAACTCAATCAAGGACGGTTCTGCGGTCATCACCGCCGTTCCCCAGAGCGCCCCTTCCGGCCTCGTCACCACCCTCGACCGGCGTGCCAATGTTGTCGCCGACATCAATACCGGCAAGGTGGGTGTCTCCCTCGATCAGCGTTATTTGTCTTGGAACGAAGACAAATTTGAGACTCTCCCGGTTGCTTCAGGGGACTACGCTACCGGCACCAATGCTGCCGCCGTTATCACCCTCCCTGCGGCTGGTCCGGGTCGCAACCATGTCATCACCGGCCTTTCTTTTGGTTACAACGCTACTCCAGCTTCCGGGGCTGTGATCAAAATCGAAGACGGCTCCGGGAATGTGGTCTACAAGGCTCCTATTACCGACGCTGGTTTTGAGTCGGTAAACTTCTACCCCCCCAAGGTCTGCTCTCCCAACACCAATGTCACCATCACCTTGTCGGCGGGCGGGGCTGGCGTGGTTGGCGATGTGAACATCATCGGACGTCGGATTCAGTAATGGCTTTCCTCTTCTCCATCGATGATGAGATTCGGTTGGTGGCTGAACAGGCCATCACCGATCTCATCGATCAACTTGGGAAGAACTGCCTGTTGGTGTACCCGCCGACATGGGAGCCGTGCAGCAATTGCCTTTATGACGAGATTGGGCAGAAGTCTTCCAACCATTGGCGAAGCGGTGGCCCCCTACCCTTCCCCAATGGTTCTGTTTGTCCAGCTTGCAGCGGCCAGGGTCTTCACGCCAAGGAGCTAAGTCGGCCCGTCAAGCTGCTCGTCAGCACCGTTCCGGCCAAGTTCGTTGCCAACATGCCCCTGAAATACCAAGTGCCGGATGGGGTTATTCAGACCAAGGGCAAGATGGCCGACCTGGCCGATGTCCTGCAAACGCGAAAGATCATCGTCCAGAGCGACCTCCAGTCCGCCATCCGGCTCACCTACGAACTGTACGGTGAACCGGTCGATACGAACAATATCGCACAGGGCAAGTTCTGGACGGCCACCTGGACGAGGGTCGGGGCGTGATCGGTTTTGATGTAAAGGTCAATCCGGAAGAATTCGGACCTGCTCTCATGGAGCGCTGGGCAATTCGTATTAATCTAGCTCTTTCCGGGGCTGCAAGAAATGCCCGCAACGAATGTCGCAGAATCCTTCGTCAGTCCCTAAAAAGCAGCAGAGAATACAAAGCTTTATTTATGGAAGTCCAGTCGGCTCGAGAAATGGGCCTTCAGGGCGAATTAGGTATTGAGGACCCATCTTCAACGGTTGATCCTATTGTTGAAGCCGTGGTCGGAGCATTAAAAGTCGATGTAATAAAATCTACCGGAAAGTATTATTTTGGAACCGTTTCTTCTTTGGGTGGATTGAGAGTGGTAATTGTTCCTCAAGACTTGAAGTTTCTTTTAGGTCTTGGCGAAGCTTCTTATGACAGCTATGGCGGTGAGGTTGATTGGCTTTCTTGGCTTCTGTACAGCGGAACAGAAGTAATTATTAGTGATTATTATGTGATGTATGGTAGCAGAAGTCGCGCTTCTCGTACCGATGATGCCATCATGGTAGAGAGTGGAGATTCTAGGCTGAACTTCCGAATAGCACCTTTTTATGCTGGTACAGCTGGCAATAACTGGATTACCAGAGCTGGAGCTAGAGCAGAAGAAAGAATTAGGGAAATTCTCGTTCAAAAAATTAGGGACGCTTTGTCATGAGTAATTTAACGAGATTATCCGGCGTCAGTCAGTATGGCGATCCCTTGGTTAGCGACCTGCTAGAATGGTCTTGCTACCAGTTCCTGGACTGGGGCCTTCTTGGCGTTGGCGCATTCACCAATGTGACTTTTCCGTCCGGCACCTACCCGTCCGGGGTGGGTTCTCACGCCGCCGAGCCGTATGTGCTTCGCCCGGCCCGCGATCCCCGATATACCGCCGGGCAGATTTGGGAAGGTTTTCGATCCAATTGGGTTTATGAATCCGGAGTGGATTACAACCGCCAACCCATCCAAATTAGCGGTATTTATGTCAACAATGTCTTTAGGTCGAAGAACACGGTTGGAGCTTCTGGGTACAAGATCAATTACCCAGAGGGCAGGGTGATTTTCAACACCCCCGTCCCGACTGGCTCTAGAGTCGCCTGCGAGTTTTCGTTCAAGAATGTCAGGATTGATATGGACGATGCTCAATGGTTTAAGGCTGTCCAGTTTGATTCTTTTAATCCTGCCGACCCCCAGTTCCAGTCTCCTGCTGGCTCCGGGGCTTGGGATGTGCTGTCCGCAAACCGCATTCAGCTTCCAGCCGTGGTTATTGGGGCCGTCCCCAGAGTAGACATGGAAGGCTTGCAGATGGGCAATCTGTCCCGGATGCACTATCAGGATGTGGTTTTTCACATCCTAGCCGAGACCAAATTTGACCGCAAGCAGCTTCACGACATCGTTGTCAACCAATGGCAGCGCAGGATTGAGGGTGTTGATAAGAAGAGATTGGCCACCGATAACCGCTTCCCCCTTACCTACGATGGGCAAATCAATCCATCTGGCTGCACCTATCCGCAAATGGTCGAGCCAGCTGGTTCTGGTGCCTATGCTTGGCGTAAAATAACCTGGGAAGAAATAAAGTCTGCCGAGATGCCGTCCAAACCCCCCCTTTTCCGGGCTGTTGTTCGGGCTACTTTGTCTGTTGATCTGCCCTAGCCGGTGTACTTGATTGCGGTAAGCCCATTGGGCCAATTCCCGAATCAAGGAGAACACCGTGGCAAACAATCGCGTATTTTACGCTATCACAGCTGTCGGAATCGGCCCGCACGGCGGTGCGCTGTCTTTTGACCGCGTTCGTGGCTTGCAGTCGGCGACGATTACGACTAATTACAACCTCGAAGCCGCTTACGAACTGGGCATGCTCAGCCTGTACCAGAACATCGAAGGCGTGCCCGAAATCGAAGTCCAGCTTGAGAAAGTGCTGGACGGTTATCCCCTGATGTTCGATCTGGCTACTTCTGGCCGCGTCAACAACAGCTTGATTGGTCGCGCCAACTCCCGTTGCAACTTGGTGTTGTCGGTTCACAACGACACCGCCGTGTCTGCCAGCGGCACCCCGGTCGCCCAGTGCCTGGTTTCCGGCGCCTATGCCTCGGCCATCAGCTACAAGGCTGCGATGGACGGCAACGCCACCGAGTCGCTGACCCTAGTCGGCAACAACAAGGTGTGGCAGGCTGGCGGCAGCTACTGGACCCCCAACAGCCCCGCCTCTGAGTCTCCTGCGGCAGCTTCCGGCATCGTTCGTCGGCAGCATGTCCTCGTGGAAGATTCCACCTTCCCCAAGGTGATTCGCGGCGTGAACTCCAGCGGCAAGCTGGTGGAAATCCCCGGTTCTGGTTACGCCACCCACATCCAGTCGGTGAGCGTCAACTGCAACTTGGGCCGTGAGCAACTGATGGAACTCGGTCGCAAGGGGCCGTTCTTCCGCTATGTGAAGTTCCCAGTCGAAGTGACCTCCGAGTTTGAGGTTCTCTCCAAGGACGGCGACTTCACCGATGCCAACGACGGCAACGCCGACCAGCTGCTTGATGAGACCGTGATCATCAAGTTCGCCGACGGCACCACCATCGACCTCGGCACCAAGAACAAGCTCCAGTCTGCCAACTATCAGGGTGGCGGTACTGACGGCGGCAACCGGACGGTGACCTACTCCTTCCGGACCTTCAACGACATGACCGTGACCAAGGTCTAAGCTTGACGGTTAGTAAAGGATGACGGAGGGGGGGCCGTAAGGCCCCCTCTTCTTTTGGAGGATGCCTTGGATTTTGACCTGTTGATCGCCCGCATCATTGCGGGTTGTTTTCGCTTTATATGCGAAGGGCGGCGTTTTCTTGTCCGCCAGCCCGGTCGCTTGCGCCGCTACAAGGCCCAACAAGTCTATTGCGAAGCCCTTGAGGAAGCCATTATAGATGAACTATACAGTGATGACGAAATCAATGTCATGCTGCGAGAAAACGGCCTTTGGGATGACGAAAAAGAAAGTCAGCTGAAAATACTCTATGACGATGTGGACAAGCTAAAAACCAATTTGTTCAAATCGTTTTTCAAATCAAGAGATCGCGAAAACATACGCAAAGCACTTAATGTCGCTCGATCTGAAATCAATTCACTACTTTTGCAAAAGAACATCTATGCCCCCATGGGTGCGACCGGCTTTGCCCAAGTTGCCCGCACCCGCTATTTGGTAGGTAGTGGTTTGTACGACGACAAGGGAAGGCGGGTTTGGAAGGATGATGATTTTTACCGGGGGAACGATACCCTTCTGGATGACGCTGTCACAGCTTATTCTGAGTCTCAAATCTTTGATTGGCAGATGAGGGCGATTGCAAGGTCTGACCAATGGCGTTCTGTGTGGAATTGCAAGTCTGCGTGCGGCGATGTGTTCGGTCGCTCGGCAGTAGATTTGACAGAAGAACAGCGTCAACTCCTATCCTGGTCCCAGCTTTACGACTCCGTTGCTGAACACCCCACCCCGCCTGACGACAGCATTATCAAAGATGATGATGCCTTTGATGGCTGGATGATTATCCAACGCAAGGAGCGTGAGAGACAGCGACGAGAAGCTACGGCTGAAGGCACCCTCAATGGCTTAAAGCTTCCAGATTCAGGCGAAATTTTCCTCGTTGCCGAGACTGACGAGGATTTACAAAACATTGAATCTTTGAACAGCCCCCAGGCTGCTGCGATTAAAAGAGAGAGACTGGCGCACATCGCCAAAAAGGGCGAGGTCGAAGAGCAGCACATGCCCGATTCCAAGCGGGAAATCATGATGATGGCTCAGCGGGCTTTGCCAGGTAAGTAAGGAGGACCCCTGTGGATGCTTATAACCAGATGGAGGCCGCTGCGGATGCGGCCCGTCGAACAGAGGAGGAGGCGATAAAAAATCACGAGCGAAACTCGAGAACTCGCCTCCAAAGAATCCTCGCTACGAAAATGCGAACCGCTTTCATTGGTGCTTTAAGTGCCGTGGAACAAAGTTTCGGTGAGTTGTGGGGCCATAACGGCTCACCGACACAGCGGGAAGCAGACAAGGAAAAGTGGAAGCAGATATGGGAAACCTGTCGTTCCGCAATCCTGAACAACGGCAACGCCCAGCTGCGTGCTGTCGAATCGGAACTGGCCCAGTATTCGGTTAGCTGGAACCGTTGTCAGAAGACCCTACCTGTGGAGGAGGAATGATGAGCGCCAATAAGAAGGTGATTAAGGTTGAGATTGGTGGCAAGGAAGTCGAACTGGCTGTCTTGCGACCGAATGCAAAAGTGCGCCAGGACGCCCAGAAAGTCTACAACAAGGCTTTTCGGGATGCCGTTGAGTCCGGAGCCATTCTTCGGGCCAAAATTGAGTCGGTGATGCGGGAACAAAAGCTTTGGGACGATGCCAAAGAGGCAGGACTCCGCAAGCTGCAAGGCCAGATCGCCGAAAAAGAGCGCAAAATACGCAGCGGTGGCATCAAGCTCTCGGAGGCCCGAGAAATGGCCATCCAGCTTCGCCGGGATCGTGATGAACTCCGTGCCCTCAATTCCGAGCGGATGAGCCTGGACAACAACTCCTGTGAGGCTCAGGCCGACAACGCCCAGTTCAACTTCTTCGTGTCGGCGTGTACTGTTCACGCCAACGATGGGAAGCCCTATTTCAAGTCCTACGAGGACTACATGACCAAGGAGGATGACCCCGCCGTTGGACCGGCCGCATCCGCTTTGGCCAAGATCATTTACAACCTGGAAGACGACTACGAGAAGAAGCTGCCTGAAAACCAGTTTCTCCTCAAGTTCAAGTTCGCCGATGACAGCCTCCACCTCATCGACAAGCAGGGCCGGAAGATTGATGCCGATGGCCGACTTGTTGATCAGGAGGGCCGGTACATCAACGAGGCCGGGGAATATGTGGATCGGGAGGGGAACCGGGTGGATGCCGATGGCAACTATCTGGTGGATGAAAAGCCCTTCCTAGACGACGAAGGAAACCCGGTTTTGACCGAAGTTTCTACCTCCACCCCGGCTCCCGCCGCGGTGTAATTCCTGTTGAACCGGACAGGCTTTGCGGGCGGTGGTCTCTTCTCCTTCGTGAGGTAGGGCCGCCGCCCATTTATTTTGCGGGGTTAATATGTCATTTGATATCACAGGACAGCTAAATCTACGCCTCGCATCCGGGGCAATCCGCAATATTGCCAACGAAATTAACACGGGCCTTCGTGGCACAACCCGTGGCGTGTCCGTCCCTGTTCGGGCTGACATGAACAATATACGGGCGGTAAAGGAGGCAATCAGCGGAGCTGGCACGGCCCTCGACAAGTTTGCTCAGCAGTCCGGTCTGGCATTTAAGCGTTTTGCAGCTTTCAGTTCGGCAGCAGTACCTTTTATCGCAGTAGCATCTGGAATTCGCAATGCTGTAACTCAAGCCATTGAATTTGATAGGGAAATGGTTCGTCTTCGACAGGTGAGCGTTGAATCTGCATCAGAAGTGGCTCAGGTTGGTCAGGAAGTCACTCGTTTGGCTACGGCCTATGGTGTTTCCAGCAAAGAACTGATCAAAATGGCTGTGACATTGAAGCAAGCAGATTTTAACATCTATGAAACAAGAGATGCTCTTGAAGCTTTAGCAAAATCTGCCCTTGCCCCCAACTTTGATTCGATGGCTCAAACCGGTGAAGGTGCCATCGCTGTAATGAAACAGTTCCAAATCCAAGCAGCCGACCTAGACAAAGCTATAGGCTCAATGAATGCGGTAGCCGGAGCTTTTGCTGTCGAAGCAGGCGACTTGATTGAGGCCGTCCGAAGGACGGGTGGCGCATTCAAGGCTACCGGTGGCGATCTCAATCAATTGCTTGCTTTGTTTACTTCTGTTCGTCAAACGACTCGCGAATCTGCTGAATCTATCGCAACCGGCTTGCGAACCATTTTTACTCGCATCCAGCGCAACGACACGGTAAACGCCCTAAAAGAGTTTGGCGTGAATCTCCGTTTCACTCGCCAGGAAGCCGAGCGGGCAGGAGACTTAGGTCTCACCAACCAATTTGTCGGGGCATATGAGGCCATTCGGAGACTTTCATCTGCGTTAACTCAGCTTCCAGAAGCCGATCCGAGATACAGTGCTATCGTTGAAGATTTGGGCGGTTACCGGCAAATTTCAAAAGTGATTCCATTGATTCAGCAATGGTCAACGACCGAGCGAGCTTTGATGGTGGCTGAAGCTGGTCGAGTAAGCCTAACTGTCAATGCTTCACAAGCAACAGAATCATACGCCAATCGATTAACTAAACTTCAAGAAAGTTATCTTTCGCTTGGGCGTTCCTTGATGGATAGCAATTCTTTCAAGGTAGCATTTTCTGGCTTTGAATCTCTTGCTAAAGGCATGCTGATGGTTTTAGAGGCGGCAAAGCCACTATTGCCCATGCTTACCGCAATGGCTTCAGCCAAATTAATTCAAAGTATTGCTCCAGTAGCGGCCAGATTCTATCAAGGAGTGACCTACAGCGATAAGGGTTCTCTATTGGCCCGCAATCAGGGTGGACCTGTTGGCTTTGCGTCTGGCGGTTTGGTTCCTGGTGTTGGCGACAAAGATACCGTTCCTAGCTCCATCCCATCCGGCTCGTTTGTGGTTCGTAAATCTGCCGTTCAAAAGTTCGGTTCAGAAAATCTAGCTAGGCTTGGCAGCAAAGCAAATGTGATGCTGACGCCTGGCGAATATGTCTTCACTCCTGACCAAGCCAAGAAGATCGGTGCCCCTAGCCTCAATCAGATTAATCGCAATGGGAAATTGCCTGGTTATGCTTTGGGCGGGTTGTTCGACTATGTGAAATCCTACTTCGGCTCCCCCTCGTTGCCGGACGCCAATCAGACGGCTGCCCGCCCAACGGTTCGCTTGATCGACCAGATTTTGAAGCAAGGCAAGGACCCGAACAAAGAAGCCAAATTCCAGCAGTATGCTAGTCGCCTACAGAAAGAGGCGTTCAAATCAGGTAATTTTGCCGACTTGGCAAAAGTTATTCCTAGTTTGGCTGACACAAAGGTTGAATATGGGGTTTCATCAAAACCTCTAAGTAAAGCATACGGATTTGTTGACGCAAATGAACAAAAAAATAAAGTATATATAACATCTAATTTGAAAAATGCACCGAACCCTTTGAGTACTGTTGTTCATGAAATGGCGCATGTTGCAGACCTAGCGGCTGGCCGAAAAATAGCTGGCAAGAAAACAGGTCGTAACTTTCTGTCTAATCAAGAAGGAACAGAAACAAATACTATCATTAAAAAATTGGCTCCGTTGTTTGAAAAAGGCTTGATGGGAATGGAGCCTGACGAGTTTAAGAATACGGGCAAAAACAAACAAGACTATATAAAATATCGCCTTCAACCACACGAGATTCTGGCCAAATCTGTCCAGGCAATGTCTTTGGAGAATCCTCTGGATGCCTTCAAGGACATGCAGGGGGTGACCAAAAAAGAACAGGCACAGCTGTTGGCTTTGGTTAAGGAGGTGGATCAGACCTTTCGTAAAGAAGTTGTCGAAAAAATGGGGGCGACCCAGCCAAAGGCTGACTCTGGGCCAACAAAGAAGGTTGAAGAAGCCAGAAAGAAAGTTGCATCTGTTGGCAAACAAATTAAGGATGCAGCCAAAAAAGTAAAAACACCGGATTCAGAACCAGTACCTGTTGCGGTTGCTGAACCAGCTGTCCAGCCCATGAGCAGGGAAGAGCGTCTTGAGTACCTCAAACGGCGTAAGGCCGAAATGGACGCAAAGGCAGAAGCAGACGCCAAACGCGATGTCCGGCAGGCCATGCGCGATGAAGGAATTGCTCCCGCCCGTGGAAAACGCAAGAAAAAAGAAGGGCTTCCGGCCAAACCTGAAGTCATTGTAAAAGAACCGATCAGGGAAATTCTCAGCAACGAGAAAACGCCTGGTGGCACTTTTCCAGAAAACTCTCAGGGGTATTTGGCGGCTCACGCCATAACCGAGAGAATGAATCAGGGACGCGCAGAACGCCACAAAGCTGTTTTGCCTACAGGTGTTGCTGCTAGTGAATTGGCAACTGTTTCAATAAGTAAGGCTACCGACAAAATAACCGGCACCCGTGTTGCGCCTCCAGGCCTTACTAGAGAAGATCGTAAGCGTTATGAAGCTTATAGCTCTAAGGTATATGCCGAATTAAAAGAAGCAAGGTATTGGGGATTTAATTCCGTCAAGGAATATCGAGAGTTTAATGATTATTTTGGTAGGTTAGATGGTAGTGGACCTCCTGGTAAAGGCTCAATTCCTACTGGTGGTGGTGGTGGTGGTGGTGGTGGTGGTGGTGAACCTCCCAGCCCAACTACTCCTTCTGATGTGTCACCCGGCTCTCCTCCACCGCCCCCTAAAAAAAGGCGTGGTTACGCTGCTTTTAAATCTGAAATGAAATACCGGGAACTCATCGAATCGGCGATGAAGACTGGCAATCAAATTGGTGCTTACTCTACCGAAATGCCTCAATTTTCAGGCGATCAGTCGATTAAGTTTTTGGGCGAACTGCGTAAAATGGGCGGTTATCGACCTCAAATGTTGCAGGAGTCTATTGAGCAGAATTTGCGCACCAACAATCCTGGCATGAACGAGAAAGGGATTCAGAAGGTCGCTGCGATGCAGACGACCCGCATCATGAAGGCAGCTGAACAGGTTAGTCGTGCCCAGGAGCGTCTTGGTCAAGTTAGCAACATTCGTGAGCAGGCAAATAGTCGAGCTGGAGACATAGATCAATATTTCCAGTTGAGTCGCAGCATCAATCGACTTCAAAAAAGGGCAGATTTTGATCCCGAAGCTGTTGCTGAAGCAAAAAGACTAACTGCAACTCGTCAAGAAGTCGCAAAAAGAATTGCAGACAACGAAGGAATTGATTTTTCAGAATTAGGAAAGGTTAGCAAGTCGGGTCGTGTGTCGGCCACAAAGTCGGCCCGAGACCTCCTTAAAGGATACCGTTCTGGATACGAGAGTGATGCCCGCGGCGCAACAGTAGAAGAGGCTCGACAAAGGGCTATTTTGGAAAAGAACCAGGAGAAACTGCAAGGCGTTGGCATATCTACTTCAATGGATGCTTCTGGCCAAGTTAAGATTAATTTCCGCGGAACTGATTCAGCTTATGGTGCCGGGACCATTCCTCCGCGCGCAAATATTAATAAAAACAATTTGGGCAAAATCCTGAACGATGAAGTTCAGAAAATTTATAATGCTATTGATCCCGCTGGTCGTGGGAAAAATATCAGCGATATTCAGAAAAAAGATATTTCTGAAAACGCCAAAAATAATGTTATGAAAAATTATGTTGATAATGTTAGCTTACAAATTCAACAACAATATAAAATTAAAGATGCTGAGTCGGCCAGGCTAATTGCGACTCAAAAATTTGAACATGCACTACGAAGCGGCGCAGAAATTGTTGTTAAGAACAATCAAATTTTTGATGCAGATGCCCTGAAGCAAGGTTATAAGGGTGGTTTAAGACAAAAATTTGCCAATGTTTTTTCTTCCACGCAAGGCGCACTAGGTAATGCATTTTCTTCTCAGTCTGGCTTTTTGGGCGGTCAAGTAATTGCTAGTTATGTGTCGAACGCATTGTCTAATCTTGCTGGTAGCGCAGACAATGCGGCCGCCAACGACAGAGGCGGTTCTTATAAGGCAGCCAGAGTTTTAAGCGGCGGATTGTCGGGTCTTGTGACTGGCGCACAGATTGGTTCTGCTTTTGGGCCACTTGGTGCCGGAATCGGTGCTGCAACTGGTGGACTTTTTGGGCTGGTAAATTCATTCAAAGAAGCTGCTCAAGAAATATCAGATGCAAAAATTGGATTGGCACTCAAGAAAACTACGGATGCACTTTCCAATTTCGCCAAAGGTACTTATGCACTCACTCCTCAAAATGCCAAGACAATTGATACTAATTTTAACACAATTGATCGTGAAATAGCCGCTAAATCTGGAAGAAATACATCTTACCTTTTTGGTTTGGTTTCTGGTTCTCAAGAAAATTTTCAGACAGAATTAACCAAAAATATGCGAGAATCAATGGCTGGCCAAGCCACTTCTATGATGGATGCTCTGACTAAATTGATCCAAGATCAGGCTGTTCGTAATGTGGGAAATGCCGATATTCAAGATATGGCATCTATTCGTAAAGATTTTGATTTAGCACTTGCTCAAAATGGAGGAATAGGTTCTCGACTCTTTTCAAGAGTTGCTACGGCCACGGAACAAGACCCTGAAATGTTCCGAAAAACCTTGCTTGACATGTTTCAAAGGTCTAAAGAAAGCGAAGTCTTAAAAAGAAGGCAGCAGACATCAGAAACAGAAATCAATCGATCCACAGCTACATTTGGCGGTTTGTCTTCTGCTGTCGAAGTTGCCACTCAAAGATTAACGAGGATGACTACATCCTTGAAGAATGTGTCGGATTTCATGGACGGCAGCATCACTCCATTTTCCGGTTCTGGTTTGACAGAAGCCCTACAAAGACCTCTTGGTTCTGACCGCGAAGATTTTATGGGCGCTGTTAGGTCTATTACCAAAACTGCCGGTGTGGCTGGTGGAGATGTCGAAAAAACAGCTGACGCTGTCACCGTTGCCGGAAGACTTTTGCCAAGCATTATTAATGCCGTGCGTTCTCAGCCCGTCGCCAATTTGGCCACAGGGGCTGACATTAGTGTGCAAATAGGTGAAAATCTCAGAAAAGGTTTAGCCGCTCGCGGTATTGATAACACTTCAGCAGCCATGGTTACCAACATGGTCTCAAGCCAGTTGGGATCAGAAGATTTTAGCAAAATGCTTCGTGAGACTGGCCAGGACATGGGCAAGTTGATTCAGAAGCTCCTAGGACCAATGGCAGAACCGCTCAAGCAATCCTTTACGGAAATTGCTAAAAATCTTGATGAACGCGGTCGTATGTTTGCAGAAGGCTTGTCTGAACTCGCCAATAGAACGCGTGCTGTCGGCGAGTTGATGGACAAAGCCAATATGGCAGAAATTGCTTCGGTGCGTAATCGGATTCAATTTGGTGTCAGGAGACGCCTGATTTCTGAAGATGCAGCCGATGCTGGCTTATTTAACGCAAGCCAAAACTTACAACGGGCAAGACAAGAAAGACTGACTGGTTTTGGCGGCCCAGGCTCTGGAAACCCTCAATTTATAGCCAGCGCAATGGGTGGTGTTTTTGATGACATTCGTCGAACAGAAGAGCGAATTTCTCAAGCAACCAAAGGCGGAAATATCGCTGAACAGAATGCGGCTGCTATCCAATTGTCTTCTCTTAAAACCAAAGCGGCAGAACTCGGTCAAGCCTTGAAAAATCTTACGGATGTTTCCGAAAGAACATCACAGGCTCAAGAAAAGCTTTCAAAAATACAATCTGACCGAGAAGGCAGGCAAGCTCTTGGTCTTCGTTACGCTACAGCAAACACAGAGGGCCGAGCGGAAATAGCTTCTTCTTTTAGGTTGTTATCTGCTGCGGCTCAAATGGGTACTGCGGCTACTTTTTCAACCAAGCAACAAAATCAAATCTTCAGTCTACTTTCTTCGTTGTCGCCCCAAATGAAATTGCCTGGTTTGGGTGGTATCAATGTAAAAGATTTGACTTCTCAATTAATGAAAACTACTTTTGGCGGAGCATTTGATCTTGACCCACAAACGGCTGCTCTTGAGCGGGCTTTAGATAATTTCGTTCAATCAAATTATGATGTCGCAGTCGAGGCATCTCGTCTACAGGTAGAGATGCAACAGAAGCTGCAAGCTGATTTCTTTTCTAGGCTTCAAAACGGACAACAAACCTTCATAAATGAACTTTCTAGAGTTATGATGGAAAATCAAAAACTCATGCGAGAAAGTCTTCAAATGCAGGCGCAAAGTCGCCTTGAAGGTTTGGAAAAACAAGTTGGTCAATCTTCAATGCTTGGAAAAATCGGAGTTTCGACTGACGATCAATTCAAGGCTTTGAGAGATACATTGAATGATCCAAAAAATAAAAGTATTGATACTATTTTTGAGTCGGCAAAAAACCAAAGAATTGTGCAAGGCAAAACAGAAAAAGCATTAGATAACACAAAAAGTTTTGTGGATGATATAATTGCTTTAGCTGGAAATGACTATGCTAGAGGGACAGCAAAAAGCGATGTTTCTGGAATTTTGATGAACAAATTTGGCGATATGGGATTTACTTCTCCTATCGATCAAAAAAAATTGATGTCTTTGTTTTCCGAAAATTTAGACGAAAAAGCTGGCTATTTGTCAACCATTGGTGGAAACAAAGAGAACATCGCTGAAGCATTTCGTTATGCAATTACCACATTTCAAAGAGAATCTAATGATCGAAACAACACCGACATATTGCAAGCCGGAAAAGATTTGCGTAACCAAGGCACTATTGATAACAAGATAATAGACAACATTATTCGGACAGCAAAAGAAAACGCAGATAATATTACTGTCAAAACATTGCGTGAATCTGTTTCTGCCGTAGGTAGCACGAATAAGAAGTTTTCAGAGTTAAATGGCGCTCTTGACCAGGCTCGTCAACAAGTTCAGGGATTTGCTGAAGTCTTAGCTGTTAGGCCTGAAGGAAGAGCCAACGGCGGTATGATTCGTTATTTTAATAAAGGTGGTTGGGGTTCTGGCGGTAGTCTCAGCCCTCACTCTTCTGACACCGTAAACGCCAGAATTAATCCTAATGAATTTGTTGTTTCGGCAGGGCCTGCTCAAAGAAACAAAAAACTTTTGGAGCAGATAAACGCCGGTTATGCAAATGGTGGAGCAATTGAAGAAGCCAAACAAAATATTGGAAACGCTCAAAAAAATATTGGCGCAAGTACTGAAGATATTATAAATCCCGTTAAAACTATGGAGGCCGCCGAGCAAGCTCGCAAAGTAGCTCGCGCAAATTCACAAATTCTTTTCCTTCTTCAAATTAAAAACATGAACCCTGATGAGCGGTTCAAATTTGTCAACAAACAAAAAGATTGGATCAAATCAATTTCTGGGAAAGAGACAGGCGATCAACTTGGTATCAAAGATGCTCTTGCTCAATTAATGTCAATCGAAGATCAAAAAAATAAATCTTTGAACTTTCGTGATCTTGAAAATTATCATGTTGGCAAAAGAAAAATGGGAATTGCAAAAGCAATAAAAACTTTTCCGACTAAAATTGCAGTTGATATTCCAGAAATATATCAAGCATTAAAAAAGTTTATGGAAGCAGGAAAAGAAGCTGAAATATTTACAAATAATGTCAACGATAAATTCCGAATCGGAATTGGTTCTAGTTTGAGCGAAGTAATTCAATCAGAACCAGATTTGAAAAGACATTTATTCCTTAATAATGTTGATCGCATGGCGAATACTCTAAACGAAGATGGCACATTAAAACTTTTGGGTGACATTGATCCTCTTCGCAGAGAATATGAATCTCTTTGGACTGATACAAAAATATATGCTAAAACGGCAAAAGATTGGACATCAAGTGTCATTTTTGCAAATGACTATAATGAAATTGGAAACTTGCCTACAATTGGCGATTTGCAAGAAAAAGAAAAACGAAACATTGACAAAAAGATTCTTCAAAAGCATTATCCTCCTGGAATTTTTGGCAAAATTTATGGCGATGCCCTTCAACGCTTAGCAATTACTGCTCCGAATGAATTTTCTGGAGACATGGATACATGGGCAAAAAAAACAGAAAAAACCAAAAAACTTGGTCTAGATTTTGATTTTGAAAAGACGATTTCGGCTCTTATTGATAAGGCTCAAAATGATTTAGTAAATCAAAAAGCAGAAGTTCAAAAGCTTGCTAAAGCTAATGACTTGGTAAAAATAATTCAGCAAGGACGAATTGGTTCATTGCAGACTCCAGAACAAGGCATCGCCAAGATTTTTGAAGAGCGCAACAATGCTCAGTTTGGCCCCAAACAAGATATGGAGTTGATGAAGCTCCAGCTTATGGCCATGGAAGCAGACGCTTTCAATAAATTAAACCCTGGCGTTCAAACAAAACTTTTGGAGATGAAAAGGCGTCGCATCCTTGAAAACAAATTGAGTCCTGCCGAGCAAGCCCAAATGGCTGCTATGGGTCTGGATAAACTTATTAATTCCACCGAAGATGTGACTGGAGATGAAATTCGCGAATACGCTGCCAACCGCAACAAAATGACCTTAATACAAAGAGCAGCCCTAGATGTTTTAATGGGCAAAATTGCCGCTCAATCTCAAGGCAAATTTAACGAAGACCCAGACAGCTTGAGCGCAGTCGAAAAGGCAGCTTATCTCATTTCTGTAGATGCTGAGGGTAGATCGGCTGCTCTTGATGAATTTAACAGTCGAAAAAATGCGATGACCTTAAATCGAATCGGGATGTGGATAACTTCCAATCCTGGCGCAATAAACAATATGTTAAAAAAATCTGAAGAGAAGGGTCCTTTTGGTTATGCTAAAGATTCAGCTCTTCTTGAAATTTTGGCAAGTGCTTATGGCGCTCCGACAACTTTACCAAAAGCTTCTGATGTGTTTAAGGATAGAAGCCTAAAAAACAAACAGCAACTTGACGAAGCAGAAAAAATTAAAAACGAATTTTTGGGTCAAAAAGAAAATGCTATTGCTATTGCTCAAGCGGCTTTGGGTTCTGGTGTCACAAACGGACTTATTGAAGCCTTTAAATCTGGAAAAGGTCTTCTTGGATTTGCTTCTGGTGGTCTAGTTCCTGGGGTTGGCAATACCGATTCTGTTCGCGCTAATTTGCCAGTTGGTAGTTATGTTGTTCGCAAGTCTTCTGTTCAAAAGCTAGGCGCAGATACTTTAGCTGCCCTTCCCCACATGGCTAGGGGCGGAGTTGTGCCAGCCATGGTTATGCCTGGTGAACATATTTTTACTCCCAGCGAAGCTTCAAAGATTGGGAAAAACAATCTTGATCATATTAACTCAACGGGGAAATTACCTGGATACGCAGATGGTGGTGATGTTGTCATCAACGGAATCAAATACAATTTGGTTCCATCTGGTGCGGCAAAATGGGGTGGAAACCGAAATGCTCAAATGGGATTCCAACCGCAGACCGCCAAAGGAACAACTAATCCTTTAGCAAACAATAATAATAATGGCAATCTAAATGAACAACAGTTCCTCGCTATGGAAGCGATGAACCAAATGATTGGCGGTAATGGTGGAATCACCGGGGCCAAAGCTAAATTTTTCTCTCTTCGTGACGAACTAAAAAATCCAAGAAACAGAACCAAAGAAAAAATTGCTGAATTTCGACAGTTGTATGCGACTTTGACCAATCCATTGGTTGCACAAATGGATGCGCAGCGTCAAATGCTTGGCGCTCAAGACGCATTCGCTTCTTTCCAGCAAGACCCAAAAGCCTTTATTGCTCGGTCGAAAGAGCTTCGAGCTTTGGCTATGAACACCAAAGCCTCAATGGAAGAACGCGTAGCAGCCAAAGAACAACTCAATCAAATGAACTATGCTGCTAGGTTCATTGATCCTCGGGCACTTAGAGGCGCGGCAGCAGCAAATCAAAAAGATCAACAGATCAGACAGCAACAGCAATTTATTGCTGCCGGAAACGATCCATTGCAGGGTGGCCTGCTGCGTCTCAATCCCGCTCTCGCCAACAAAAATATGGCGCCTGCGGCAAATCCAGTAGAAGTACACAACGCAAGAGTTAGAGCTAACGAACAAAATCAAGCCGAACCAAATCGTAAAGCAGCAGAAGTTAACCATCTCAAAAAGATGCTGGATATAGCTCAAGAAAACTACCTAAAAACTGGCGATCCGCGGTTTCTTCAAGAGATTAACAAACTCAAGAACCCAGAAAAAGTAAAAGCAGAAGAAGAAGCCGAAGCCAAACGCAAAATGGATGACTATCGCGCCAAAAAACAAAGTGAAGAACATGGAAATGAAATTGGTCGTTGGCATGTGCGAGAAGGCATTGAAGACATCAAAGATCCAAATGGCATTAAGCGTGGAGAAGAAAAACTAAGAAAGTTTTACGCAGAGAAAGACAAGAAAAGACAAGAGTTTGAGAGTCGGGTTTTTGCCCACGCCCCGACTTACGAAGAAAATATGCCAAAAATGCAGAAGGAATGGGACGAAAAGAACAAGGGATTTGTTGAAAACCGATTGAAAGAACTTGAAAAAGAAAGCAACGAGCGTTTCAATCGCAATCCAATGCATGCTGCGATGTATGCTCGACTGGCAGATTCTCCTTATCTTGACAAAAAAGACATTGTCAAAAAAGCGACAGGCGGCATAGTCCCTGGCGTTGGTTCTGGGGATACTGTTCCCGCCCTGCTTGAGCCTGGCGAACTCGTAGTACCGAAGAAGCAGGTTCAAAAGTTTGCCAACGGCGGTGTGGTGGGCGGTCTCCAAGGATTCGCCAACGGAGGAATGGCGCAAGGCGGTCCTGAGCTTCTGGACGTCGCCGCCAAGTTCAACCAAGCCGCCACCCAGATCAGCCAGGGACTATCGGGCTTCTCCACCTCGGTTAGTACCTTCAACGGGGCCGTGGCCAACTTCGGCACCTTTGTGGACAAGTTCGACGAGGCGGTGGGCAAGATTCCCGGCCAGATTGAACTGTCTGGGGCGAACGACATCTCGGTCAACCTGATGGGCCAGGACTCCATCGTCAAGGCGGTCACCGAAGCCATCGGGCCTATGATCGCCCAGGCGATTCGGGACAACCAGCCGGTTGAGCAAAGGGCACAGTAATGGCAATCTTTACGGGAAGACTGGGTGATGTCCTTGCTGCCCCGGGTGGCCTTGTCCTAGGCTACAGCGGGGAGGCAAATTTAACCTGGCAACCCCTAAATTTGTTCCTCAAGGTCGATGAAATTCCGACCAAGAGCGTTGCCCTGCCCCTCCTTACCGTTGGCGTATTCCAGGGTGCCGCCAAGGCACTGCCCCTTTATGTTTCTGGCAAGAACCTGACAAAGTCGCTAAATCTTTATATCTTCTGCAATCTTTCTTCAAGTCAGAGGAATATGAACCTCTTTGTGGAGGGCGGCTACAAGAAGATATCGGGTGGGGTAGACCTATTCATTACAAACGATGCCGCCGATTTGGTGGACGGCTCCCTGCCCCTTACCGTTGACGGCCCCACCTTTGGCAAGGGCTTAAATCTCGTTGTTTGGCGCACTCCTGAAGAATATTCGACCCTTCCATTAACCATCACTGGATATGCCCAGGAGGCTAGTGGTAGCTGTGTATTGTATTTAGCTGGCCCTGTCGGTCTCGACGGGTCGCTGGATATGGTCACAGCAGGCACTGGTGTGAATATCAATTCTGTTGATCTGATTACTGACGGTTACAGAGGAGACATTTAATGCCTGTTCTTTACGGATCACAGGGACAAGAAAAACTCCTGACACCAGCCCCTTTTGTGTCTATCTCAAATCAAATCGAGAGATTTGAAGACGGTCGTGTTAAGAAGTATTTGTTTAACATCACCCTAAAGGGTCGGATGTTGGCTTATAAAGGTGGTGTTCTTAACAACACGACTGATCCGCTTCAAGGTGCTTTGGAAGTTGTGCCTCCCAATAGTCGCCAAGCAAAAATTCAACAAAAAATTGGTCAGCTCAATGAGTTGTTCCGACCCAAATCTCCGCTTAATTCTACCGAGCGAGTGAGCCTTCAGATAACCCCATGGGATGCTTCTGGCGCAAACTCTACAATTACTTGTAACCCCCGCGTCAAATCAATTGAAATTCCAGAAGGACCATTCACGGATTATTTTGAGTACACGATCACGCTTGAAGCCGATTATTTGAAAATAGGCACTCAAATCATAGGAATGGACGCCCAGGATGATGTGGGTGTTGAAGAGTCGTGGTCGATGGAGCCAGACGAAAAGCTCCGTAAGTACAAGCTGACACATCAAGCTTCTGCGCAAGCCACCACTCGCTGGATTGACGCCCCTTTCAATCGCATGGTCAACGGCTACGAGATAGCCCGCAGGGCCGTCTTAAAAAAACTGTCATCTGATGCCGCGCTTGATGACAACACACTTTACTCCCAGCCCCCCTCCGCAAAATTAAAGCTGAATAATCTTCCAGCTGGCATGTCTTATTTTGGTTTGGGCGGATCGCTAGCCAACGCGTTCAGCGAATCTGCGGCTTCTGGTTCTGATACGGTTCGCGCTTACGATGCAGTCAGAACAATCACAGTAGATGAGGCGGGTGGCAAGTTCACCGTTTCAGAAAGCTGGACAATTGTAGATTTGGCCGTTGTCAACCCAGACGATCTCGGGGCAAAGGATGGCTCAAATTACATACCAGCCCTTGAAGAGTTTACCGTCAACATTCGGGACAATGCGGAAAGCGTGTCAAAATCGGTAACAATCGATGGAACCATAACTGCTTTACGGCGCAATCAGTCTGGTGCTTTTGAGAACCCACAAAATTTTTATCAATTCGCAAAGAAAAAATGGGACAATTTGTCTGCGACAAACTACGCCTTGATTCGTCAACGCGTGGTCGCTTTTGTGCCTGGTGAATTTTTGGCAGCAAAGCCAAATCAGGTTACCGTTGGACACAATAAAATTGCCGGTACTATTACTTACAATTTAGAATATAATAATCTATATCGTCCTAGTAGGTTTGCTGACGCAAAATTCTTCCATGTGAACTGGACTGACAATGGTGGGACGCCTTTGTTTGCGGCCATCGATGTAATGGGTCGTGTAGATAGCGCAAATCCTCAAGGTAAGGGGCCAGTATTTCAAAATCTGTTAAATACCACAAAAATGACAAGAGATATTAGTGTTGAAGCCGTGATGGGAACAGTCAATCAAACAAATGGTCTTCCATTAAGACCAGTAAGAGACGATGTCTTTTTTGCGCTTAAGGAAATGAATTTGATACCAAACACTACCTTATATCCTAAATTATTTGTTGAAAAACTGACTGAAGGTTTTGACTACACGACTGGCCGTTACAACTTTAGCGTGACATATGCCTACGGAAAGTGACTTTAAGTTTGTTGCCCCACAAATCACCTACGGGTCCAACAATAGGACCCTGCTAGGATTTTATGTGCAGCAAGCTAGCGCAACGGTATCGTGGGGCGATAACGGAAGTTCGCTCAACTTGACTTTAGTCAAAGAAAATGACGACTTTAATTATCTATACAATGATTTTCCGGCGACGGTCGGACATCCCATCCGCCTCAAAATCGGAGGGTTTTATTTTGGTGGAATTCTTTCCAAGGTAACCAAGAAAAAGGCCACAAACGGTCTCACTTACGACATTGTCGTGGTAGACCCGCGAGAAATTTTGCAGGCGACATCGGTAATCATAGGTCAATACTCGGGGACTGTTCCTGTTGGCGTCGGCAATATCATCAATGCCTACGGTTTTTGGGAAGACCCGGCAATTGGTGGATTCGGCTGGTCAGGCTCCGACAATCTCGGGATGCCCTGGACTTCTTTCTTTAGTGCGGTCCTGCAAATATGCAATAAGCCAATTATCACGCCATACGGTGGGCCGATGCGGTGGGGCTTGCCCACGCCTGAATTTCCCAACGGCGTTTATTACTCTCTCGACCTTAGCGAACTACCCATCCCTGACCCCTACTACAGGATTGAGGGAAACGGGGTTGTCAGCCTGTACGATGTCATCAACAAGGTCTGCCAGGATGCCGGTTACGATTTCGTCGTAGAACTGATTGGGTACACCATCAAGATCAGGGTGATCAACCGCAAGTTCGCTCCGGCCCTTGGAACCATCGGGGCTATCGTCAACACGCCTGGCAGCAATGCTACCGCCATTGAACACGGCATCGAGATGGCTCAGGGCCACCAAACAGCCGCCATGCTGATCGGCGCACCACGGGAAGGGATGTTTGCCAAGGCGAACTTCACCTCTTTCTGGGGCTACGATCATCTCAAGAACCCCATCCTAGGCCATTCTGGCACAATAGTTTTAGCCCCCAAGATAATGGGCGAACAACCAATTCTTTATCGCTGCGAGATGATGAATCTATACGCTTTCAGCGTGGAAGATGTTATTGGTTCGGCGTATTATTTCTGTTCGACTCTTGAACTCCAATTTGCGATGGCTGGTATCGACAGCTGGATGGAGTTCATCGAAAAGTACCGCCCCGATGTCTTTTTCGCAATGACCGGGTTCGCCAGTAATCGAACCAATCAAGTGCTTTTGAACGGACTGAATGTCGGCGACTCTGTCCAGACTAATCCACAGGCGATTCTTGCTAGGGCACTTGAGGCAACATATGACCGCTCCGAAGGGCGCAGAAGGTTCTTTTCTTGGTTGTCTGGTGTCGCCCAGCAGTATCTAGGCAAGGAATTCATTGTCAGCCTTGGTCCGATCACAACAGATATCGGCAATCTCTGGCCCTCATTCTTTCAGTCTACGATTGACCCCGATCAACCATTTGATCAAAATTTGCGACCGAATATACGCTACGAGTTTGATGTCTGTCGTAGCGCCTACATGCCGATAGAAGAGGCTTTTCTTTATTACGGATTAAAGCCAATTTCTGCTAGTACATTTATGGATGATGGCAATCGCTTTGAACCAATTGCCTTGTACAATTATGTGCGGCTGAATCAAACCAATGCCTTCATTGAGAATACCCAAGAAACCGTCTTTGATACCTATGGCGTCTACACGAAGGTGTCAATGGGTGATCAAATCGAAGAGATGGCTTTCCCTAATGTTGTGACTCCATATAGCACTTCACAAAGTATTAGATACATCCTTGATGGTCCCGGATTCGCTTTTGTTGGCGGACCTCTTGTCCGCGCCACGGTGCAAAATCCGATTTTCTCAAGGGCTACCGATCCATCGGGTGACCATAGCGTAATCAGCAGGGTTTTGGGCACTCCGGCCAATATATATCAAACAAACGCCGAGTCCAGCAAAACCAAAATGCATCCCCCTCCCGTGAATCCGTCGTTTTTCATTTTGCCTTTGAAGAGCAATCGATTCTGCTACGGACCTTTCTGGACTTACTCTCAAATTCCAGGCAGGGTGAAGATTGAAGTCGATTCTGATTTGACTCCGGCTTCTTACGGTTCTGAAATCCTAATGAATCGCATAGCCATTGCAAGATTGTTCGATGGCTCAAGTCAGCTAGCTTTGACAGAACACGGACGGGTAACGATTCCAGACTTTCCTCAAGTTTCCATCGGCCAAGCCCTTCAGGTCAACGGTCCTGCTGTCACTTCAGTAGAGATCAGTTTTGGCACAGGTGGAGTTCAGACCACCTATGCTTTTCAGAATTTCTCGCCAAGGTTCGGCGTGATCCCTCGCCAGACGCAGGATCGTCTACGGAAAGTAGGCCAACTGAGTTCTCAACTAAGGCGCAACTTATTCAAGCTTGCCATAGAATCTCAGAAGACTTCACAGGGCATGGCGCGTGCTGCTGTCGGCGCGGCAGGCCTGCAAATGACCGCCGGAGCTTTTGATAAGTTTCATCGAGTGCAAACTCCCCATGAATGCGTGGCGGGTTTTGCTTCCCAAGCTTCGCAATACGCTGTGAGATTGGATGTCAAATCTGCACCATTGCATGAGCTATTGGCCAACACAGAAGCCAATGATGTGGAGTTGTACGCCAATCGCGCCATCACTAGCCAAGACGCACTGTTCAGGCCGTATAGGGCACCAACTTACAACGGCGGCATATCTGTCACAAGAAATGGCGTGGACTATCGTTCTTTGCCAGACACATCGCTGTTGCCCAAGTTAGAAATCCCTCAGAATATTTACAACACGACAACTTCGCAGAATCTTACCCCCATCATTTATCCTGGCGCTTCTGACATTTCCATCGTCACTTATCAAAAAGCAAATGGTGAACCTTGTGAAATAAACAACTGGAATACGGGGGCGGGCGCCGGAGCTTTTGAGGCGCGGAGTGTCGGACTGCGTGGCCCGATGGTAGTTGTGGGCTACGGCCAAGACATTTACAACAACGGAAATATTGCTCCTACCGGAGTTGGTTTGGCCTATCGCTCAGATCAACACAAGGTTGGACCGACAGATTTGCTGTGGGATGATTTGAGGCAGGTCTGGACAGGAGCCGGAATCACAAGAGTTTATGTTTATGCCGAGGGAAGTCCGGCCTCTGGCTATGTTGTTATTGGAAATTCTATTACCAGCAAAGCCATCGCCCTTTATCCATCGACGCCTGGATCAATCGGTATTGGCTACACATTAGCAGCCTACTCGCCGAATGAAAAAGTTTGGTATCAAGCAGGTGGCGGCAGCCAAGTATTTTTGGGCAATTCTTTGGGTTACATATATGGTGGATCAAGTGGTAGCGCCAATGTCTTCAATAGAGGCGTAAAAAATGTCTACAACTATCTTTCCACCCCCATTTCTTCTGGCGCAAAAATAATTGTGGCTGAGTCTAATGGTAGTTATGTTGTCATTGCGGCGGATTGCTAATGAGTTGCCAAGGTCGATGGCCGTGTTGTTGTAATCGCGCAAGCCAATGTCTTGCCTGCGATTCCGATCCTACAGGCGGCGAGTATGACTACGCTGTCATCGTTCGCTTCGGGGCGAAAGAATCCAGCTTATACAATTCGCAAGAACAAAAATATCTGCCGGATTTTGATTTTTCGTCTCCGGAACGCTTTCTGTCATTGAAGCTCAACGGACAGAATTTACCCATCCCCCATTTGGTAGAACGAAACGATTACAATAACGACTACTACTATTATTGGTATTGGAACTACCATTATTACGGGTGGGCGGTCTACTACACAAACCCCAGCGTTTTGGGTCCGCTTGTCAACGCCACACGCTGCCCTTGCTTGAATGATGTCACAACCATGTATGGTTGGAATTACTGGTGGCTTCCCGGCTGGTGGTATCAAGGCCCAGAGTTTCTCAGCGACCCGTCCACGCAATACATACCTATGAGCAAAGGTATGTTTCAAGCCAACAACAATGACATGGACCTGCGCTTCTCTTCGTTGCCGTTCAACTTAGACGAATGGCCCACCGAGAATCCGCTGAAGACAGCGGATGTCGATGCCAGCTTTGTGGTGATTCGTTTCAAGAATGGTATACCAGAATGTGTCTCTACCAAAAGTAAATTGACTGCTAGTCTTCGCTCTCAGGAATACGACTACTCTAGTAATTATAACGGTTACTACTACTGGTGGGGCTGGAACGGATACTGGTGGGGGATATCTGTAGGCGGAGCCTATTTGCCCGGCTCCAACCAACCCCCTTATACGGCAGGTTACTGCCAATGGCCATTTCCCAATAACGGCTATTACAACTACTGGTATGGCTGGTATAACGGCTACTACTCAAATTCCAACCGCAGCCTAGACAAGTATTGGGGTAGTGGTGGTCACACATACTTTGACCTGTGCGCCTACGAACAAGACTCCCTACCTCCGTGCGGCGGTAATTTGCCAGGAACTCTCAATGTCACGGTTGTGACCAAATGCCTAGGGACACAAAGCGCACAGGTATCGGCGGCCACCCCGCTTTTTTCAGACTACGACAACACGCAACCCATTCCGTACACCTACACAAATTGCGGTAACTTTACGGAAATCCAAGCAGATACCTCTACCTATTACATGTTCGCCCACGCTCAGTACGATCAGCCTTATACCTATCAAGGCGACGATCTTAATAAAAAACTACGCGAGTGCAAGTTTCCTTTGAGTAGCGCAGGTGCTTCTTATTACCTTATCAACAAGATCGACAAAGGTAGTGAGCCGATTGATTTTGGAATACCCGAAGGACAACAAGAATACTATCTTGGTTATGCTTATGAATATTTTATTGATGATGGGAACTATACCGCAGAACCACAGAACCCGGTCATACCTGATCATTACAAAGATGATAAAGGAAATATAATTCCGCGTTCTTCTATTATTCAATCCTGGAAAATAGGTGACCCATACTATTATTATTGGTATAATTGGTACTACAACACAGATTATGATCTTTATTATATTTGCGAACAAGGTGGAGTTAATTATAAAAACAAACACGACAATATTGTTTATCAGGACTGGCCGCTTGATTTGCGAGACGAGCCGATTCGATGTAGTCCGTTTGTGACCGGTCCTGCTCGTTCTAGTGCTTATTCATATCACTATGCGGTTTCTACTCCGATAGTTACTCGTTTTGAATTAGCGCCCAGATACGATAATACAAAAACCAGCCGTGATTATTACTACTGGCATAAAATCAACGGATCTTATGTTCAACTCAAATATAGACTTTGGGACCTTTATGGCATCAGTCGGGTCTGGTCAACCAACTGTCACTCTTGTGAGCTTGGATATAGAGTTGCCCACCCACCAATCACGGTGACACCATGAAGCCGTGCCCGAACGATCCATCGATCTGCAAGTGTGCGATCTGCAAGCTGTACAGCACCGATCCAGTTTATCGGGCACATTGGGATGGGGTGGCTTTGCCAACACCCGCACAGCCAGCACAACCACCACCGCTTCCTGGTCTGTTGCGACAAGGACTGAATCTGGCTACCGCCATCGTCCAACATGTCGCCGGAGGGTTGCAATCAGCTGATAGCGAAACATATCAAAAAAGAATGGAAATTTGCAAAGCTTGCCCCAAACTTCGGCCCGACAACCGCTGTTCTGGGTGCGGATGTGTTATGAGCGTAAAGGCCTCGTGGGACGAGCAAAAGTGCCCCGATGGCAAGTGGTGACGGTGTAAATCTTAAAGGAGGTACTAGACATGCCGGCGTCAATTTCATTTTATGCGGGTCAGTTCGTAGAGGGGGGAACCTTCTCGACTTTCCAGATTGCCGACCTAGCCGGTTCCGGTTTGGGCTTTTACGGTGGCGGATTTGGAGAATCCGTAGCCGTTGGCCAAGCCCAAGACAAGACCTTCGTGACCAATGCCACGGGTGTCAACCAGGGCGTCGAAGCTTGGAATGTCAAATACGCCAACGCAGGAAGCGGGTTGGTGGGCCGCGGCACCTCTGCCATCCCCCTCCGTGCCATCCCCAACTGGCAATCCACCGTCAATGTCCGATTCACGAACGACACTTCCGTAAAGACCCAGAATGTCAAAGCCTACATCTTTGATCGGGTTCTTCCAACCAATCCAGCCTCCGGTGTAACTACTTACCTAGCAGAGATCGTACACCCCGTCACTGTTCAGGACTCGGGAAGTCCTACTGGGTCGGGTTCGACAGCTTGGGAAGTGTTTACGACTGCCGGCCAAACTACACCAGCTCAGCGAGACCCGGTCACCTTGACGGCCTCGCCAGGAACCTCTGGTCTGCGTCCCTCGGGCGCAAACACGATGGATATCCGCCACGACTGGTATTTGGCATTGTCAGCATCCCCGGACGGGATCGGGAGTAAGCAGTTCGGACTCTGGGTCCAACTGGAATATCTGTGATCGATCCCCTCTTACCGCAGCGGAAAGGCCCGCCCAAAAAGGCGGGCTTTTTCGTTTCTAGGCGAACTCATAGCCACGGTTGGGAATGAAGACTGCCCTTTTCCTCGTCGCCGTAGGACGGGGCTGGGTGAGGTAAGTGGTTGCCGCCATGGCTAGATATTGGTTTTCGCCACCGGGCGTTTGGAGTGAACGGACAGACATCCAGCCATTATCCTGGCTTTCATAGATAACCATGCGTCCCTGGCGCGGTTCAATTTCACGAACCACATTGAAGCCGACATCGTCCCACAACAGATGCTGGCCTTTCCAACCCACATTCCACTCCGGCGTCAAAAATAAAAGCACATTGACCCGTCGCTCCAAGTTTAGGATGGGATGCAGTTCGTAGCCCATATGGGGGGCAAGGAAGCCGCCATTGTCATAGCGGTAAATGCCCATCCCGTGCAGGCCTGGGTCAGCAATCAAATTGGGAATACCTATGGCATTGCTAACGATATTGATAAACGATGGAGACTGCATCGCCTCCAAAAGGTTCCTGGTAAACGGCGACAGCGAGGGCAGTTCGCGGGTGGTGCGCTTCCTCTCAAAATCATTATTGTAGACCGTCCAGTTTGGCCAATTGGATGGAGGCAGCGTGTAAAAGGCCTCGTTTAGAACTTGTGGGTCAAAAGCGTTTTCGATGATTAGGTGGGGATATGGTCCGGTTGCAACATTGCTGACGATGCTGTTGCCACCGAAGCCTGGCACCGGTTCGCCAGCGATCACACTTATTGCTGCCATTTCGTTCTCCTTCTTTTGATAATAACCGCCACCACCCCCAGCACGCATAGAACCATATGACACGGGATTGTGCTGGAGGACAGTATGCCTACGCCCTTGCTTACTATCGGAATGGCGACCTTTGACGACTTCGACGGCGTCTACTTCACCCTCCAATCTCTTAAGGCTTACCACGACCTGACCGATGTTGAGCTATTGGTCGTTGACAACAAACCCGAAGGCTGCACTCACACCAAGACTATCTGCGAGTGGACGAAGACACGCTACCTGCACAGGGGCCACGCTACCGGCACCTCCCTCCCCCGCCAACTTGTCTTTGAAGAAGCACAAGGGGAATGGGTCATGTGCATGGACAGCCATGTCTTGCTCACGCAAGGGGTTGTGTCCAAGGTTAAGGAGTTCATTCGTTCTGGCAAAGCCGAACGCAAGAACCTTTACCAGGGACCGCTTCTTTACGATGACCATATCAACATGGCGACGCACTTCGACCCAGTCTGGCGCGACTCCATGTATGGCACCTGGGCGACTGATGAGCGAGTCAAGCTTGGGGAACCGTTCGACATCCCCATGCAAGGCCTCGGCCAATTCATGATGTGTAAGGAAGAATGGCCAGGCTTCAATACCCTGTTCAGAGGCTTCGGTGGTGAAGAGGGGTATATTCACTCTAAGGTGCGCAAATTCGGTGGCAGGGCGATGTGTGTCCCTTGGATGACCTGGCTGCACCGGTTCGGTCGGCCCAAGGGTGTTCCCTATCGCCTCGTTCTTGAAGATCGCGTGTTCAACTACATCCTAGGTCGCCGCGAGATCGGCCTGCCTTATCAAGATGTGATTGAACACTTCACGGGCAGGATGCCCGAAAATAATCTCAAGGCGACAGTCGCCGAGGCCGAAGCACTAGATTTTAACGAGGGCGTTTTCCCTGAGCGTTTCCGCAGTCTGCAAAAAATCGTTCGGACTCAACCGTGCGTTTATCGCACGGAATTACCCATCGACCGGGCTGACTGCAACTGCCCCTTCAAATTCGTTTATGGCTGCGAGAAGCACGAGAAGTGCCGACCGTTCACCGACAACGGAGACGGTGTTCGCTGCTGCCAAAAATGCGAAGACTACGAGGAGGTCTGAGGTGCGCCTAGAAGACATCCCCAAAGATATTCGAGATGCCATTGAGATGGCAGGCTGGGCGGCAGCAGATGCCTTCCTGGCCAAACTCGAAGAAAGCCTACCCCTCTGTGAGTGGGGTGGATACCAGCCCGAGATCGGCCCCTGGGTTGGCGGTATTTGTCGTAACTTACGCAGTGCCCTAACCGGTGGGTCAATCCAAGGTTCAACCGATGAATGAGCGAGGATTTTCCAATGTCGGAAGAGATCGAAATTGTACCGGCCCCCGAGTCTCCGATGCCGGAGTTTACGGCGACGGCAGACCAGTCCGTTCTGATCGACCCGCGGGTCTTTTTGCCGTTCCAGGTCGTCGCCCACCCAATCGATCTGGTCGTGGTCGAGACCGAGCTTCCTAGTCAGCCTACGGCTGAATGACGAGAAAAGAAGAAGACCCGCTCAAAAAGCGGGTCTTTTTCTACAAGATGAGCGTCAACAGGTAGAAGGTGACAGAAGTCCAGATAAAGCAAACGATCCCAATCAGGAATAGCAAAGCCAATTCTTTCAAGATTCTGATCACGGCATCCTCCAAAAAAGAAAAAGCGGGGGACAACGCATCCCCCGCTCCTTCTAAAGGGTCTCCCGCCAAGGCCCCTTTAGTCCTTTTGTTCGCCCCGATAGCGACTCCAGCCGTTGTGTGGGCCGTAAGTGCCGGTCTCACGGTCGGGCTGGCCGTCCTTGTCCAGCTTGCGGATGGGGAACAGACCCGAACCATCCTGGTACTGGCCGAAAGCCAACTTGGCCCGACACTTGGGATTGTTGCATTGCATCTCAAAATATTCGTATTCTTTTTTGTTTTTTGAGACTTTGCGCACCCGTGGGACGATGCGGTCTTCACCGCATGCCCCGCACTTGTGATCGCCGAAAACTTCGTGAGCAGCCGACATTTGCCGGAACAACTCCTTCGTGTCGGCGGATTCGATTTCAATCGTGCCGTAAGCGGTCGGGATGTGGGCTTTCATGCATTACTCCGTGGACTTGTTAGTGTTCTTCTTCCAGTCAGGATCGTACCCTTTGAACTTGGGATCGATCTTGCTCCTATCCCTCTGAAGCTCGTTCAGATGCGCGATGATGAGCGTTGCGCTCTTGTGGGGGATGTTCTCCAGCTTGCCGTCCCAACGGAAGCTTCGTGACGATGACAGATAGGCATCGATATTGATGTCGTTGCGCTGGCAAAGCGTCTGAATGAAGCTGTGCTGCATTTCGGTTGACTTGCCGTTGTTGGACAAATCATGATCCTGGAACAGGTTGGATGGCTCCTCAGCCGTGATCACCCTGCGCAGGCGCAGAGCCTTGCGGAGTGCCCGTCCTTCGGCCCTAGTCTCAGCCATTGCTGTCGCAAAAATAGAAAACTTGCCGTCCGTGTTGCCTGAATTGCAATCCGCAGCAGCCGTAAAGGTGACCTCCCTATCGGTGTGGATTGACTCGTAAGTGTACGAAAATTCAGCCACCGCCGTCATGGCGTTTTCCGGACTGGGCGCTTGGACAATGCGGACGCTGGAGCTGACCGTCGGTCCAAGAACCAGTTCGGCCACTCGGCGCAGGCCATCGCAAGTCGGGCGCCCTTCGGGCGACAGCTCCTCTGGCGACAACTTCGACAAGACATACTCAGTCCAGTCGGGGTCGGTCGGGCAATGCTCCTTGTAAGATTCTGGTTCAAAAGGAGGAATTTCAGGACTAGGAGTAGCAACATTCACCACGACATCGACTGGGGTAGCTGGGATTTCGTCAACGCTAACCGCCGCATCCAACGATACGGTATCCAGAACACTTTCCCCATCGAGATCATCAACGGAAACAACAGCCCCACGCTTCTTAGCCATCGGTCGCCACCTCAATTTCGTAATACGATCCCACCCCGGGATCATTGTCCTTCGCCAATTGTATGATGTTCAACAGCTTCTGTAAAGTATTTTTCATCCGAATTTCGGACGGACTTCCTTTAGTATCTTTGATAATAATCACTAGCAGATTACATCCGGTCAAAAGACCGGTCTTTTTGGCGTCTGCCGCAGCCCGTTTCGCATAATAGTCATCCCCCCAGATGGGCCGATAATGGCTGGGGCCGTTAACTTCAATCGCAACCCCCTTAAACTTTCCAACCTTACGATTAATTAATATATCGATGTGCTGCCGTTCCAGCTGAACATGAAAGTCTACGGGATAACGAGCTTGCGTCAGTCCGCGAATCAAATATTTTTCTAGTCTGCTTCCGGTATCGGCGGCTTCCCGAACGGCATCCAAAGCCTTTTTCTGCAAAGATTCTCGCCGATCTTCCCCCATTGTTTCCCATTGCTTCTTGGAAATTTCCGAACGGCGTTTGCGTTCCTCCTCGGACATGGTTTCCCATTTCTCTGCCATTCGTTCGCCGATTTGGGCCTTGCGCTCCGCAGAAAGCTTCTTGCCCTTGGTGGGGTGTTCCTGACGGCCAGTTTCCAAGGCGAGGACCTGAGCCTCCGACCGACTACGGACAGGGATACCAAACTTGTTCAAGGCGCGACGCACCCGGTTGGGGTAGGTGCCTAGTTCAGCGGCAATGTCGTGGGTCGAGCGTCCCTTGTTGGCGTACTCTTCAACGAGATATTCATAGGTCAAACTTGACATAACAACCTCTCAATCTGATCGGGATCAAAATCTTTGATGACTCTTTCGGTGTCAATCGGTCGCCCCCAGGTGTTTTCCAGAATGCGACGATGATGAAGAGATCGCGCCAACAGGGGGAAAGTCACATAGAACGGTTGCAAATCACGCCAGGCAAACCCCTCATTGCCCAACCATTCCAAGTCCCAACAGTAAAACCAAACTTTTCGCCCAGCCGGCGAGTTGCTTACCTTGGCCAAGCTTGACAGACTGGTAACGATGACAGGCGTGTTCTGCGCATAAGCGTAGGCCGCATCAAATATTGGAAAGTGAGGTTGGGCTGGCGATGCCCCTTTGTCTTCAACAAAAACCGTTATCTCGTGGCCTCGTTTCGTAAGCTCGTTGCCACAATGAACTATGGCAAGGGAAAGGTGAGATGAAGCCAGGGTCGGGGTCAGAAAGTGGATTTTCATGGCCTCAGCACGGCACGGATGCCCGCTCCCTGTTGACTGATTTTAAACGGCAGACGCTCAACCCCAGTAATGTTCGCAATAGCATCGTGCCATTCAGACGGAGCCAGGCAAAACAAGGTATTTTCGCCACACCAAACACAGCCCCACGCCCCCTGCATCCTGGCGTCGGCGTAAATGCGGATAACTTCGTCTGGTGCTTGGTCGCGATAAAGCTTCCAGGCCTGTTCAAGAACATCGCCTGATTTTTCCCAATCGCCAGCAGCCATGGTTTTCACCAACATCCCAGCCATAATTGTGTAGCTGGTGGCGTGGCCAGAGTTCGGGGTTCTAACCCAGTTATTGGAGTTGCCTTCAACGCGCAGAAGAATCCCGTGTTTTTCAAGACCTTCAGCACACGGCAGCGCAAACGGACCATTGATTCCAATGCTGTCTCGTGCCACAGAAACCAGACCACCTACTCGTGAGCAAATTTCTGTCAAAGATTCCCCTTCCAGCTTGCCCGGATACCATTGCTCGTCTCTCAAGATTTTGCTTGCCAATTCGCACGCTTCTATCTGGCTCAAATGAGCGTCCGGGAAATCCTGGTAGCACTCGACTCTTTCCTTGTGGCGAACCGCCCATACACCAGCCTTAAGATGGACGCGGATAGTATGAATTTCTCCCTCTGAAGAGCCAGATAAATCGGTGCCAACCAGAGTAAAACTATATGGGGCAAACGACACTTTCATTTCTGCCATGCTCCGCGACCCATGGTAAAATTCTTCGTGGCCTTTATGTCTTTGTTGCTGAACTCCCAGATTTCGCCGGTCTCGTAAAGAATGACGGCGAAGAGTTTTTCGGTCTCGACACCATAGTCGGTGACGAGCCACACCCTCCCACGGCCCTTGGGCGTGTCCACTTCTAGCGATTGCTTGGGTTCAAGAATAAACATCTTCGTAGACGATCCTCGAGTCTCGTTCGCAAAGTCTGGCATAGAGGTCCTTGTCTTCGGACCAACTTTCGCCCGTCCAGAATTGGAAACCTTCATGGCGTGCTTTGTAGGTGCTGGCATTCTCATAACCTCCCATGACGTAGTACCAGCGGCAGCCGTTTGACCGGGCAAGCGTGGCCTCGACATATGTACTAACCGAGCCGAGGGAGAGCTTGGGGTCGGCATAGTCCCAGGCGAACTGAACGCCAACGAAGGAGCGCGGATAGCTAAGGTAGGCAACGAAGGCGACCGCCTTGCCATCCACCTTGTAGGTGAGCCAGGAAAACTCTCGGTTGGCCGCCAGTTCCTCAAAAACATGCCCGCTTGCGAACTCGTGGCGAACAAGATAACCAGCTACGATCCGCTCGTAAGCATCCTTGTCAGGCTTTTCCGCATGCCAACTGGCGCATTTTAAAGCCCGACGAAAGTTTTTCTCGGCCGTGCGCCCGAAGCTCATGCGCTCCAGATCGTAACGGACGGAACGAGCAGGGAACCATTTGCCAGCCCACGGCAGAAATCCCATCTCTAGCATCTGATCGTGGGATTCACCCTCCTGGATGACCCAGCAGGGGGCGTGAATCAGATCGTGCTGGGTGATCTTGCCCCAGCCCTCAATATGATCAAACTCGATCTTCATCGGGCGGAAAACATGGTGCGTCAGTACTACTCAAAACCTCCAAATCGGCATCGACAGCTTTGCCAAGGGCAGGTCGGGCACCATCTAGAACGAACACAGCGGCGTCCACCCAAGGCCAGTGACGAATATCATCAGGCGCATATTCGCCAGTAATCACGCAAAATGGTTCTTGATCGACTTGGATTTCTGGCGTCTGATGGCGCAACTTCAAGCAGGCTTGCTTGTAGTCTTCCGGTAGCCAGTAGCTGTAGGGGTCATAATCCAAGATAATTCTTTCTGTCTTGTAAATCTTGGCTTTGCCGAACTCGGCTTTCTCCAATTCTGCCAAGGCTTCTGCTGTCAACAGGGCGCGATGACTGAGCAGAACCGGGTGTTGCGATTTGGCCAAATGGCACACGGCCAAATAACCAGCTGTACCTGCGGGACAAATCGCCAGCTTCCAGAAAAACCGGGAACTAAAAGCCTTCAAGATTGGCAGAATTTCTCTTGGCTTGCCTTCCCAAGGCACAATGACTTCAGTTTCAGGTGATGGACGATAAGCAGCAATCATGGATAGACACCGGGTCAGAGTGTCGAGATTTTCCGGCTTGTCCAAAACAATGCTCAGCATGTCAGCATGGCCCTCATGAACGCCTGGGCAGAATCGACCGGCGTGTACTGAATAAACAAATCAACCAACTCACCAAAGACTTCTTGTCGTTCAAATTCGCTGCTAAGAACGAGGTCTTCGACAAGCTTTATGTAAGTTTCAGGAAGGTTGCGAGAAGTCGGAAGGGAATTGTCTCCGGCAACTACAGGGATAGTCCCCACTCGCAATGTCTCGTAAATTTTACGAACATCACTCGCCTCATCGGCAGACATGGCATGTACATAGGTCGAGGCCAAGGCACGCGCTCTTTCCTCGGTTGTCAGAGAGCCAGCGTAGTATGGAACAGGCCACGGCTTGTCGGCGTAGATACGGGCCACAAAACTCTCATTCTCAAACAGAGGGATAAAAAAAGCATCGTAGCCCGGACGGTATTGATCCAGAAAAATCACATCGGTCGCCAAATCGTTGCAATAAAGCGACTTGCCATCCAAACACATGAAAGGCCAACGGATGACAGGCAGCCCCTGCTCGTTGTCGTCGGTGGTGAACAGAAATGCCCCTGGCGGCAGCTTGTCCAAGAAAGTGAAACTATCCTGCCACAAGGCCAGTCGGCACTTGCCCTGATTGCGAAGCAGGGCGGGTGTGATGGCGGATGTCGGGCCGATAAAAAGGTCGGGTTTCTGTCTGGCAAAGGCCTCGTGGGTGGGCATCTTTGACGGAACCCACAGGGCCGCATCATGTCCAAGCTGAACAAAACCGCGTGCCAAGGCGCCTGTCCCCACACCATTGTCATCATTCTCAATGAGAATATTCATGCTGTCACGCCCTTGCGCCTTAGCTTGGTAACCAAACTTTTAGCTCGTTCAATATCCTGAGTGCTGTCAATTTCTACGAGATTGGTCTTGTCTGGGTAAGCCGGCACAATGATGCCATGCGCGTCAATAATTCCGTTAAGAACCTCATAGGCAAACCAACGGGCACTCTGATTGCGCGAAGCAACTCGCCGATACAAGTCAAGTTCCTTGTCTGCCAGTTGCACGGCCTGACCCCATTTGGGCCAGACCCCATAGCTGAAATGGCAGACTCGTTCTTGGTCGATGTTGCATCCGACTTCGCCAGAACGATGATTCTGATTCTCGTCAATAATTGCGGCAGAACCTTCTTCTGGTAGGCATTCAAGAAAATCGGGTCCAAAAACCAAATCTCCACACATCAAAATCACCTTCTTGGCGTTTGCGTGATTTACGCCAACAAGGAGAGAGCGGGCCACATTGGTATCTTCGTGGGATGAGTTTTCTACCCAGCCAACATCCTTTGGCAAAACCTTTATCACCCGATCCTTCTGGTAGCCAACAACCACGATGATTTCAGCTTTTGGCAATGCCTTGCGGGCGAACACAATCTGGCGACTGAGAACGGTCTCGCCGCCGCCGATTTCGATAAGGGCTTTTGGGCCTCGGGCCTTCATGCGGCGCCCAGCCCCAGCCGCGCTAATTACGACAGCAAGGTCTGGCAATGGCGATCCCTCATGATTTTTACCTGTTTGGCCATGAACTCGGATGGTGTGCGCCTGCTGAGCTGCCATGTTCCTTCGTTGACGCTCATCATTGGATCGGGCAGATGTAGGATGACCCGGTCAGCAGCGATTCGCATCCACAATTCATAATCTTCGGCGGGAGGCAGGGCTTCATCGTACAAGCCGACATTTTCCAGAGCAGATTTGCGAATCACGCAAGCGGAATGAACCATGTTGTCAAAAAAGAGTTCTCGTTTTACGAACGCCTTTTTGCAATGGCGGAACGAGACGCCATCACGCACCTGGAAGTAATCGGTATAAACCGCACCGGCCATCTCTCCATACTTTTCCAGTAGGTCTACGCAGGCTTTCAGTCTGCCTGGAAGGAAACGGTCGTCCGCATCCAAAATGGCAAAATATTTTGTCTTATCCCAACTGACTTTGATGGCCACATTTCGTGCAGCCGCTGGCCCTTGGGATTGGTGGGCAGAGAAAAGATTAACTTGGACATCCTTGATCGTGCCGCGGACAAAAGGTATTTGCAAAATTTCATCGTGGGCGGCGTTTTCCATTGATCCCAAAAGAGTGCGCACGGAGTCATCGGTTGAGCCATCATCAACAACAACGACCAGTCCTGGCTTTTCTGCTGCGGCTGATTCAACCGCGCCCACCAGAAAATGGCCGTAGTTGTGATTAGCAATCACAACCGCAACATCCTCAAGCGACATGAGGAAGTTTTCCGTCGATGATCAGGTATTTGGAATTCTGTGCCTGAGCGATTCGCCTCAGCTTTTCGGATATGCTGGCGATCTTCTCTTCGGTCCCTTCCCAAACCACTTCGTGGAAGCCTCCGGCCATGTTGAAGGCCATGGTTTGCACAAGCGTGCCATGAATCATGCCGGGGTCCACCAACACAACCCGCTGCCCCTGATCGTTGATGAGATGATCAAGATCGGACAGGTAACAGTTTTCCAGTTCCTTGCCAGCCTCGGCAAACAAGATGAAAACCGATTTCAGGTTGTTCCCTGCCCCCTCCTGAAGCGAGTCAAGTTCGGTGTATGATTCGTCCATTACAAATCGCAGCGAGTAGGGATAAGACAGGGACAAGTCGCGCAGGGTGGCCAGAACATCCTTGGGCTTGACCACGGAACGGGGAGTGATAACGAACACAACTTCGTTCGGCTTAAGGCTTTGCTGCTCCAACATTTCTGCGGTGCGGGCGACATCAGACAATTCGCCACGCTCACAGGAGACGATGGCGGCGACGGCAAGGACTCGTTCCTTTCGCGCCTCGGCTATCGCTTGACCATCTTCAAGTTCCTTCATCCAATCCAAAGGACGGAATAGGGGGCAGAACCGATCAATCGTTTTGTAGGACTTTGTCCCGCCGATGTCTTCTAGCTCAATCTTTCCTTCTGACCGAAAATAGTCCAGCATGTTAGCGCGACAGCCGGTCTGGTCTCCGCTGACATTACGAATGGCGAAACGACATTTTTCACACGAAGTGCTGATCATTGACGGATGGCCTCCACATAGCTGGTGAAATCGCTGACATAGGAACGGACGGGGGTCATGCCCAGGCTACTGAGCATGGTGCGAAGCTGGGGCAGAGTTCCTGCGCTGGTGCGCCTTTGTCCGCCGCCACCGCCGTAAATGAGTTGTATAAAATCAGAAATGTCGCCCAGAGTGACTTTCCGACAAACCTCAACAATCTCGCGAGTGCCGACAACCATCACGCCGCCTCTCGCTAGTCTGGAGACCCAGTGGGTCAACAGCTTGGTGCGGAACTCAAAAGGGTAATAATCCAAGACATCGGTCGCTTGGATTTCCAGGGCCTCGCCCTCTTCGGCAAGCTGACTAAGATCGGCAGGATTGCCGGGTGATTCTTGACTGGCTGGATCGACCTCGATAAAGCCGGGTAGGCCGAGCTTTTGGCCTCCCACAGTCATGCGGATTTTGACCATTGCTTCCTCCACCACGGTGCGCGGGCGGCAACTTGCAATGCCTGTCCCCACTCCCGAACAAAACGCTCCAAACCAAACCGCTGACGGGCCTTTTCCGCAGCAGCTCTACCGATTACCTCGCAGTAGGCGGGATTGCCCAAAAGCCTTTTGACAATAGCGTTCATTTCCTCGGGAGTGTCCACAAGGAAACCGGTCACGCCATGTTCAATGGCTTCGGTCACCGCCCCAGCCCGGTAGGAAACAACACAACAGCCAGAGGCCATGGCCTCAAGGACGGTGGTCGGGAAGGTGGAGCGGGTGGCCGTGTTCAGGAATATCAGACTTGTGCGGTATGCCTCGGTCAGCTCTTGCACGTTGGCGGCAGCTTTGGACAGCCCGGGCGTATCGCCCAGAACACGAGTGGAAAGATCGGCAGTAGCCAGTTTCCAGAATGAGAAACCGCAAGCGGCGTCTCGCTTGATCCAGTCGTTGACAACGCTCAGGCAGATCGGTTCACGCGGCACCCAAGGCTCATGCGGACAAAACTGATTCGTGTCAATGGCGTTGTATATGACACTAGTGTCGGGAAGGACCTGACTGTCCCATTCCAGTCGCTGATTGTCGGTGATGTAGACATTGTGGTCACCACGCCGAGAAGACACTGCACGCCGGGTATTTTCGTCCCAGCCTTCTTCGGGCAAGGTGTGTTCCAAACGCAAGAGCGGCACATTGTAGAAGGTCGCAGCCTGTAAAGCCCGGTCAAACTGGCTATGGTGTTGACATAAGACGAGGTCCAAATCAATTTCTACGGGAATGGCTGGCGACGACGGATGGAAGGGGAGCAGCACATGATTGTCCGGCATGGCGGCGTAGTGATGCACCCAGGGCTTGGCGTACTGGTCGTTCCACAACAAAAAAGTAGCGTTTATATCAGCCCAGGCACTCTGAAACCGTTCGTGCGTGGTAAAGGTCAGGACATTGACCCTCTCCGGCGAACGAACGGCGCTATTCAGAATGCTGGCTATGTTGGGCATAACAGTATCCGTTAATAGCGGCCGAAGCGACCGCTGCTAACGATCTTACCCGGGAAGAGGGAGGCTTAGTCTCCCAAACGCTCAAGGATATGGCGAATTAAGCCATGGCGCTGAACGTCTTCTGGCCCCAGAGTGACCTTGGCGATGTCAGGATGACCCAACTTTTCCCACACCCAGATGAGCGGATTGCCTTCGCTGTGGGGCAAGTCTGTCTGGGTAACGTCTCCGCAAACAATGACCTTGGAGTTCTCGCCGAATCGGGTCAAAAACATCTTCATCTGTCGGCGGGTTACATTCTGAGCCTCGTCCAGAATGATCACCGAGTTATGAAATGTCCGACCGCGCATCGTTTCCAGGGGGACCACTTCAATGGTCTCTTTGTTGCGACAGTGCTTAAGAAAGCCAGGGTCAAGAAAATCCCCGAAGGCATCAAACATGGGGGCCATGAAAGGATCGGTCTTTTCGCCCAAAGTTCCAGGCAGGGCGCCCAGTCTTTGACCACATTCCACGATGGGGCGGGTAAGAATAACCTTCTCAATCTTGTTTTCAGACAACCAGTTGGCGGCCAGACCGCAGGGGATATAGGTTTTGCCACATCCAGCTGGGCCGGTGCAGATTGTTAATGTGCAAGCCTCGATGTTGTTGATGTAGTTCTGTTGGTTGGGCGTCCGAGCCTTAATTTTTTTGGTGTTCTTCTTGGATACAGCCCGTTGTTCGACGTCGGCGTCTCGTGCTTCCTGCCAAGGAATCTGGTCTTCGCCATCGAAGTCCTCAAGGAAGTCCGTCCACAGCTTGTTTTTGCGTCGCATGGGTTAAAGCCTCCAGGAAGGTCTTGCCGACCTTCAGGGGGTTGAATTGGAACGCCACATCCAGACCCCGCGCCGCTTTTACCTGGCGAAGGTCGTCCTCCATGTAAGCCCTTCGCATCAGCCCAGCCATCTCCAAAGTGAACGGAACCTGCCAATACTCGTCGCCACGGTACAGTTCGGCAGGTTCGTCCTGCCCTCCCGTACAAGGCTCGTCGTAAGTTGGAATCAGATAACCGGTCTCCTCGGAGATATAGGACTGATATGTTCCGGTGTCGGGTACGATGGGGGTTTTGCCCATCGCCATAGCATCGAATGCGGGATATGACCAAGCTTCGCCACAGGAAGCCTGGACAAAACAGTTGGCGTATGCGTGGAGGCCCATGAGTTCGTCCTCACTCAATCTTTCGGTGAGAACGACAACCTCCGGCAGATAGTGAAGCTTCATTCCGTTGGCGATTTCTTGCATCATCGCCTGGACGCGGTGTTGTTCACCGTTTGTCTTAATGATGAGGACTGTATTGTCGGTGGGTCGGAATGCGCTGAAATAACTTTTGATCAGACCGCCCAAGTTCTTGCGCCGAACATTTTCGCTAATCGTGTAGAAGATAAATTTGCCAGCCTTGACATAAGGCTGGAGAAAACTGGGGACTGTGTGGGTTTTCATGTAGCGGTCGGGATCGCTGGGCAAGGGCAGGCTAGCCACAGGGACTTTGACATTGCTGTTCTTACAGGCCTCGGTCGAGATACCGGGCGTGGTGACCACAAGGTCCATCTGATTCAAACGCAGGTCCCACCCCGCCGAATTAAAGCGGGAAGCCTCGTAATAAAAGTTGGCCACATTCAGACCCAGTCTGCGGTCGAACAAGGTGACTGACGGGAGGGTGTGCTGGATGACCACATCCCATTTGGTGGGCGGGTTTTTTTCTTCCAGTCGATAGATTCTTTCTGGGCAGGATTGTTGACCGCCATTGAAAGTGATTGGACGACAGACGACATTGGCCCCGGCTGTCTCCAAAGCAATGGCTGATTCGCAACAAGCTCTTGCGTAGCCTGTGCCGTCGTGAAAATTTCCCACATAGAGAATATTCATGACCGCTGAGCCTCCCAGAACTCCACACGCTCACGCTCCGCACAAAGTTGCGCCCAGGCATGCTTCCGTTCGTAGCCGCCCAGTCTGCCGCCAGGCCCGAAGCCGGTAAAACGTCCGGGAGTGAAGGTGGTATCGCAAAAAGTCCTTGAGAGGTCTCGGGTCATTCTCTGAGCCACAAAACCAGCCTGGGCCGAAGAAATACCCAGGGCTGACTGAAACGCCTCGTCAACCCACTCTCTGTTAGTGAGATGATCAGGGGGCATTTGCAGAGGTGGCAATTTTCGTGCAGTATCTTGATATCTTTTTATAGGTGGTGAAAGTTTACTGATTGCATTGTGCCAAATCCCACCCGCTAGATCATAGTCAAAAGTTTTGATGGCCAAATCTCGTTGCTTGGAGCCAATTGCTCTACGAGCAGCTGGAGGCAACAAAAGAAGGTTGTTCAAAATTGCGATAAGATCATCGTTTTTAGGTAGGGCCATAACTCGGCCCGTTTCCAGTTCGGTGAATGTGCGCTCGACCGAAATGGCTTGGGCATCCAAAGCGGACGCCACACTGGACATGGCAGTAAAATCGACCGAGGTCACCGGAACACCACAGGAGGCAGCTTCCACCTGGGGCATTCCAAATCCCTCGCAGACCGAGTATTGTACGAACACGTCCATGGATGAATACACCGGGCGCATGAACGCACGGGGCAGGCCAGCAGCCACGCCGGGAGTGGTTAATTCCCCACTAGCACAGAAGGGGCAGTACCCCGAAGGTAGCTGCCAAAGCAAGGCAGAGGCCCTGTCGCACTTCTTGCACGCAAAAGTAAACAGGGTTCTGTGGGCCACATTGTAGCGAAGAAGGTATTTAGGGATGTCCCACCCAACATCCGGCCATGCCGTGTGACAATATAGATACAATCGATTGGCAATATGGGCTGGTGCGGACAGCAAGAACTTCTCAAAAGTTTCAAATAAATCCGGCAACAATTTCCGGCCTTGGTTTCGCATGACCGTCCCAATAACTAGGGCATCCTGCGAGATGTTGAGGGCCTTTCGCGCCTCCTTTTGGTCAAGTGGATGAAACACATCCGGCTCAGCACCAGGAGAAGCAACCCCAAACAAATTAAGACCAGGAAACTTCTTCAGGACGTCAAAACCATACTGAGAGTAAGCGAGAATCGCATCGGCACGGTTGAGAATCGCAATCCATTCCTCATCTTGCGGCTCACCGTCTACTGGATGCATGAATACCCAACGGAAATAGTCGCGCAGGGGAGAATAGGCGATGAACGAATCCTGCCACGGATCACGCATGGAGATCACGACATCGGGCCGGAACTTCACCACCGCTTCCTCAAAAGCCGTAGCTCCAAGAGCGGCGTTGGAGTTAATCAACGCAGACGATGGATAATCATCACCTCTGGTAGTCACAAAAAAGGCGGGCCAGGGAGACCCGGCCCGCCTTGGATCGTTTGGAGTGCCGTAACACGCCAATTCACCGATTTCGTGACCAACAGCTTTTAGTCTTCGGGCGATCTGTAGCGCATAAGTGGCGTAGCCGGTTTGCAGCCAAGTCGCCTCGCCAACTAGAAGGATGCGGGCCATTGCTTATTCTCAGAAGGGGATTTCTTCGGCGTCATTACCGCTGGCAAAACCGGGGCCGTCCTCTTGGTCGGCACCCACACCCGCTCCAACAGCAGAGCGGCTACTGCCCTTGGCTTCATTTTTGCCACCAAGGAAGGTGAAGTTGTTCACCCGGAAGCGCAAAGTCGAACGCTTGCTGCCGGTGGCCTTGTCGGTCCATGAGTCGGTGCGGGCGGTGGCCGTGACGGCGATCTTGGAACCCTTCTTCATGTACTCGGCAATGATGTCTGCCGATTTGTCCCAGGCTTCGCAATCGATGAAGGCGACTTCTTCCTCGCCGTTCTTGCTCTTGCGACCGCCGTTCACCGCAATTGTGAATTTCACTACGCGGTGATCAGCCCCGACCGAGTGAACTTCAGGGTCACGCACAAAGTTCCCAATAAATACGCAATTGTTCACAATTCACCTCATGTCATCTGAAAAACCTTGCGCACGACTAACGAGTTCCGTTTCGGGTCTCGTTCGCCCTGCACCAAAACCGTGTTGCCCTGAGTAAGGAGGTGCTTATATTCCTCCCACGGCTCAGAGAAACACACGACATCATCGAGAACGCCCGACGAGTCGGACAAAGTGAGGAACGCCATAAACGTCCCCTTCTTTGTTTTGAAGGACCGTGCGGCCCGAACTTCAACCCCCAGCAGGAGGAAGCCGGTCTTGCCAGCCCGAAATTCGCCACAGGTCGTATTCGCATCGCCCAGATCGCAACCGTCAACGCGGGAGCAGGTCAAGGCAAAACCAAAAACCTGTTCTTCAGCCCAAGCCATCCAGGCAGGATGATCGTTAATAGGAGTCGGTGGATTTTCCAACAAATCAGCTTGGCCACGAATTAAGGCGCCGCGCTTCACATTGGCGACCCCACCGCCTTCTTTCTTCGGTTTAGCCAGCTTGCGAAGCAAATCAATGAAGGTTTCACCCTCATAATTTTTGGCTGCCCACTCCGCTTCCTTGTCAGTCAGTTTGACATCCAATTCAGCCAACATCCGCTGGCGTTTTATACCCGTCCAATCCAAGGCTCCGGCCATGATCAGCTTATGATTCACGGACGGCGTCTCGGCGGCGACATGGAGAAGCCACTCAGCCCAGGTGAAGGTGGTGGCTTTCTTGTCCAACTTCGCCTCGGCTTTGTTCATGGCTTCAAAGAGCTTGTGCAAGTTGGACTGGCCTAGCCCCTTGATATTACTCAAGCCAAAGTGGATATCGACTCCGTCCGTCCAAAAGGTCAGTTGGCGACAGCGCACATCGGGGGGGAAGACTTCGATCCCAGCCCGCCTTGCGTCCTCGACCAGCTCCATCACCTCTTGGTCAGGATCAACCTTGTCTTCAGCGAAGGACAACCAGGAGGTGTAAAACTGCACCGGGAAGTGGGACTTGAGATAGGCGGTGTCGTACCCAGTCAGCCCGTAGCTCATGCTGTGGGACTTGTTGAATTGATACCGACCGGACTTCTCAATCCAGCCCCAGATGGTCTCGGCCACATCCATGGAGACCACCTTGATCTTTTCCGCTCCTTCCAGAAATAGTTTTTTGACCTCAGCCATTTCCTTCTGGTCTTTTTTGCCGATGGCCTTGCGCAACCGGTCAACCTGCTTGAGATCGAAACCGGCCAACTTGGCCCCGATCTGCATGGACTGTTCCTGGTACACGAGAATCTGCTCAGTAGGAGACAGAATCTCGTCGAGAGCGGGGTCAAACGACTCCACCGGCTCTTCCTTGTTGACGCGACGGCAGTAGTGTTCGGTCAAAGAAATGCCGTTTTCATCCTTGGCTGCCAAACAACCTGGACGCAAAAGGGCGCCCAGAGCCGAAAGGTGTTCGTTATTCCTGGGGCGTAACTTCTTAGCCCAAGTAGCACCCAAACGACTCTCTAGCTGAAAGACTCCCTTGGTATTGCCAACCGACATGAGGTCCCACGCCAAGTTACAATCTGGCAAGTTGGAGACATCCACATCAAGCAGAGGCAAAGCCCCAGGCCGGGGCGGGTCTCCCACCACCGGCCAAACGCAACCACAAGGGAGGCTAAAATGACTCATGCGATCAGGGTGCTTTTGGCACACGCCCCCTTGAAGTTGATCTTTTCAGCGTAAAAACGATGCACTTTTAAGAAACGGACAATCAATTCTGCCGTCTGTTTCGTGTCTATCATCGCCGAGTGCGCCCCATCCTTGCTCAATCCGAAATAACCGCGAAGCGTATCCATCTTGCGGTCGGGCAGTTCCTCGCTGTTGTGAAACCAGAACTCCAGCATGTCTTCAAGGTCATAGACCTTTCGGCGATGGAAAAGGTTTTGATCACCGTTCTTGTCGGTGAAACCATACTTCTGACACAAGCGATTGAAGATTGGCAGATCAAACAGTCGGATGTTTTTGCCAGCGGCAATAGGGGCCGACCCGAACGAATTACCCTTGGGATTGAACCGCTTGATGAAGGTGGCAAAGCTCCTCCAAACGGCCTCCTGCTCAGGGGCTTTTTTCAATTGATCCCGCGTCTTACCGTTGACGGCCAGAGCCTGGTCTTGCAGGAGAGAGAAATCAGTCGGCTTGCACAGGCTGTAGAATGTGCCATCGGGCACGACCGACAGAGTCCGCGGGTTGATCGCCACCGCAGCAATCTCAATCGGTTCGGTGGTCCTGATGTCAAGACCACCAGTCTCAAAATCAAAACAAATGATGATGTTACTGGTCATTCTCCACCCTCCACTTCCTCGACCCACAACCGGATTGATTCACCATCGTTGACGATTTCGTGTTTCAGTTCGCAAGTGGGCGATTCTCCGGCAGAGATGAAAGCATTGGTCATATTGACCTCGCCGCCTGCCATGATCACCAAGGCCTTGATCATGTGGCCGAGTTCTTCGCCAAGCTTTTTCTTGCTTTCGGTCAATTCTGCCAAAGCATCTAAAAGCGCAAGATTATGCGCCACAACCCTTTGCGGAAAGTCCATTTCTTCTGACTCTTCTTCAAATTTGTCAAACACGCACGGCTCCCCCTTTTAGAAGCGAAACGGCCCCCTGAATTTTGTCAAGCGCAGCCACCCCAAGAATGTCAAACTTGACAAAACCCATGGCCTCAAGATCGGCCATCTCAACCCCACAAATCCTGCGATTCGTAGACTTATCAAAGATCATAGGACAATTGTCAGCTAATGATCTAGGTGCAATCACAACACCAGCAGCATGTTTTGATTGATTTCGTTTGGTTCCTTCCAGTCGTATGGCTTGGGCGAATTCTGCCGCAAGAGGACCATCTAAAGTCCCATCATCTTTTAGACGGCACCATGGCGACAGTTCCTTCACATTGTTTTCTAGCGCCCACATCAGGATGCTGGCCTCGCCAGTCTCCTCGCGCATTTCCTGGAGTTCATCGGCAATAGCAGCTTCATCAGGAATATGCTCAGTAATTTTATTTATTTCATCAAAAGTTCCTTTTTCATGAGCGCGTAAAACATCCTTGATGGCTGCTCTTCCTTGTAGGCGCGAGAAGGTAACCATCTGGGCCACCTTGTCCTCGCCGTACCGTTCACGCATATGCTGAACGACCTCGTCACGGTGGGAGATGGGGAAGTCGCAGTCAATGTCAGGCAAGGACACGCGACCTGGCTGATTACGGCCTGCGTTATAAAAACGCTCAAACAATAAGCTGTATTTGACTGGGTCCACGTTGGTGATATCTAGAAGATAACTCACTAAACAGCCAGCACCCGAACCACGCCCCTTACCGACCAACCAACCCTGACTCCGTGCCCAGTTGCAATATTCCTGCACGATCAAAAAGTAGGGAGATAAACCCGCCTCCATGATGACGGCCAGTTCCCTCTTGATCCGATCTCCATAAACGCCATGATCGGCCTTGTCGGAGGTGATCCCGGGCAGCTTGCGTTTCCATCCTTCACGGCAAAGCTGGCGAACATAATCGTCAGCTGACATGTCGTTAGGGCAGTCGAACTGGGGCAGGAAGGGCTTGGACAGAATGTCGTAGTCCCCGCACAATTCGGCGATTTCCAAGGTAGCATCGATCTCATGGGACTCGTGCAGGCCTTTGACTTCGTCAAAATCGGGAATGTGGTAGCGATTGCTGCGGAAAAAGCCACCCAACGAAACATCTTCTTGCTTGGCGAGAGCAGCCTGAATGGTAGGCAGGGTTGTCTGCATGGCCGAACATAACAACACCCGCTGGTCAGCAGCGTCCTCTTGGGCCGGATAGTGGGCGTCTGGAGTGCTGACGGTCTTCAGGCCATGCTTCTTAGCGTAATAACGCAGGGCGCGAACCCCCACCATAGCGGCGGGCAGGTTCTCCTGATCGACCGCCTGGATTTCTACCCAAACATTCTCAGCTCCAAACAAGTCGCGGTAACGCTTGGTGATATTGTTCAGGCGGGTTTCCCAGTCCGATGCCACCATTGCTCGGGCCTGCTCGTAAGTCTGCGCCCCATAAACAGCCTTGGGGTTAATAAACAGAGCATTGAAAAAGTCGCTTCCCGGGTGGCCAGAGAAGACGATCAGCTTGCCGTCTGCATGCTTGCCAAGAAGGTCAAGGTCAAGGCGGGGCTTGCGATAAAAATGGTTGGGGTCGTTACTAGCGTTTGAAGCCTGGATAAGGCGTTTCCAACCCTCCTCCCCCTTGGCCAACACGCACAAGTGCGATAGCGCACCGTTCTCCTGGCGCTTGTCAAACGCCGGACCTTGGCAGAGATAGAACTCGCACCCCAGGATAGGTTTGATATTCTTCTTCCGCAAAGCCTTGGAAAAAGCGGCAACGCCAGAAAGCGTACCGTGATCCGTGATGGCGCAGGTCTTGTAGCCCAACTTTTCACAGCGGGCCGCAATAGCGTCCGGCTTAGAAAGGCCGTCAAGAAGAGAAAAATAACTGTGACAATGTAGCGGAACCCAACTCATCAATCCCCACCTTCCCCTGCTTATTCTTCCGCAACAAAATTGAAATAGCGAACTTGATCCTTGACCCACCCAAGGAACTTGTCCATGTCGCGAAAATGACCGTCAACAGTCAGATGTCCCCGGCTGTTGTAAAGTCTCGGAAAGAGAATAGTAGAACCGCCATGCTCCAAAAATCTCTTGGCGTTCACTTCGTAGTCGTCAATAAGAATTTTGCCGTATCCGGCCATCAAATGCTTGGAGGCGCCCACAACAAAACGATGACTGTATTTGGGTAGGTGCTTATTGATCCAAGCAATCTTGCCCTCGGTGCAACCGGGAGTAGAGGCGGGAGCGGTCGCAATCACCACTCTTTCCCCAAACACTTCCTCCACAATACCCAACACCTTATCGTGTTCTTCAGTCTTGGGCAGGTTGGCCCAGAAGTCGTAGCCCATTGGCTCCCAGAACTTCTTCTCGTTGTCGCCAACAAATCCAAGTTTGTGGTGAAAATTCCAACAATCCACATCTTTGTGAGTCACAGGAAGATTGTGGAGGGCGATGGCCCCGGCGGTAAAATCCGCCAGGACCCCGTCCAAATCAAGGTAGCAGGTCAACTTCACCGGTTGTCTCCGCTCCCTTGCAGAGTGCCACGCTCCTTGCGGCTGGTCAGCTTGGCCATGTTGCGCCTAGCCACATCGTCCAATGTAATGCCAAGGTCGGTAGCAAGATTAGCGATATACCAAAGAACATCTCCGAGTTCATCGATCAATTGCTCCTTCTTGTCGTCAGTCAACCTTCCACCGTCGTCGCGCAAGGTTTTCTTTACCTTGTTGCATATTTCGCCCGCTTCGCCAGCCAGTCCGAGGGCCGGGTAGATCACCTTGGCCTCAAGCGGGTAAATGGCTGTTGTGCGGGCTTCCAGTTGATAATTGGATAGGCTCATGGCTGTTCGACAAGCTCCTTTTGATCCGCGGCGTAAGTCGGGCCGTGACCCAAATCCGTGAGTCGCTCCTGCCGCAAGAGGTCCTCACTTTTCATAAAGCCCTTGAACTCGTAAGGGCCTGGAAACTCGCCCACAATGAGCGAGTAGACATCTAACCCGGCACACTTTTCTACCTTGCCAGGCACAGCCAATAATCGGCCGTTTTTGTATTTGGTTGCCTTCACATCCACCGTTGTCCCGCAATGAAGAGTTGCGTCAAATGCGGGCCGTTCCTCAAGTTGCATGTCCGGGAAGACATTGACCATTTTGCAGAAGGCAATTTCCGCTGCGATGCCTTCCAAGTCCGTCACCGAACAATCTTGAGGGCCAATCTTGCCATCCTTGGTGTTCGTTGACCTGTTCTTATCATACCTAGCTTTCGCTAGGAATCTTGCCAGTCTCTGCTCGGCTTCGTTCAATTCGGTTTTTGTTCCGATCTTTAACACGCCGCTACCTCGGAAGATTATATGGGCTGACTATTGGGTTCGTCAACCTTTTCGGTTCTGCCTCCACCAGAACCATAACCAGCCCAGGGTTCCCCCTTGGCGTACTTCGCAACAACTTTGTCTAAGCCAAGCTGGAGAATCTCGTTTCGATAATGATTGCAGGTGGACAGACCCGTCTCCGGGTGTTCATCTTTGTAGAAGGAGCAGAGGCGGCTGCACTTCCAGTTGTTAGGGTCGCGGTCGAGTATGCGGGAGGGGAACTGATCGTCTTTGATCTTCTCAAATTCCTTGCGGATCATGTCTAGGGTTTCGGGCAAATCCGAACGCTGCATACACAAACTAAAAGGACCACCGTCCTGGACAAAGAAAATCGTCATCAGGATTTCGTCTTTGGGATAAAGATGGCACAAAGCATAGTGATAAAGCCGCAGCTGGAAGTCGGAATACATGTCGTCGTATTCTTTGACTTTGTCCTTGGCCCAATCCCGCCGTTTACCCGTCTTCCAGTCGATGTATTCAATCAGACCGGGCCGGATGCGAGTCACAAGGTCCATAGTGCCGCGCAGGATAAGATTGCCCTGGTAGGTACGACCATCGGGGAGAGTGTAATCGTACTGCGCCCACGGCTCCTTGATCTCAATCTCAAAATATTCCTCGGGCATGACAACCTGACGGTTGACTGGGCTGAACATGCCATCATTGAAAAGCAGCACATCCCAGGTCCATTGTTCGCATTTCTTGCGGTCGCCCTTGGTCCAAGGGTGGACGCTGCGTTCCGGGTTGGTGTAATGATTCCAGCCCGCCTCGATAGCCAACTCCGGGGTGAAAGTGGCCGTGTCAAACTCCATCGCCACTTCAGGGTCGGAAAAAGTCTTTTCCTTGTTCTGGTGAGCCAGCTTCTTGCGGGCCAGCAATTCCAGCGCCTTATGGACAATATTGCCACTCTCGGCCTTTTTGCCCGAAGGTTCCTTGTGGCCAAGGTTGGATGTGAGAAAAAACTTGTGGGGGCACCACCCGTAAGAACCCACAGAGCTAGACCGTAAAAAAGTGACGATCAACGACTCGCCCTCCGCAGATATTTAATCGTGGCATCAAGCTGCTCGTGGCGCGTCATGCCGGTATTGTCAACCAAAGCTTTGAATGGATAAGTCTCAAGAGAGGTTTCGCTGGAGTGAGAATCTCCGCTTATACCTCTGGTTAAACCGACCACCCACCCGCCTTCTTCCTCAATCGCCTCGCACTCGTTGGGAAAACGCAAATCGGCGACAACAGAGAGAACCTGGCCATCCTGGGCCTCCTCGTATTCCGCAATGGCATTCAAGGTGGCGTTGATGTGAACTTTCGCAATCATTTTGCGCAAAATATCCGTGCCAAAATATTGCAAGACTTCACGCACTCTCATGTTGCCGAAAGGTCGCGGCTCTTCCATGAGAGAATAGGTCGGCATGTTTTCCCAAAAAAAATGACTATACCGCTCTTTGTCTTCTTGGGTTCCGTAAACCAATTCGGCTGGAAGACCCAGTAGTTTTACGGATACTTCTTTCAAGGTGTCGGCAAAATGAAAAACTCTACCACCCACAAAGTAGGGATTGATCCAATGGCGATGCTCAACCAAATCTTTGGCTAAAGTATCTTTACCCGCTCCTTTTTTGCCAGCAATTCCGACCAACATTATTTCAATCTCCCTAAGACCTGCTTCACTTCGTCGGCGGTGAGGTCGCCCGGATCACGACCTTGGCCTGGACTAACGGTCTGAACTCGAAATGATCGCGCAAGTTGTCCGACTATCTTCTGAGATGCTAGTTGTCCAGCCTCATCATCGTCAAGTAAAACAACTACGCGATTTGCCCCAGAAGATTCTAACAGAACTTGCTGTGCATCACTCAATGAAACACCCAATATTGCAACTGCGTTGTGATAACCAGCTTCCCACAATCTCCAAACATCGCAGGGTCCCTCAACGAGAATGATCGTGCCATTCCTGCGGGCGTCTCGGAAAGCAGTGAATTGGTTGTACAAAACACGCGATCTCGAAAAACCTGCCGTGTGCATCCATTTGGGCTGAGAGTTGTTGAGAGTGCGTCCAGAAAAACCCAATGCCATTCGACCAGCATGATCATAAATCGGTACTACGGCACGGTTTGCGAATGGCCCTTTAAAAGTGTCTCCAACATCAAAATGCTCAAGCACTTCTCTGCTGAATTTCCGATCAAGGAAAAAATTGCTGGGCAGCACATCCATGCGTGAACGTACCTGTTCTCGCGACCACTTACCTACGGGGCCGCTTTCCACGCAAAGAACACGAGCCTGGCTTACGAATTCCCTTTGGGATTTGTCGATAGATGGAAGTGGGTCGCCCCCCTTCAAACCGAGCAGGGTTTTAATGAATTTTTCAGTTTCTGAAACGCTAGCAATTTGGTTGCCCTCTGTTGACCAGCCATAACGCTGACGAGAAAGGGCACCACGGACAAACCCAAATGTGTCATCACGAAAAACCTTTTCGCAACCCCTAGTAAAACATTGCCAGTAGCCCATGGAAGCGTTGTAGTAAATCCGACAACCTGCCGGATTGTCACCACCATGAACTGGGCAGGGGGCGAAAAACGAGTTTTCTGCGGGTCTATAGTCGAGGCCCAGATTGTCGAGGACTGTCTCCAAACGCTGAGTCGCAAGACTAGCCAATCTGCGAAGACGCTCAAAATTCTGCGGTGTCCTTGGTGGAACCATCGAAACCTGACTTTGGTCCCCGCCCACGGAGGATGGCGTTGCGTGTCGGCCCCTCTTTGAGTCTGCCATATTCATACTGCCCCTGGATGTTGATGTAATCGCCCGAATCCAAACCCTTGCCGTGACGCGTCACAACTGGAATCAGTTTCAGGTTGTAGCGCACACCGTCCGGCCCCACCCCTTCTTCGGCCATCTCCTCCTGACTTTTCCACTTGTAAATGGAAAAATTTGAACAAAGCCAGATGATTCGATCTGACCCCGAAGCCGTCGATGTATCTTCGGCATTGATGCCGTCCCGATTAAGTTGGACGAACGCCAACACAGGAACCTGATAACGAACTGCAAAGTTGTGCAGGTTTGTCATCAGAAAACCAAGCACCTGGAATTCCGACAGGTTTTTGGTGATCGACCTGTCATCCATAAGCTTGATGTAGTCGAACACGATCATGCAGGGCTTTGTCTGACCAGACTCATCAAAGCCCACATGGCGATACAACCAACGACGCATGGTGCCAAGAGTTTCCTCAAACGGCTGGCCCGCAATCGAAGCGTAATGGTACGGAACAGTCTTGAGTTTTTCCTTGGCGTTATAGACTGCCTTCGACTTCACCTCGTCGGCGCCAAATTTGCCGGTTTTGATCTCATCCACCGTGACATTGGACATGTTGGCCAACATCCGATGCCAATGTTCTTTGGCCGACATTTCCGTGTCGAGGTTGAGGACAGGAATACCCAGTTTGGCGATATGCAAAGCGATATTGTCAGCCAGCTGAGTCTTGCCGGTCTTGGGGCGGGCACCGATCACATTGACCGTGCCCTTCTGGAAACCACCACCAATGGCTGCGTCATATTGAGGCAGTCCCGAAGGAATTCCCATAACCTCGGACGGATTCGCAGCCAGATAGTCAATGTATTCATCCAAATCTTTGGAGATGTGGCTGAGGTTCTCAGACTGGTTGCCCAAATTGCCGACGAAGTTAAAAACAGCCTCTTCACCAATCCCCAGGATTTCTCCAAGGGTTTCGTCCCCAGAAATGCTAGACAGCTTTTCTGCCGACTCTCGCATGACCTCGCTAAATTCATTGGCCTTATGTAGCTTGACCAAACGCGCAGCCAGCTTACGAAGGTTGGACGGTTCTACGGGAGTGACCGTCAAGGCCCGCAAATACTTTTGTTCTTCGGGGTTCTTGAAGATGTCAGCAAACCCCAGAGTCCCAGCCGCCGACAGAATGGAGGGGACATCGGCCTTGGAGCCGGGATCAGATAAGACTTTCTCCAGGCATCGATAATAAACAGCATTGGAGCCACAGGTAAAACAGTCTGCGGACAAGACATCGGAGATGTCCACCCATGCCTCATGACCACCTTTGAGGAGGGCTGCCAGAACCGCTCTCTCCGCTGCCGGGTCCTGATTCATCGCCCCCTCCCCCTCATGCACCCTGGGCACATCAGTCCCGAATCAATGTCCCGACGCATGGCTACTTCGATAGCCGGGACAGAATGCTTCCCACCGCACTTGGGGCAGACAACATCAACAGGCTTGCGGTTTTGGGATGGGGGTCGTCGAGTCGAGGGTTTGACTTTCTTTAGGATTTTCTTATCGCTGGCGACATGGCCTTTTTCCAAGGTCAAATCATCTTTGAATTTGTTGACAAAACCAGAAGCTGGTTCGGTAGCAACTGGGGTTTTTCTTTTAGCCTTGGTTTTTGTTTCCGGCTGAGCCTGGCCACTACCAGCTAACAACTGGGCAGTTTGGGCAACCTTGGCCCAATCTTCCGAGGCCATCGCCATTGCCATCTGTTTGAGCAAATCTTTCTCTGTCATAGCGATCTCCTCTTCGTTGCGGCCAAGGAAGCAAACATATCTGCGACCTTTTCTAAACGCAAGGCAAGATAATCAATTCTTTCCAATCTACAAACCAATGTAACTTCCTGGCGTTTTAAATTGCTGGCAAAATCATCTTCCTGAATGGCCAGCGCCATGCGCTCGTCGGGGGAGTTGTATCTGTAATTGGCGGTCTTGCTGGCCACGCACTTGAGTATGGCTTCGTTGCAGTATTTGATTTTGGCCTTGAGCTTATTGCAGGCCTTGGCCACATGGAACGCCAAGCTCGTCAACAGAACAGCAGCCTCGTTGCACTCTTCAGCCGACATGTGATTAAGTTCATGATGAGACAGATTCAGGTAGCGCATTGCTCCCTGATCGTCTTGTGGAAATACCGTTTTTTCGTATTCATCCAGGGCCTCATCGACCTTTTTTGATGATTCGCTCATTGCCGTAATTTCTCCTCCCACTCTTCTTCCGTCCCGTTATAAGCCAGTTCAATAACCTCAAGGCCATTTAGCTCACACCATTCAAGCTTCTTTTTGTCCCTTTGCTTGGACTGAAGAAATCCCATTGGCGTGCCGTGAAAATGGGCCACAAAACGATAATGTTGTTCGCCGTGAGCTTCTACTACCAGCTTCCGCAATGGCAGAAAAAAATCCACGCGCAAACCATCGGAACCAGGGAGACCGACCTCTTCCATGATGCGATCCACCGGATAGACTTTTCGCAAAACATTTCGGACTTTGGCATGCAGGCCAGAGCGGAGAGGGGCATCCTCCCCGCCTGTGTGCGAACGCCCGGAGAAGGACCATGTGTAGGTTCTTCCGTCTAGCCCTCTGACTTTCATGCGGGCTTGAGCATTCCGTTGATATCGGCCACGAGTGCGGCGATCCAAGTGGGGTTGTCCTGAAGCAGTTTGTACAGCTTCTCGGCCCCCTGGCATTTGACCCGCTTGATCGACTCATCGTTCCACTTATCAACCCCCATAAGGTCGAGGTGGCTCTGCATGAATTCGCAAGTCATCCATGCTCCGGCCTTGTTGATCAGACCCAGCTGAGTGCCTAAGTTGATCGCCTCATAAACATGGTCAACGCCAGTTCCGTAGCGGATGTAGCTGTCCACTTCCATGCCTGGCGGGCCGAGAGCGCAGGATTCAATCAGCCAGTGAACCTGTTGGCCGATCTGCTTCTCGTTGCCGGAAGCTCCCACCTTCCACGGACGGTCAAATTTCACCCGAAGTTGCACATCGGCCTGATATTTCAGGGTCATCGACCCCTTCTCCTGCCAACCGCCATAGCCGGACTGGGACTGAGTCAGGTGCATGATCGCCCACACCAGCGTGTTCTGCATGGGGACAATATTTGCTGCTTGACGGCAGAATCCGGCGAACTTTTTGTTGCCAGCCCCGCGATTCTCGTACCCGATTCCCTCGTCCAATTCCTTTTCATCGCACAGAGCAGAAACCGAGTCGATGATGATGAGACAGCCTGGGTGAGTTTTAATGCACTTGAGCGCCAACGTGAGGAAGTCGCCAGCCGTTAGAATCCGCTCGGGAGTGCTTTGGAAGACCGTGACCTTGTCCAGGTTCAGGCCTGCCGTACCCTTGAGGTTCATCGGCTTGAGGCGCCCCTCAATATTCAGGTAATAAACATGCCGGCCACCATACTCAGGCTTCTGGCATTGAGCAGCAAAAGATAGGGCGGTGGAAGTGTTGTGGGTGACGATGAAGTTGTCTGTCAAATATAGGCCGTCTTCACGGTAAACCTTGATGCAAACAGACTCTTCGTCCCGCACATAATCAATGGCCACGATCTTGCGGGTAAGGGGTTTTTTCATCCGTATTTTGGCCCGGCTCTTTTTGCGGGGCAAACGGAAAAGTATAGAGGCATCGTTGATGCGGATGTGGCAACGGAACGAGCGGAACAGCTTGCCTTTATAGATGCGTCGGACAGGACGCACCACACACAAGCCGCCGACCGACTGAACCAGCCATTTGACCTGATCAGCCAAGCGTGCCGAAACAGTAGAAAATTCTACCGAACCACCTTCACTGATCGTTCCATCGGTATCCATCAAGCCTTGCAGAACAGCCAGGCGAACTTCCGAGGAATTGTACAGATAGCAGTCAGGAACATGCTTGGTGTGGGCATGTCTGCCAATCAACCCGAGGCGCTTAAGGGCAGACTTCAACTGCCTAGCCCCCGTCAAGCTGTACTCGTGATTGCGATTTCTTTTGAGGTTCACTTCACAGTTGGCATGATCTGCCACGGCAACTGCCAATTCCCTATCTATGCCGGAAAAACTCAATTGGGTTTGGGTCATAGAACCATTGCCCAGCATCAACCCAACCACATAAGGATGGACGGGGACGGGGCGACTATTGAAGGAAACCGGATTAGGCAAGCGCACAGACCATTTAGGTCGATGTCCCCACCTATTGTTTTTTTCCTTGTAGTAAATATCGTCTTTAAAGTCTTTGAGAGCAATTACTTGGGGGCCTTTGCGACAACGAGCGGATACTTCCCAAAGGTGATCCAGCCCACATTCTGCGCTGTCTCCGTTATCAAAAGTGACTCGATAAACAGCTTTGACTCCTTGAGGAAAAACGCCGACAACAGAAGTGACAGACCCATCTGGATGACAGATGGCATCGCCAACAGCCAGATCGCCAATTTTGCGCGGCCCAGTAGGAGTGTAAACGGTTGCGGACACGGGCTGTTCTTTGCCAGTTTTGGGCTGGCCGGAGCAGGTAATCCACGAACCTTCAGGAATGCCGCCATGTAAACCGACGTCCAGAGCAGGACTGAGCGGAATGACCATCTTCTCGTCGTCGATAAGATCGCGGGCCGATACCGCCACCCCTTCGCCGTATTCCTTTGTCAGTTCCTTCTGGAGTTGCGCTTCCTCGGTAGCTGCTGACTTCTTATCCTTACTCACGCTCAAGGTCCTCCAACTTACTCTTCAACGAACGACGAGGAACGAAGGCGGGCCGGGGTGTGGTCGTCTCCGTTTTTGTTTCAGGTGGGGGCGGTGGGGGTGCCGCCGCTAAGCTGGCCATTTCAGCGTCATACTTTTCCTGTTCCCGGGCTATGACATCCTTAAGAAATGGGGCGCCAAACGAAAAAGCCTTTTGTCCGTCCTTGGACCGGATAGCCCTGGACAGAACAGTAGGTGAATGTTTTTCCAGCAGTTTGACAGCCAGGCGCAACTGCAACAAGAAAACCTTGTTCCAGCGAGGCAAATCCCAAAACTTGGCAGGTAAAGAGGTTTTTTCCTTGGCTGCCTGCCGCTCACACATTACTTCGGCTAGTATCTGCTGGGGCGTGACGAAACCCCCGCCGTAACGGCTCGGATAACGACTGTGTTCCGTTTCCTGCTTTGCCATACCTCTGAAACCCCTCAGAGAATATATGGCTTTACCTAGTTGATTATCAAGGATGTTCCGACAGTTTCTTTGTCAGCACGATTACGCTGATCAGAATTGACAACCAAAAGCTCGGGAACCACCACGGTAGAAGTGTGGACGGTTTCTCCATCGTCATCTAAATGACCAAGAATGAACAGGTTGTATTGCTGAATGTTCGCCGACAGGGAGGCGCCCACCCCAGGCCTAAAGAAGTAACCCTTTGCGTCTCTTGGACTTACTTCAAGTCTGGATGAACGAAAACGCACACATACTGCCGTAATCTTGTCGTCTAGGCTGGCAATATTTGCCCAGTCTTCATTGGTGCCTTCCACGGTTACGAAATTCCCGCTGGCCATTTCAACCAGGAGAAAAGCGCAGTCCATGGGGGCTGCCGAAAGAACTTGAGCTAATGTGCCGTATTTCACTTTCGATTGCCCGTGTAAATATCCTTGGCGTAACGGCCAAGAAAATCATTACCAGCTCGGGTGGCTTTGCCATGCTCATCGCCCTCAATGGCGGCGGCTTCGGTCATGACAGTCACGCCTTGGGCGGGGCGACCAAATTTGCCAGGCGAGTTTGCCTTGGCTCGTCGATAAGCCTCGGCAATCTGGTCGGGATGACAACCCAAATCCTCGGCGATTTCGCCCACGCTCTTCAGTCCGGCCAGCGATTCAATGTAGTAATGCTCGGCCTTGGTAAGATTCTTGGGTTCTAGCTTCTTCTTCGCCATTGTCACGCCCTCTGAGCCATCCGCAAAAGCGCGGCATTGCCCGTTTTCAGAAATTCCACATAGCTATCAAAAGACGACTTACCGACTTCTCGCCAACTGAAACGCATCTTGCCGGTGTGACTGTCGAAGCGAATCAAGTCATCGTGGTGGTGGGCGGCTGGGTTGTAAAACAGACCGGTATCCAATCCTCGAGTGCAGACTCGGACTTCAAATTTTTGCAGCCCGGTTTTTTCGTGAACGGTGACGCGGGCCACACAGCCGTGACTGTCAGGCTCGATGACCCCACCCTTCTTGTCGTAGGCGACAACATCAACAGGATTGGCTTTTTGGGCCAAAAATTTCTTGGCGTCATCGGCGATCCTGCCCATCACACACCTCCTGGGGCCGTGTAAAACAGAACCTTTTCGCCTTCAACATCCATATGGGTCACCTGAGTAACCAGATGGGTATCTTCGGGATCGTTTTCGTTGGGCTTTTGCGCCCCGCTGTAACGAAACAACCCCGTGACTTCCTTCTCAAAACTGGTGTCCCCGCAGTAGCAGCACTTGGCCTTGACCTTCCAGGTGAAGGGTTGGTCGGGTTGGACAGACCAGACATCGACCAGTGACTTCTGGCAGTTGGAACATTCCAAGATGGTATGGGGGCCGTCTTGAAAACCATACTTGGGGGGCGGTGTGGGGTTCACGGCGTTTGTGCGCATGACTTCATCAACTCCTCAATGACTTCATTCAGTCGTCGCTGACAAGTCCAGCGGTCAGTTGCGTTAATCTTTAACGTCAATCGCTTGCGATCTACGGGATTGCCAGAAGCTGATCCATCTGGCAGTTTCTCGTGAACTTCGGCGAACAGATAAATTACCGCAACATGCGGATTGGTCTCATCATTGGGGATATTCAATTTTTGTCCCCTTTCTCAATGTACTTCTTGACATTTTTAACTGTCTTTAGATCAAGAGGCTTGTCGCCATCGCGCCACCAAGGTTTCTTTCCTGGCTCCTTACCCAACAACTGTTGGGCCTTGATCTTGTCCTGTTCTTTTTGGGCAGCCATCTCATCAATTTTGGTCTTGCCCGCTTCCTTGGCGTTCCGCTCACCCAATTGACCGATAGTAGTTGGGTCTTGCTGACAAAAAGCCGCAATGCCGCAACCGATCAGTCGCTCAAGAGTTTTTTTCTTGCAGTCAGGACAAGCTTTTTTCTTTGGTTCGTCAAAGGACTGATAAACCTCGAATTGGTAACCGCAATTTTTACAGCGGTAATCGTAGGTCGGCATCAGTAGTCCTCATCTTCCTCATCAAACTCAATATCGCTGTCGGCACAACCAATCGACCAGCGAGTCTCGGTCAGGCTGACAGCCCGAGGAGAAAGGCTTTCGCGCAACAAATTCCCGTTCAAATCGGCATACACTAGGACTAGGCTGCCATCATCGGCGAAAGCCGTTATTGTCATGGGAGGAGAGCCGCTGTTCAGGCAGACTACATCCCCAATGTCAAATTCACCGTTGTCCCTCGACATCATTTTCCCCTCGCGTGCGCCAGAAAGTATGAAAATCAGCTGGGTCAGGCTCTTCGGCTACGGGAGGAGCCTGGGTGGTGGTTGGAGCGGTGGTAGTCGTAGGGCTTTCGGTGGTGGTTGACACGGAGGATTCCGTAGGAACAACCTGGACTTCCTTGCCGTTGACGCCGTCCAAAGGCTTGGTGGATACGATCTTGTAGGACAGATTGCTCAATCCGTCTTTGGAGCGATCATATCCAGAATTAAGTCGCTTGGTAGCTTTGAAGTATTCCTCGGATTCGTGTGAGTTTTCCGGGAAAGAAGCTTCGCGACGGAACATGAGGATGCGGGCTTTGTGGATGCGATTGTACAGGTCATGAACATGCACACAGGTGCCCGGATAACCGTTGGAAAACCCGTTGACCTCTTCAAAAATTTCCGAGGTCATCATTTGGATGTGTCGCATCTCAACGAAAGCATTTTCGGGAGAATAGTCGGCGTCTTCCACCGGGACATGGTCGGTGGGATGAAAGACATAATAAGCAGCATCGCTTACCTGATAACCGACATTTGAAAGCCATCCTTCATTGGTTGGACCTTCATCGCCCTGACGAACCACGATAACCTCGTAGTTCAGACCAGGATTCTTGCGGTCAATCTGCTCTTTCAGGGCCTTGAGAAAACCCGAAAGGTCGTTGCGCAGACCGGAAGGAACAATAATGGCAGTCTTGTGCATGGCTTACTTCCGCTTCTTGGACTTATTTTGGATCGACTGGGAGGTGCGGATCGCCCACTCCACTCCCGAAGTACCACCCCATCCTAACCACGCCACAATAGCTGGGATTGTCCAAGGTTTGCTTTTGGCTTCGGGCTTGTTGCGGGCCTTCTCGTAATTGGATCGATGACGATTGAAGGAAGCCATCCGCTTGACGGTTGAGGCAGACAGTCTAGCCCCATTGGCCAGATCGCGGGCGCGTGCCCAGCCCACAGGTGTCATGCCCTTGCATTCCTTACCGTACTTTTCTTTCCACTTAAGCACTTTTCGAGCATTATTGCGGGCAGATTCGGGGGGATCATAACCTTCGGAGGCTTGGGTGGACTTGATGAGAGCGTCAGAGATTTCGCTTTTCAAGATGTCCAGGGCCTCGTTCACCCTGTTGCCGTCAATGTTTTTGGCGACATCTTGGGTGGGAAGACCAGCTTCGGCGAGAAAGCTTTCAACTTCCGTGATAAAAATATCAAGGGGCGATTTCCGTTTGCGATTCATATCAATTCTCTATTTTGGAAATGGGTCCTACCGATAATAACCTACATAACCATGGTCGTGTTCTGCCAATAAAAAGACCCGGGTGTCCGAAATAGACAACCCGAGTCTTTCTGTTGGGAACAAACAATTAAGAACCGCAAGTTCCGCCCTTGCCGCCAATCACGCAAACATCATGTTCCAGGTATTCCACTCCTTGCTGCTTGGCAGCTTCGTCGTAGTCTACCGAGACCAGGGGCTGGCCACCGCGGGCGCCATCTGGGTAAACCGTGAAGCCACGCAAACGGGGGGCGTACTTGGACAGGGTTGCGGCGAAGTCCTCGATCTTGTCCTCGTTGTTCAACTCCGATCCCCAGCTGGGCATGTTGATCGTCGACGAGATGGACTGGTCAACATAGTCTTGGGTGTCAGCCTGGAATTTGAGGCGGCGCTCATAATCCCGAGCCAGGTCGATGGCCGACTCAATCTTGTGGGGGTCCACGCCATAACGCTCGATCAGGTCCTTGGCGGCGCTGTCCACGACATATTGATAGTGCCACTGGGTACCGTTCTTGAGGTAGCGTCGTTTGTAAGCCACGGCAAAGACCGGTTCGATGCCGGTGGTCGTGCCAGCCAGAATACCGATGGAGCCGGTGGGGGCAATCGCCCGCTTGGCCACGGGTTCGCTGATGCCCAGCTTGGCCGAGAACGAACGGGAAACGGCATCAGACTCGTCCCGGTAGATCGCCAGCCACTTGTGGAGGTCATCGGTGACTTCGTAGCGACTGCCCCGCTGGACGAGCCATTCGTGCATACCCATGAGGCCAAGGCCAAGTCGGCGATTCTTCTCGCGAATTTTGTAAACCTTGTCGTAGGGCAGATGCGCCACCATGGTGCCACAGATCAGGAACTTGGTCGCTAGTTCAACAATTTGACGGAACTCTTCGGGGGTCTCAATACGAGACATATTGAGACTGCCCAGATTGCACACATCGGAGTCGTCCTCCGAGGTTACTTCCGTGCAGGCATTGCGCAGAGTCTCGTTCTGCTTGTCGCCGAAGTTGAAAGACCACCCAGGCTCTCCGGTCTCCATCGCCTGACGGCAGTTGATCAAGAAGACTTCATTCTTGTGGCGGTCGGGTAGGTTCAGCCAAGCATCATCGTAGTTGGCCGAGATGTTGGTCATGTCCAACGGGGCGGGATAGTTAAAATCGGCAACCTTGCAGTCCCACACCGTCTTGTCGGTTCCTGGCACCTTCATGGAGTGCCAATCCTTGGCGTATAAAAAGGTCTTGATGTCCTGATGCTGCCAGTTGAGGCTGGCGTAGATCGCCGACCGCCGAGAGCCACCCTGCATGACCTCGCGACCTATCTCGTTAATCATCCTCATCTTAGAGACAGGGCCAGAGGCCTCCCCACCCGTCCGCTTCAGAGGCGTGCCTTTGGGGCGGTAAATGGAGTAATCGACGCCGATGCCACCACCAGTCGCCAGACAGGACTCGGCTTTCCACGACAGCATGGCCCAGTCTTCACGCGTATCAGATTCTGCTCTCAACAGATAGCAATTGTTAAATGCTTTAATGGGTCTGCCAGCATAATATATATAGCGACCACCGGGCAGGAATTTCATCTCGGCAATGGCCTGAGTCAGGGTCGCTTTTTCGTCGGGGGTCATCCATTCCCGACAAACATCTTCAACCAGCACTTTAGCCAGTTTTTCCCAGGTTTCGCACCCCTCATGCCGGTACTTATAGTTAAAGATATCTTCTGAAAACTTATTGCGAAAAACGCTAACAGACATGACAAAAACCTCCAAGAAACCGACGCCGGATCGGTCCTGAGTAAAACGCTAGTCAATGACGGCAAGGGAAAATTACACCGACACCCCATGTTGGGACTGGTGAAATAATAGGGATGAAAAACCCTATTTTCTAACCGATTTTTTATCCGTGAAAAGCATTACCACAACCAGAATTGTTGCAGTCATTGAGACTGGCGTAAGTCCCGCCCGGTCCATTTACTTCCTGACAATCGTAAATGGGATCAAAGCCAGCCATGCCGATTATTGCGCAGTTGTAAGTTTTAACTGCCGGAGTTCCTGTCGTACCTGGAGAAGTAGTTTCAGGAGTAGAAGTCGTGGCTGGGGGAGTTGTATTTGGGTTGGTTGTTGTGGTGGTTGTTGGCGCAATAGTCGTTGTGGTGGTAACCGGTTCTGGAGCCGGAGTCGTGGTTGTTGTGGTAGTAGTCGTCGTAGTTGTGGTAGTAGTCGTGGTGGTCGTAGTTGTGGTAGTAGTGGAAGTAGTCGTACTAGTAGTGGTTGTTGTCGGCTCAGCTGTCGTGGTAGTCGTAGTCGGCGCAGCCGTCGTAGTGGTCTGTCCACAGACTTCATCGCACGCATACATATTTTCATATGGACCAGAAATAATATTAAAATTTGATTCTGGAGGTGGCATTGAATTAAATGTCTGACATGTATAAAAAGCACCCGAGGGGCCGGAGTAATAAGCGCAATACCAACCAGCCACAAACGGTTCAGCTGTTGTAGTAGTTGTGGTCGGCGCAGCCGTAGTAGTGGTCGTGGTTGTGGTTGTTGTCGGCGCAGCCGTCGTAGTTGTGGTGGTCGTGGTAGTAGTCGGTGGACAACCAGATTGCTGACATGCAATTTCATTAGGATAAGGACCCGACAATAAATCATAATAAGTGTTATTGTTATCAAACCTATCTCCAACTTCCGGTTGAGAGCTAAAATATAAGCATCCAAAACCAGAACCAACGATACGTCCATACATAGAATAACAATAATGACCAGCCACAAATGGCGCAGCCGTCGTGGTTGTTGTCGTTGTCGTAGTCGTGGACACACAAGCCGCATTGCACGCCGACAGCGAGGCGTAGGGGCCTGCATAACTCACCAGCGGATTTGCCGCAGGCCGACTGGCAATATAACTGCAACTCTTTGTGTTCTGGTAAGTGTCATCTACGCAGTAGTAGCCAGCCACCCAAGGCTGTGCCGTGGTCGTGGGAGGGGGCGTGGTGTCATCAGGAGGATTTCCTCCCTTGCAGGTAGAACTATAAATAATGGCTTGTCGTTCTGGATCATTGGCATCGTTTAGTGTGTGCAGGACGCCAGTAAAGGTTTCCATATGGCGCGTGGACGGATTGCTTCCACCCATCGCAAAAACAAGCTCTTGTGTCTGGGACTTGCTGGAATCGTAATAGTAATATTGGTCACCATAGTAAGTTGTGATCTCTCCAACACCCAGCTCATTCCCTCCAGAATGAGCCGTGGTGACTACGCCTTCAAGAAGACGCATGGCAAATTTGCTGTTGATTAAATGCTTTAGATTAAGATTGTAGGTCGCAGCCACATTAGCATTGATTCCGCCGAATTTCCATCTGTTTGGCATGAACCAATTCTGTTCGTCGGCGCTCAACTCGTAATGGACTTCTGGAGTTTGGAGCTTGAGATGGATTGTCTTGGCAGAATCTACCGTGTTGGTGAATTTGAACACAATAATCTCACCAGCCGAGCAAGATAGCCTTTTTTGTTGCGAGTCAAAAAGATTTGTGTAAGTTACGCTCGGACTTCCAGAGGCATTCCAGTTCCGATAAATATCCAGGCGAATTCCACCGGTCTGGTATCCTCCCGCATTCAAATAATAATTAGCAGCATATTGAGAACGGAATCGGAAATACTTGATTTCATTTGCGCCAATCAGATTATAAAGGATCGTATAGTTAGTCGGGTAAACAACCGGTTCGATAGCTGTGTCTGCCTCGTATTGATAAGCAGCCAAAGCCGAATCACCACCATCATCTCTATGTACCGACCAGACCGTCTTGGTGTCGTTGGTTGAAGTCAATACTTCCAGAGACCAACTATCAATATTGACAACAAATGCCCCGCCCGTAGTGTTAGCGATCAGCCCCAAGGTCCATTCACCGTTGGGCGAATCGTTGAAAAGATCGGTCAAATTAGTTCCGTAGGGACTAGCTGAATCATCCCAATAATTTTGAGACTGGTTGTTATTGGGGTTGGGTCGGAAAGAACCAGAGGCGCCAAAAGTTAGAACAGGGTCGGCACTGTTGTTGGTTATCGTGTAATTCTGACCAACACCATCAACAGGAACAGATAGTTGGCCAGCAATCAGCACATCCTTACCGGCTGGAGACCGAAGGATCAACACAGTATTGCTGGTGGTAGCCGTGGCGGCAAGATTGTACAGTCTGAGGGTCAACCCCGAAATAACTCCGGCCATTCCAGAGAAAGTCAGTTTGCCGCGCCGCAAAGCACTTCCTGTCGATTGAGGAGGTCCGAAATAATAAGTAACATTGTCAATAGTGGTTTCACTTAACAGCATCTGAACTTCTGGAACTTCAGATGGCCAGGCTGGCGGTGGTGGCAGGGTCGCCGGGTCCATATTCAATCGCACATACATGTTGGGCTGGGCACATTCCGTGCAAGTGCCATTGTAAATAAAAGCAGCATTTTCCCCCTCAAACGGGTGAATGGCACAATCATAGCTAAACGGAACATTGTCATTTAGTGTCACAGTAAGAGTCACATCCCCACCATAAAAACCATCAGCGACATTGCCGCTGGCGCCGTTTGTTGTCGCTTTGACCAGCCGACTAAAACCCTGACTATCAAAAACTCGGAATGGGTGGGCTGATGTATTTTGAAGGTGAAACTTATAAGTTTTGTTGGCTACCCATTTTGGGTTCTCGGGAGTGATCTCAAACCAATTCGTGTTATTGCTACTAAATTCAAATCGATAGGAGCCATTATTGGCGTCCACGGCACGCACATAGGTTTCTTCGGGCAAGCAATTTCCTGCGACAACAGGAGAAACAGTCGTGGTCGTTGTCGTGGTCGGGCTAGCAGTAGTGGTCGTTGTTGTCGTACCAATAATGGGCGTGGCAGTTGTCGTGGTTGTCGTGGTGGTTGATGTGGTCGTGCTGGTTGTAGTCGTGGTGGTGGTTGTGGTCGTGGTTGTGCAACATGCCCCTAGTACGCGGTAGCCAGCCGCCACGGCATCGTACACAAGGGTGACACCCCCCAAGGGGTAGACCGGATAATCGTCGAGATCAAGAACAAGCAGCTTGCTTCCGGCAGGAGTCAAGCCTGAATTGTGCTTGAGGTAGAAGGTATCGGTCTCGCTGACATTCAGCACATAGACGGTCTCACCGTCGGCGATCTTCTCAACTCCATTGATCTCAAAGCCATTGATGGGCGGGTCAACCCTAACGATGGTTTTTCCGTATCTCATCAACTCATTAGTGCTGAGACCAGACAGGGCGGGGGTGTGACTAGACAAGGCCACCGCCGAGTTGGCCAGCATTTGGTAGCTGCCGACATGTCGCCATGCAGTAGAATGTTCGCTCACCAAAACGCCGTCTACGCGGACAAGGCTATATCCTACCGGCCTGCCCGCATCTCTATCCCAGACGACCTTTTGGAGGGCAACTGAATTGGTGTTGTCTCGATAAGCAAATACATCAACACACTTACCAGCAGCTTCTGTTGCAGAGACCGAAGGTGTTGGGTCGATAGTGAATTTGCGCCAGCGATTTTCTGTGGTGTCCCAGAGTGCAATGTTATCTCCTTGCAATGGGGCCAGGTAAACTGTCCCGGAACCCGCCACCTCTGTGTCGGTCGCCGAGAAAGATAAGGCGGCGTTAGCCACTCCGTTGTTGTCGAGGGTATCCAGCAAGCCGTCTCTGGTTACCGTGTGGGCAATGGGATCGCCGGAATAATGAAGGACGGCAGATGTACCCTCCCGACCGCGCAGCACCGTCAGGGTGTTCGTTTCCGCATCGACAGCGGTTACCCGCATAACTTCTTGGCCGCAGGTAACCTCAAATGGGGCAGGGGGAAATTTCAAGATGTTAACAACTGTAATTTCAGTGTCGGTCGAACTAATCGGCCCAGCAAGGAAGGTGACGGCTTGATTGGAAAAGCGGTGTAGTTGCCCGGCCATTTTAGTTGCCCTGGTAAAGAATTAGATCAGCTTGCCCGTCGGCGTAAGCCAGTAAATTGCCCAGCCCGTCCTCCAATGCGTTCTGAACGAGGTCTGGATCGTTATTGCGTGGGGAGCGAACAAAACAATTGTTGACAATACGCCAGGCTCTGCTCACCACATCGTAAACGCACACGACCCCACCCCCAGGCGGCACCGTCAGGTCGCCCTTGCTTGGGAGTAGGAACTTCTCGTTGGTCAACGCCGACGCAGAGGAGTGTTTCAGCAACACCGCTTGCGAAGATGAAATGTTGCTCAGGATAACCGTCTTGCCGTCACGGGCAGATTGCAGGCCATGAATGATCACGCCAGCCACGGTGGGGTTAAGGCGGACTACCTTAAAACCCTCATGTCGCACGGTGGGGTTGTTAGTAGCGGCCAAACTAACCCGGTAGGCTCCCGGGGTAAATAGACTGCCCTGTCGTTGGATTGTGCCAACATATCGTCTAGGGACAATGTTGAAATTGTCTGTTCTTATTTTGACTCCGTCTTTCAAGGCCATGGAAGGTCGCGTAAGAGTCGGAGACCAGACTGCCATGAAAAACAAGGTTTCCTGCATGGATTCGTTCCAATGGGCGAACAAATCCGCACATTCCCCGTCATTCAAAATAGGTGGAAGAGTTTCGACCCCAACCGGGAAACGTCGCCATTCATTAGCCATCGGGTCGATCAGGAAGATTCCGTTGCCTTGGACAGGCTCGACCTTAATGGAGGTAGCCGGGACAGGACGGACAGAAGCATACCCCTTGTCATCGGAAAGGGTCAAAAGGGCTTTTTTGGTTAAGACTGGGATTACTGGGCGACCCTGGAGATGTTTAGTCGCCGCAGTAGATTCTTGGCCGCGTGAAACGGTCAGCAAAGCATCAGATAATTGCAGTCGAATTTGTATGGCTCGGACAGTCAGAATTTCCGAGTCAATAACGATGTCGAACGGGGTGTTTTGCGGAAAAGTTGCGGAATAATTAACGACCAGCTGAGTTGAGGCTGTATCGACCGTCTCTTTCAGAGTCGTTACAGCCCCACCAAACCGTCGAAAATTATCCGCCATCGTCGAACCGCCCCTCGGCAAAGGCTAATCGGAGGGCCTCGGTCGCCTGCTGCGCCTTTTCTTCGGAAAAACCGGCCCGGATCAACTTCTTATACACCTTGTGGTGGGCGTACATCCGGGTGACAGGGCCATTGCCGTGCGCTAGCCCTCGAAGGGCAGAACGGGCTTTTTTGCATTCCCAAAGCAATCGGAGTGCCTGAATTCCAATGGAGATGATCATGAGAATCGTGAATGGGTCAAAACCCACCAGATTCTCTTCCAAATACCCTTGGAGGATTGGATATTGCCCGCTCACGGCAGGCTTAATTACGGATTCGTCAGGATTGTGATTTTCTTCGGTCATTTTTCATCCCCGTATAGGTTCTTCGCCACCAAACCTTGAGTTTGGAGTCCCAAAACCAAAGTTCAAGATTGGCTGGGTTCTGAGCAAGAGACGAACCCCAACCAGCTTGCCATTCAGATGACGGAACCAGATTGAAATCTTCTTTGGGCTGATCGGATTGACCGAGAAGCGCCATGCTCAAAAACAAATCTTTCATTTGCCGACCAAATCAAAGAGGTGCATGGGTATGTCCTGGCTGGGGAAGCCGTTGAACTGGCTGATCAGGAAGGTGTCTCCCTGGCCAATCATGCGCTCAATCGTCTTCCGCTTGACCTTCAGGGTGCCGCGGGGCATCTCCTCGCCCGTGCCGGGGTTCTTGACCACGCCGTGGACATCGCCCCAGGAATTGGCAATGTAGACATGTTCCTGGTCGAGCAGGCAATAATCGTAGATGCACATTTGATGCGCCCAAGACCCGCTGGGGTCGTGATAGCCATCGCCCCCCGGAGTCATCTCAAATCCTTGGTTGCTGGCGACTGTGCAAGAATAGCCATTAGCCAATCCCGCAACCAGATCGTCCCAGCTTTTCACCTTGGCCGCAGACTGTACGAGATACTTCTTGCCAACATCGATGAACTTGGTATCGGGACCTTTGGCTCCCCAACGACGAGCAATGTCCTTGCCATAGGGTGGACAGTCATCCTTGTTGGCGAAGATGGAGCCAAATTTCATCACGCCTGCCGCAGCCCACGAACCGATGCTGCCATCACCACCCAGCCTGCCGCCGCCGATCTGCACGCGGCTGATTCCGTAGATATAGGGGGCGAAGACTGGATGAAACTCCTCGGCGTCCTTACGCATGAGGATGTCCACACAGGAGAGGTACTCGATGGCGTGCTTCATCCCCCACGCGACACAGTCCCCAATCAGTTGGACGCTCAGCTTGCCACCGATGTCCCGTCCCAGAACCTTGCGGGCCACTTGGTAGTTCTGGGAGAACTTGGGGGGATCGGCCACCACATCGCCAACGATCTGGAAGTCGAGGAAGTTGTAGCTGTCCTTGATCAGGGTGAACTGTTCGGCAGCTACCTCTTCACCCAGCCAGCCCGACTCGTTGCCGTCAATGTAGCCCTTGATGATATCGTCCATTATGACCTCACTTAACGGCTTTCAGCCCAATGGCAATCTCCCGCCAAGCGTCTGCGTAGTCCTCGGCGGTTGAGATTTTCTTAGACTTGTACATTTGATACAGAGACTTCTGCAATTCAGACCCAAACTCTTCTAAGGGGTTGGGATCGACATTGGCAGAGGCAAGGGCGGCGTTATTGGCTTGCTTGGTCGCCTCTAGGATTTGATCGCCAGTCTTGTAGGCGCCAGCAGCAACGGCACTCGCAATAGACTCAAAGGATTCAGCAAGGGCATTTGCAGCTTTAGCCCTAGGTTCTTTGACTTTGCCAACGAAGTGTTGATAGGTGATTTTGGCCAGTCCGAACCGCCCGTCCGGCAGCGTGGGGGTGGGGTTCGGAGCGGGACCCGGGCCTGGTGGGGTGGGTTGGGGATTTGGACCCGGGTTTGGTTCGGACTGGCCAATTTGTAGCTCAGCAGTTAAGAGTTGACTCCTAACTTGAGCATCTTTGATTTTGTCCCCTTCCTTATCAATATATAGATAAGAGACGGCCGCAATGACAAGCATCTTTTTCGACTGAACACCAGCACCGAAGAAAATGCCGTCTCCTTGTTGCCGAACACGCTTTGGCGTATTGCCCTCAAAGACCTTCCAGTCCACGCTGACAGAGGCAAGGTTTGGCGACCGATTCTCCATCGGAGAAAGAGCCAAATCAACCAATTCGCCCAGGGGTACGGGCTTCTCAGCCCCCACAATCGACTGCTTGGGCAAAGGATATTTATCTTGACCAAAAGCAGTCAGGGCGGACAAAGCAAGGCAAGAGAGAGCAAAAAACGCGCTGCGCACAAATCACCTCAATTAACAGGGCCAATCTTGGTGGGGACAAACTGGGTTAAAGCCAAGTTGAGTTCAGCCAGGCTAGGCTCCTTGCCGTCTTCAAAGAGGTTAAGGATGTAGCAAGCGAATTCTGCAAACCAAGGTTGACCGGCCAGCTTGGTCAAAGCATCAATGGCTTTGTCATCGGTAGTGCCTGGCAGAATCTTCTTTAGCCAAGTTGCAGTTCCAACCACAATCTCGACATAACGCTTTACCTGATCAACATCAGTAGCCATTTCTGTGTCTCCAAGAGGGTATTTCGCACGGATCACCCATACTAACCTTCCTGGGCCATGAGTCGTTCTTTGAGGTTTTTCATGGCCTCATTCTTCCTTTTCCTGGCCATTTGCTTTGACCAGCCAAACTTGGCCGAGACTTCCCTCAGAGAGCGACTTTCTAGAAAATAAAACTGCACGATCTCACGATCCTCATCGTTCAGTTGATCAACCGCCTCTCTAATCCATTCATCGTCAACGGTGGGGAAGCTCTCCTCGCCCACATCAGACTGGCTAGCTTGTTCTAGAGGGACAGTCATAGATAGAACTTTTGTGGAATTTTTCCGAAGCTCCCGCTTACATTCCCATTCGCAGAAACGAAATAGGGAGGTGGTGAACTTCTGGTTGTAGCTAGGGTCGTGGCATTGCAGGGTGCGCCAGAGAGCATAAAGACTGCAAGTGTAAAGATCATCGGGATGTAGGAGCGCAGCGTAGCGCGAGGTTACTTTCCGCATGATATTGCGATTGTCCTCGATCTTAAGGGCCTCCTCCAGCTGCTCAGTCGTAACATCACGCATGACCGCACTTCTCCCAGCTTGAGGAGACGATTCGGTCTGCGAGTCCATCGTCTGTGAGTGCTTTGAGAAGGGACTCTCGGTCGCTGCCACTACAGGCCCAGAGCCGTCCGTCTGGCATTCGGCAGATTGCCCAAACTTCATTCTTATGTTCCTCTGCGAGTTGTTTCTCAAGAAGGCGAACTGCCGCATCTTGTTTTTTGCTGACCGGCTTGGTTGGGGGAGGCTCCGGAACTCCACACAATGCGTGGTCGATGGCAGTTTGAACTGACTGAGTGTCAAACAAATTGGCAATGCCGACCCACATCCGGTAACGAGTCCAGACCCGGAGGATTTCCACCCCCTCGATCTGCTCGACTGCCGAAACAACTTCTTTCGTGATGTCGAAATTGGTGTGGCAAACCCAGAGCTTGTACAGCTTGCTGCCCAGCCCGTGTTCGCCCATGGGGATAAGGCCATAGGGACCAGCAATCATGCGGACATGTCTGGCCTGCTCTTCCTCGTCGACGCCAAAAGAGTCAATAGTGGACTGTTCGCCAGACTGTTCGGGGTCCTTCCCGTCCTTCCAGCTCATGGGGTCTTGCCATTTGAGCCATTGCGTCTTGCGCTTCATGTCCCAGCTTCTCCCTGGAAAAATTTTCGATACTGCTTCCAGCCTCGGAAATTACCGATATCAACATCTCCCTTGAGTGCCACAGCCGTGTGTTCAAAGGGCGACCAATGACCAGATGCGGCCAAGCTGTCGTGAAGATCGAAATCCTTCTGGTAATTGATCTGGCCATCAAAGGTCTGGTAGGACACGCGGGCGGCGCGGGCGGTAGCAACCTTAAGGCGTTCTTCGTTGCTCAAACCTTCGCATTTGTCGCCGAAGGGAATATGCCATTCCCCTGGATTCAGGAAGGCTGGCACGCTGGCCTCCATTGCGTCCCTCATCTCATAAGCAAGCTTCTGCATCTCTGGTTGAGCGTCTGGATGACAACGCAACTTGAAGAAATTCTGCCATTCTGTGGCAGTAACGAGTACGGTCACTTTCATCCATGGCTCCAGCAATCTATTGACAATCTGCTTGTGAACGCCGATGGAGAGCATTTCCTTGGCCTTGAAGACGGCCTGGTCGCGGGCTTGAAGCCAAATAGACTCGGCTACCGGCTGGTCGGAAGGGGAAAGCTCCGCAAATGCCTGCATGCCGGACTGGTTTTTCCCCCAGTGGACAGGCATAGCGGGGTCTTTTTCTACCTGCTCGATGATCTTATTGGTCGGAATGGCCCGGCTGCTGGCAGCGTTTCGACTGAAAAGTCGATGCGTGTTGAACTCGGCCAAAATAAAACGAGGGAAATTAATCACCAGCGTGGTGATGCGGTTCCCAGCGGGGTTGACTGAATCGGCGATGATTTCGGCTGACATTACATATCCTTTCTGAACAAAAAGGCTTCTGTTGGACTTACTACTGGTTCTTGCTCGTTGGTGCCGGGCAAAGCCAATTCCATGGCAACATGCATGGCCTTCATGGCATATTCAAATTCCGAGTGTCGATCATTGATAATGCCGCAACGAGCGAGAGCGAAATTGATAACGGCCAGCAACTTGCCAGTCTGAAGCAGACCCAAGAGGGTTCCTAGCTTTTCGGCATTGTCCACGGCTTGGGAGGTGGTTTCCGGCGTCGGCACATCCATTGTGCAACGGATGTCGTCACCTTCAAGCGTGATGTGGACAGCCAGTTTGACCTCTTTCAAATCTTTTGGGCTGCTAGCAGCATGCTTTTTAGGTGCAGGGGGTCGGCCGCGCTTGGCCTTCCCAGACTTGTCCAACTTTTCCATTCGTAACCCTCCTCACGCACAGGCAACTCCTCTGGGATCATTCCCCCATATACGAGGAGTTGGGACCATGGATCGACAGATTCAGAAATCGCAGCAGCAAGCCTAAGTTCCACCCATCCTTTGTCGGCAATCCGGGCACCCACGCCGGTTAACTTGCGAAGAAGATCAGACGCAGTCTGGAGACCGTCTTCACCAGGGATAGCCGGAGTGGTTGGCATGCGGTATGGCTGATTCTTGGTGGCCAAAAATTTGATCTCTTGGTTGCCACCAAAGGGGACGCAGGCCACGACCAGCCCGATCTTTAGGTCACAGGACATAGGACACCCCCAAGGTTTCGCAAATCTTTTGGGCGGCAGTTTCCCAGGAGAGTTTTTTGGCTGTGTCGATGCCGACTTCGTTCAAACTCATGACGCCTTCCTTCCGTAGACGATGCATGGTTTTCATGCCGTTTGCCAAAGCCTCGATGGTTAATTGTGTGAGTTGGTGCCAATTTCCGTTGCCGAAAAACCATTTGCCATCCCAGGCTTTTTCTTTGCCGCCGACAGGAACAAGTATGGAGTTCTCGCCATTGAGGTAATCGGTATGGGCGGTCACCGGGGTGGCAATCACATGTCGCCCCATAGACAGAAGCTCAAGTGCCTCTAGATTCCAACCTTCCCCGCGACTGGGAAAGACTCCGCAGTGACAGGTGGCAAAAAGATCAGCGACTTCTTTGTGGGTCTGCAATCGCATGGGGATGCGAATCTTGCTTCCAAGCAGCGATTTCTTGTAGTAGTCCACCCATTCGTTTGTTTCTTCCGGCGACAAGAAGGGGTTGTCGCACAGCATGACCAATTCCACATCATCATCGGGGCCGAAAGCCCGCATGAAAGCCTGGAGAAGGACATCGTGACCCTTGCGAATTTCCCATTTCCCAGCGTTGATAAACCGAGTAGGGCCGCCAACAGGCAAGGGTTTCTCGGCGAATACTTCGCGATCAACACCGCAATGGATTGTTTCAATTTGACTGGTCACGCCGTTTTTGCGCATGACCTCCTTGGCCCAGTTCCCAAAGGCAAAAACATAATCCATTTGATTGAGTTGGTAGACTTCTTCCAGCTTCAGCGTGTCCAGCTCAAAGAATGTGGCTGCGGAACGCTTGCCGCGGGTAGGATGTTGCGCCAAATCCCAAGCATGCCATAGACGAAAAGATGGCGTGTGAGCGTTGTAAAATTTGGCCCGCTCCGAAGCTTTTTGAAAAAGCTCAAGCTCGTCGCTTGGGACAACAGCATTGCCAATAGGAAACAGAGACGGTTCAGTCCCGATTTTGTGAAATGCTTTTACCAAATTTCGGCCAACAGTTCCGTAACCCAAATCGTTGACGGGCGTGCAGACATTGATCGCCATCAATTTCCTCCGTGAAAATACTGCTTGCAATTTCCCCAGTAGGGATGGTCGGCTGAGGTTGCATTCCCATAAACGCAGTAATGACTAGTGAAATGAATGCCGTGGTTTATATGGACTGATGGGTTTTGACTTTCCCATGTCAGTCGCGTGTGATTTTGTGGTTCGACCAGCCCAGCATTGGTATGGATGGCGTTGGGGAGGATTGATTCCAGATGGCGAATTGCGTCGTTAAAACGCAAGGTCATTTGATGGAAGGGTTGGTCGTGTTGTTTGCGGGGTTGAAAGCCCTCCCGACAAACCCCCTGGTAATTCATGTTGGTCATCACTTCCCCGTCAGAAAAAACGGGGAATTTGAAATAGTCCATGGGATAAAGAACATCATGTTCCAAGAAGGAAACATATTCGTATTTGGCCATTGATCTGGCGGCGTATAAACATTGCAAAATTTGCAGGACTTGATTGAGGTGGGAGAGTGTCTGCGTCCAAGAATAGACTTCAGTGAAGGGATTGCCGGGTATCGATTTCCACGGGCAAGTAACGACATCAGCCCCGCAAAAATCGCTGGCTTTTTTGATTGACTCAAGAGATTTCAAGATGCTAGTTTCGCAGCCCGCAGGATTGTAGGTATAAAAAACCCCCAATCTTGTGGCCGTTCGCTTGGGCAGGGTGACATATTCCCCTTCGGTAACTCTGAGAGTTTCCTGCTCGTCGCCAATCTGGTAGGCCAGATCAAAAGTTTTGACGGTGCCTGGCTGGGGGTCGCCAAAGACATGATTCCCGACCCGGAAAAACAACAGGCCTTCCTTGACCAAGAACTTGACCGTATCAGTGACATCGCGTTGACCGTAAGTTGCCCTAAGAATTTTCATCAGGCGCCCTCGCCTGCTTTTTTGAGATGGCAATAATCCTGCGCCCAATGAGTTTGCAGTACGATCTCGCCTGTCCTGAGCCGCCCCTCCTGATTCTTCTGGGAGACATATTCCTTGACGGAATGGCTGACAGAATCGTTGTCCCATTTACTAACGTGGTAATTCCCAGTGACGTCCCAGCGGTAAATGTAAAAATAGTCAGACTGGGGTATTTCGGTGCTGAAGTGGCCGTATTCCTTGTAGAGGTCGTAGATCAGTTTCCGATCCACATTCATCCGATCCACTTCCTCGTAGCCACCGACCCCCCAAAAGGTATCCCGGTGAATGGCTAAGCAAGAGTGAAAAAGGTTGTAGGCCGGCTCGACTAAATTTTCCGCCGACAGGTAGAAGGCATTCCAGGTGTGGAACAAGCCATTTTTGAGGCGTTCAATGCTGTAGGAAAGCCGGTGGGGCAAAAAGATGTCGTCATCGTCCCAGACACACAGCACTTCTCCTGTCGCCGCCTTGGCTGTCAGATTGAACTTGCGGCCCAGACAACAGACCTCTTCAGGCAGATTGACAATGCGAACCTGGGGATGATCAAAGATTAGCTTTTGTGAGGGGAGATCGTTGACAATAACCAATTCCTTCTCGCCCAAGTAATCTTGGATAAGAAAGGAATGGATGGCCTCCTCTAAGCATTCGGGACGGCCGTAGGTTGGGCAAAGACAACTGACCTTGGGCAAACTCACAGATTGTTCCTGTCAGGAGAAATATAATGTCTCTGACAGAATGATAGATAGGATGCTACAAAGGATCAATTATCATTTTTGTTTGGAATTTCAATCACGCGGACATTGCGATAACCTTCCTGGATGTAGTCATCGGCCCGCTTCCAGGCTTTTTGCCAACCCATACCCCGATCTGGAAAAGACGCCAGCTTGACAGACCGGCGTTTTTCTGGGGGCGTCCCGTGTACCTCGTACACAGCAGACATGGGTCACCCGCCTTTTTTAGATTTTGGCAGTTTCTTCAGCTTGTTTTTCTAGCTTGTGAAACTGGCGGCTGTGATTCCGAACATTGATGTTTATTTCGGCCATGTTTTGGGCCAACATGTCCTGATTTCGGACGAGAAGGTCCTGATTACGGACAATCAGGTCTTGGTTGTCGGAGATTTTCTCGACCGCCCCGCTGATCTTGTCGAGGAATTGAATGTGACGATTGGCGACAGGAAGTAAAATCTTATCGGCAGCCCAGTTAACTGACCGATAAAGCGCCCATCCACAAATGGCAAGCAGGGTGATCGGAAGGCCAAAACGCTCAAGAATAACTAGATAATCCATGGCCAAGCCTCCGACGGTGCCAGGTAGGGATTGCCTACCCAGCAATACACCGTCAGCTTGCCGTAACCCCCTTCAAAATGGAGGTTTGCAGCCAGCCACGAATGAGCATGTTTTCCATGCATTGGGCGACTTCTTTCGCCCCTCCCCGGATGGGTCCGTCATCCGGATGTTTCTTAACCCAGGACAGCACAATGTCGGCCATTTGGCGGGCAGAAACCGGACCTTCAGGCATGAGACTATAGATCAGACTTTCCGTCGGAGTGTCGAATCTGGTCGATGGTCTCTTGGCCGACTTCACGAAATACACGGTCTGGTTCAGGCTCATCATCTATCCTCCTACCCATATTGACCGGGTAAGGGCAGTGACGGCACCCGCCATGACAACATTTTCCGCGACTTAGGAGGTAAGTCCTTGTCAGAACATAACTTCCGTTTTCAATATAATAATCGCGGCCTTCTACTAAGTTCACGAAAGCGTCAACAGATAGAGTGTTTTGTAAGACAAAGCTAGGGCGTTGTCGATAATGTTTTGATGGTAGCTTTGCACCCCAGGAATCATTTGCGGTGCAGCCTTCAGGATAGCGCAAAACTCTTTCAGGTAGGCTGAAAAATCCACATTGGCCGGGACATTCATTGGCGCATCCAGGTTCAAGATGCCATATTCGCCCTGGATCACTTCGGCCAGCTCATCAGCAATAGCCAGAATGCCATCATAAAACTCGTTAGATGCTTTGTGTGCCGCAAAAGAACGGGTCGCCAAATGAAAATGGTGAGCAACCTGCCTAGCTTCAAATAACTTATGAATCAGGGTGGAGAAATCCATGGGATTAAACCTCTTTTATTGAATGCTGTCGCCGAGAAAGAATTTACCAATAGAGGTAGCGGCGGGTGGGTTGGTCTGCTTGATACTGACTTGCGACGCAGTAGGAGTCTCTACTCCGCTAGGCATAACGGAATAGTCAGCACCGAAAGCGACCTTTTTGAGGATTTGCTTTTGCTCGGCATAGAACTGCTCGGTAATGACCTGAGTGTTCTGGGTGAGCGCACCCGACCCGTGGGGAACCATCTGGCCGGAAACAACAGGATTGCCGTAAAGATCGGGCATTTTTTGATCCTCGGGGGGTGTAAACCGTAAGGTAATACACCACCCCCAAGGACTGAAAAATTAAACGGCTGCCTTGCTTTTAACCAGATCAGTTTTGATTAGGTTGAGTCGTCCTATCAGTGTGTTCAGCGCAGCGATATCAATTGGCTTGCCGTGTTTCCTTTTTAGTTTCTTGAGCTTTACCCCCAAAGTTCGATAGGATGAAGCCCTAGACAAAACAATTTCTTTAGCCATCATTGGCGCATTTTTTGTCTTTGCCAGAGCCTTCATTTTATCGACAACTTCTGAGACAGTATTGCTAGTTTCCCAGGCAAGAACAAATTCTTCGGGCGAAATCTTGTAATCAGTCTTCATATCCCACCTCCGTAGTAAAAACCTCCCACTCCAACATTCGATTACGACAAAAATCCTATTGATGAACACCATCAATAATTTTTATCGCCAATTTAGCATCAAGAGTTTTTGACCAATCGTCAAGGGGTGACTTGTATTTAATAAGATTATATCTTTTGTTATAATAAAGTATAAAGCCCGCCAGAATTACTCTGGCGGGCAATTGCATTTTAGTGACTTGCCGACCGGATATTAAACAGCAAGCCCCAAAACTTTATCCACAGCTTCAGAACGCATGGCTTTTGCTCTGGCCTTTAGGTTGTCCCAATCATTGAGACTAAGTCCGGCCAAGCGACCTCCGATAGTATCGAAAGCGTACCATTGCTCGTTACTTAGACTTTGTCCGGCGCGAGTGAAGGCATTCACCACCCCAAACAAAGTATTCTTGGAAGAATCTGCCGCCAAAACTTCTTCCTGGTAAGCAGCCAAGACCTTAGACATCGGTTCTTTGGTGACTTTAAACTCCTGAGCCAGAGCGGCGAAAACCGGATAGATGGAACCACTATCCCATTTCTTGGATCGTGTTTCCAACAACTGACCAATACCGCGAGGCAGGAGGGGGATTTGAGTCTCCAAGTTGCCTCGGATGGCGACATAGAGAACTTCGTAATCTGGCTGGCCGTTGTGGCGCATCTTGAGGGCAATGCCCTTGGTTTGATCCCAGATGCAACCATTTTGGCAGATAGCCCTAAAAACTGACGGCAACGAGGAAAGGTGTCGCAGGCCAATCTCGGAATTGCCAACGGAGAGCATCCCGCCGTAGTCGCTATCTGATTCTTTCCGGATAGAATCGGGAATAAGGACATTGCCATAAATGGTGTCGGCATCTCCTCTCCAATGCGAAAGAAGGCCGTTGGGGATGATTTCTTTGAGGGTTTTCAACAGCCACTCATTATCAACTTCCATGTAGCGTTCGCTCAAAACGGCACGGAGAGTGCCGTCTTCACGGGTGCGCCAAAGAAGATTCTTTTCCTGATTGAGGTGGCGAAGACCATTCTCTATCACTCGCACAAGAACTTCATGATCTTGTGGGTCTTTGCTGCCGTACAATTTGGTTGGCAGGAAATTGCCGACCCCAGCCCAGCGGGCCATCTGATTAAGAGCGTGAGAAGTCGGACGGAACTCTTTGCCTGAATCATGGTCTCGGATGACCATGTTTCCAATGCTGTCCAGGCTAGGACGAAACTGAGAGACAGGCGCCTCAAAGTCCACATTTTTGGACCGGCCCTCATAGAGCTTTTCCAAGCCCTGGTCAAAGGTGATGCATTTGTCCAACCATTTTCGGCTGACATTCTTGAAGCCGTCTTTGCTTCCCATTTCTTGGTTCTGGTGAACAAAATCGCCATTTTTACCGCTGCCAACAAGTGTATCGCTCATCTTGAACCTTGCTCCACTTATCCCACTCTTGACGGTTGCTCCAATGCTTCCGCCTCACACATACTATGACAACCCATACAGACTTGACAATAGGATTTTACTAATTTTGTTTGTTTGGCTAAATAATCGAATTATTAAAAAAGCACCCTCCACCAAAGTGAAGAGTGCTACGAAGGAGTTTTTCAGTAAAACTACCGCCTAAAACTTACCTTTGCTCATCAGTTTCAAGCGCAACTCGCGAACCTGGCCAAATATCTGATGAATTCTTTGCTTAGATAAGCCGATTTCTCGGACAATATCTATGACATTGTTGCCACGCCTGACCATCTCAATTACCTGCCGGTTTTTCTCGCTCAGTCGCCTCATGAGAACTTCAGGTCTATCGTCATATTCTTCTGGATAAAAAACAGCATCGTAATCAGCAATATCATGGGCGGCTTTCTGCTTCCTCTCTTTTTTGTAAACATCCAGAAAAGTCCACCTCAAACACTTAGTCAGATAAGTCAAAAAATTCGTCTTCCGACTAGCGTCATAGCTCTGCATTGCCCGCCAAAGAGCAATTCCAGCAATGTGAACAGCTTCTTCTTTTCCGAGCTTGCCGACCCAATTTTGACTGCACTTATGCAGACAAGCTTCGTATTTTTTGTAATACTCGCTGTACTCTTGGTCGGACACTTCCCGGACTGGCTTGACGCCAATAATGCTTGCTAAACTCATTACTCGCCTCCTTTCGCAATCACAGGAGAGGGGGCGGTGTGACCAAATTGTTTGACAGCGGCGTGATACCCCTCGACATATCCGGTGGCGTGATCTGAATTGCCAGATTTTAAAAGGGCGTCGCGGTAACCATCTTCGTAGCTAGGCTTGGAGCGGATTTCTGCCAACTCATCATTGAGCAGTTGGCCTCGCTGTTTTTCTATGTTGTAGCTGGCCTCCAACGCCTGGAGCCTATATTGCATGTGCTGACGCGGGGGAATGGTAAAAAACCAAAGGCATGTCGCCCATCCCAGCACGCCAACAAGAATCAATATGTTTTTCAGACTCACGGCCTATTCTCCACCTTTTTCAACAACCACCGACAATCCCCCACCACATCTGCATTCCAGCTACGAAAGCTAAACAAATGACCCAGGGATAGGTGGCAAATTGGACAAAGCGTGATCAGATTATTCTGATCCAGCTCAAGTTCGGGTTTCAGGTGGAACGGTTCCACATGATGGACCTGAACCTGTTTCAACCTTCCGCAACCTGAGCAGGCCGGGAAAAGTTCTAGGTGTCTTTTTCTGACTCCGGGCCATTGCGGCGACCTTGGTTGTGCGCCATAGACATCTGGAGCGTCCAAAGCCCCCAGCATGTTGATCAATAAATCGGTTAACTGATCCAATGTTTGAGCAGAAACAACAACAGGCCTCCCTTCGTTGTCGCCAACAAAAAAAAGCCCGTCATCGCCCAAGCAAACACGGTACAAAATCACTCACCAAGTGAATTACGCAAATCACGCAGAGCTTTTTCGATCAAGGACAAAGTTTCAGTCAGGGTGCTGCCCTTGGACTTCTCTTTTTTCTTGCTGGCGCGTGGATGCGCATCAGGCAACAGATCGTTGTCCTGCTTATAGTTGGGGTTGGACGGCCTGCCGTTTCGCAGCAAATAAAGAAACGCCTTAATTCGATTCAGGCCCCAACGAGTCCTGTCCATGCCTGGCGCATGACTGGTGCTAAAAGCACCGGCTCCTCGACGGAAGACCGATTTCAGCATGGCCATATTGGCTTTAAACTTGGGATTTTTTGCGTTGTGTTCTTCCATCAGCTTGCGGATTTTCTTTTCCGTTTCCGCAGAAACTTCAATGGAATCATTAGGCTTAGAAGCAGAGTCTTTGGGATTTTTCTTGCTTCCACGCTTTCTTTCGTCTGGTTTTGCTGGTTTTTTTCTGGGGTCATTTTTATTTGGTCTGCCATATTGCAAAGCCTTAGCAATTTCTTCGTCCACAACGATTCTCCTGTTGTTAGTGATTTGACTCAAAATAAAGCATACGATTTTACCTAGGAATCTATCAAGGTATTTTTGTGAGTTTTTTTAAAAAATACCTAATATTACTAAATTGAATTTTTGATGATTGTTTTTAGATTGTAAATTGACAGAAAAATAACAAATATTTATTCATTCAATTCTTTTAGTCCAACCCTAATCAATATTTGCTTTCCTTCAACTTCATCACCATTATATCTGTAAATTGATCCAGATTCGTGAACAAATCCAAGCGTAGAAGGCAGGTGAAAATAGCGAGATGGATCGTTATCAAAAGAGCGATGCCTTTCGTAATAGTCAAGCGGCGCAACTTTAAAGTATGAATTGCCTACGGCATCTTCACCAGCATGGACAAATCCCCAGGAAAAATAATCGGTAGCAGAACCAGATTCATTGGCCAGCATAATCCGAACGGTTTCTAGGAAACCCTCAGCCTCATCCTGTGAGCTGTGGTGACCGATTACCATCTTGACTACCCAATTGCCATCATCGGTTTCAACGACGCGACCTTTCAGGACACGCACGCCGACAGGACGAGTGCCACGCTCACAGGCCTTCAGGAATTCCATTTCTTTTTTGGTCACGAATCCCACCCCTCAGCTGGCCCCTGAGTCTTGGTCATTATGGAAATCCTTTCTTCTAACTCTTTTACATTGCCTTTCAGGCTAGAAATCTCTTCAACAAGTTCGTTATTTTCAAGCAGAAGATTATTAATCTGAACAAATAGTTCAGGAAGCAGCTTGCGACACTTTAAGACGAAATCCATGTCCAGTTGATCGAGTCCGCCCAAACCACTCCGGTAATAAGCGTCTTCATAACAATGGACAGGCGAAGCAAGAGAGATGGCTTTCTGCAATTCGTAATACGCATTATTCATCGCAGCCCCCTGCTCATAGCGACAAACTCTCCCAACAAGTCGCGCATTTCTTCGGCGTCAGACTCGCTGAGCATGACTTCCTGGTAGCAACGGGCACGACCTGTAAAAACATAAGCCAGAGCATTCCATACTCTTGCGAGGAAAGAAGGATGTGGGGCCAAGTGGATAGCCAGACAACATTCAAGCTCTACCAACCCAAACGCAGAATCATTCCATTCATCTAAAGTAAGAACAGCGTGATGATGGTAATTAGCGCATTGACAAAAAGCGGCTACTCGGCGAGGCGGTTTCATTGCTTGACCCACTTAAGCCAAGAATTATCAGAAAAAACAAGGTCTGGTTTTTCAAATGCTTCATCGACAGCCTGAATAACTCCAGGCCAACTGGGATGGTAATCGTGACCGCAAATCGCCAGCTTGCAACGCAGAAGCCAGAATTCAATGTCGGCCTTCACGCCCTTGTAGGTGTGTTCCCCATCGATGTAAGTTGCGTCAACGGAAAGGAGCCAGGGATGGTCAGCGAAATCGGACGAGGTTCCCTTTAGCTTGGTCAGCCGATAACAATCCATGGTCCGCTTGTCAAAAGCTTCCTCGACCAAGGTCATATTGTGGCTGCTAGCGTTATCGTTGGGGTCGTAGCCGGCTTTCCAGGGATCGATACAGAAGATCATGGCGTTGGGGAGGAAGGCGTGCCAGAGTACAGCAGACTCCCCAGCAAAGCATCCGATCTCAACAAAGGACCAAACCGTCCCTTTGTCGAGTAGCGTCCTTGCTAGCTCCTGAATCCCAAGAATGCTGAGCTTGTCTTGCCGCATGGGATACATGAGACATTTCCTAGGTAAGAAAAAAGGCGGCAACCTTGCGGTCGCCGCCCATTTCGGGAGGCTGGATTTGAACCAGCGACCTCCAGGTTATGGGCCTGGCGAGCTACCACTGCTCCACTCCCGTGAAAACGCACGATAAGGGATGGCAAATCGTGCGCTCATCGCTAGCTGTGCCGACCGGGTTCCCCAGTCCAAAACACTAGGCTAGCAATTTTTCAGTAGCGACAGCATGCGTAGAACATGCCGTTGCGCCCTTGTGCAACGCCAATTTCGCGGGGCGAACCGCCAAAACGGGGCTTGCAGCAGGAATTAATGGCAGCCTGGGGGGTAGAACCCATTCCCACACCCTCAAAGCGATAACCGCCACGGAAAAAATGGCCAATCCTGCCAATCCCGGCCAAATAGGCCGCTACTTCCTGAGCATTAGTAACCGTGGTGACGGTGGTTGTGGTTTTAGTCTGGGTCACGGTTTTGGTGGCTGGGACCACAACCGCCTTGCGGCGGAAGGGGCCAGCCGAAGCCGCAGAAGCCACCATTGCCAGGGCCAACAAACCAAAAGCAAATCGCTTCATGTTTACCTCGTCCATGAAAAAAAGGCACAGGCCGCCTGCCCACGCCGACTCCATATGATAGAAACGCCGATGTAACCGTCTAGGTTATCTCCAAGAATTTTTTCGGAGAAGCATCCAAGTAATAAAAGTGAAACTGGCCACACAAGCTAGGTCAGATATGCATCGATACAAATCGTATTCCTTCACGGCAAGAACCTCCATGTAGGTGTGGGATTAGGAAGCCAACCAGCCTCATAGGCTTCACTCCCTAAAATTTCCCGCAACGCATCTAACTTTAACCGCTTGGAATACAATGGAATGTTCCTGTATTGGTCATCAAGTAAATCGTAAACTTTATAAATCAAATCATTATCTCGCTGAACAATCTTCCAAAAATCCCGGGATTCACCGTAACTTTGCAAGATGTTGCGACGACAGACCTCATCAAAAGGTCGGTTGTACTTCATCGCCCAGATCATGTAACAGGTTGTCCCTTCCACATAAAAATCTATATAGAAAAACTTCTTGGCATCTGCCAGTTTTGCCCGACAGTTCAGCGTCTCCTCGTAGGCGTTTCGAGCCTTGTTCAGATTGGTGCATTCGGGGTATGCGAACAACTCCAGGTCCTGGGCGACCTGAGCCAAAAGCTGTTGAAAGAATAGGTTGTCTTGAACGACTGCCGGGGGGAGCCACACTCGCTCAACAATGATCAGGTAGACGAGGACAAGCTTAGCCAGCCCCAGCATGATCTGGCCGTTCTTGTTTTGGTTTGACCCGAATAGTCCAGTAAACGACCCATTCCAAAAAACGCCAAAAGCCAATGGCATCTAAAACAGGATTGAGCCAGCTGGACATCACGCAGAAATGGCTGGCGTAGGGGCTGATGTGGTGGCGGGCGTGGTGACGGGCATTTTGCAAAATGCCGGTGTCCTGAAGGACGCGGATCGGGCGGGGGATGCCAGCGCGGTGGGTGAAGGCGTGTAGCTCGTTAGCCTGGGCCGCGCAAAAGGCAACCAACGCCCACCACCACTGCTCCTGGTAAGCCAAGAGAGCGGCGACGGTCAGACAGGGGATGAGGGTGGTGTTATTGCGGGTCCAGTAGCTTCCACGCAGAAAAGCTCGAGGTTCGGCGTGGTGAAGTTCGTTCGGGGCGGCCACCAGGGGGCCGAAAACTGGCCATTTAGGGTTGGCGTACCGATCCTCAAACCAGTGAAACAGACCGGTCAGGAAGTCGGCGGTGAGCCAAGCTGTCAGAACAAAACCAATCCAATACATCGTGGGCCTGCCTGTGGCTGACCCACCCCAACATTAATAACCCAAATGGATTATTCCTTGTTCACTAAGGTCGAAATGGCCTTGATGGCCCGGGAATACTTCATGCGTAACGCATCGGTCTTTTCTGCATTTAGCCGTTTGGCTATTTGATCCCAGTCCAAACCGTCACTCCTCATGCAGAAAATAGGCCACAAATCACCATTAAGATGACTACGCAGACAATGTAAAGACTCATCGCCACACAGATTTTCCAACACATTTCCATTGTTGTCGGATAAATCAACATCCAGATTGTTAGAAACACGACGACAGTCGCGCTTTTTCCTCTGAATCTGTCGCAGTTTGTCTTTGGATAACTGGGCAGCCATCCGCTTGACGAGACAATCCTGGTGTTCTTTTGGCATGGTCTGCCTTTTGTCGGCGGGAACCTTGCGGATGAAGTTTATCGACAGTTCCTGGCAGAAGTCTTCAACTTCCCACTCCCTTTTCAGCAGTGGCCTCTTCTTCATAATGGCATTTAGATAGCCATTGGTATATAAAGATACAACAGGATCATATGTGTTAGCAACCATAAATGCCTTGATCTTATAGGGACGCGATCAGGGTCATTCATGACCGGCAAATTATCCATAACAAAATTAAGAACATTGGGGGCAACAATGCTCTCAATTTCCCCACGCTAGATGTTGGTCGTTATGGTGTCAAGTAGAATATTCAAATTGCGTAATTTAGAAAAACCTGAAGAGAGACTCGAACTCTCATGACCAGACTGTGCGATCCGGTATCTTCTGGCGGGGAAACGGTCGCACCCTATCCCCGCCTGGCCCTTGGCTGCTTCTGCAATCGACCACCCACAAGCATAATGAGAAGTCAAAAGAAGCAACTTAGATCATTCAGGCACAAGGTATTAACCGAGTAGGCTGAGGTTAAGAGCCAAGTTGCTCACGGAGCCTGATGACTTCCTCGGCTAGTCCACGGACCCAGAGGACACCAAAGTCTTCAATCATCTTTTTGGCACAGTCGGCCAGGAGGGGGTTGTCAGTCCTCTGTGCGGTCAGGGCGCACATCAGGGCTGCTTCGGTCCTCTCCGGGGTCATCTGGTAGCCTGCCATCCGCGGCCTCCCTTCTTGCTGTCGGCGCTGAATAGCTTTTTTATGTGACATTATATGCCCCTTCTGCATATTTTATGCGGTTTTTTCATCTCGACGAATAGCTTCTTGAATAGCGACCCCCTCCAAGTCGTAAACATTGCAGTAACAAGCCACGACTATTTTTCCAAACCAGATGGGTTGGTGGCCACAGAAGGGACAGGGTTCACTCATCAATTATCTCCTTTGTTCGTAGTCAGCCCGTAGCCCAATGAATCCACGCCTTAAGGGTCGGCCAGAGCCACTGGATTAACAGAACCAATCCGGCCCCCGCTATAAGCGCCACCAAAACGAGGCTGACCAGCATGGAGGTCATGGCTCTACCGATCTCGTTGCCGTCCATCACTCACCTCCTTCGCCCGGCAGCGGGCCGATTGCCTGCCTTATTTCATCAGCTAATTGTGCGTGGTCTGTACAGGTTCCGCCGTGGTTGGCAACTTGCATATCCTCGTAAGCGACATACGGAAGCGCACGCTTCAGCAGGTCACGCAGCTTGTCGTTAGCCTTCTTAAGCTCCACAAGCCTATTGCACCATTTGCTGGTTTTGCTCCGGACTTCTTCCAGTCGAAGCCATATAGCCACAACCCTCGGGTCTTCGTGGTTGGAGGCAAACTCCTTCATCTCTTTTATGCCGAATATCACTCCACATCTCCTTCGCCGTGAATAACCGATATCGCCCAATCTGGCAGAAAGCGTTGACCGCGCACAGTGCAGGCGGGGGCTTGGGACTGGACAACCAGGCGCACCCGCAACAACTCCCTCGCCAATCCCCTGATGGCCTCTTCCTGGATTTCGTAAGGCTTATGACTGCCCGTCTTCACCATCCGCATCAGGTCTTTGTTGGTCAATGTCATCTCGCCATTCCCTGAGTTGTCCAATCACTAAGCTTATCATCTTCCACGACAAGAGAAACAATAAGCCGAAGGCGAGGGTGGGCCAGCCCCTCTCCGTCATACCAGTAACCAACTCAATAACCCCAAGCACGATCAGCCAGGACGATATGTGTAACAAACAGAACGCCGCAATGTCCGTCCCACGGTCTACCCATTCATCATCTGGAGAACTCATTTCTTGTCCTTGTTCAGAACTTCAATGGCCCAGGTCCGGCTCGGGGCGTTTTTCATGATCGCCTCTTCCAAATCGATAATCCTTTGATCTTTATTGACACTCACAAAATAACAGACAACCATCATGACAAAAATCATGATGCCGTAAATGATCCTGAAAGTCTCACTCACACGAAGTTGCTTCTTCAGAAACTTTTCGTAGTCACTCATGTTCCTGTTGTTCCGCAAGGATTTCTTTTTCTGTCAAATATAGGGAGTCTGCCGCCGCCTCTCTGGCCGTCAGATACGAGGATTCCGTCCCGTCCTCGGCAATCTGCCAGGTGTCGGACCCATCGTGGTACTCGACCTGGACATGCCACTTCCAGTTGCCATCGCCCAGGTTCTTGACGGTGACTTCTGTCTGCAAAATGTTGTTCATCTCAAACCTGTTCAAGATAGTAAATGAGACTAGTCAAGTCGTCCATTCTGTCTGTCAGGATCAAAGTCCTTGGGGTTTTGTTGCCCAGTTGGGGGATGGGCGTGTTGAGAATATTGGGATGCTGGACAATCAGCCTGATTAAGGATTCCATCTTGTCCATCTTAATGTCTTGCAGTCCCGCCAGAGAGTTGAGTTGCTCGTTGTACTGCTGCAAGGCTTCAACCGTTTCAATCAGGGCTGGAACATCCTCGCGGGCGTGGGCGATGAACAAGGTGTCCTCATCCCAACGCTGGGCTTCATGGTACGCCAACGGTGGGGACTGGAGCAGGGTGATAGCCACTACCTTCTCGGGTTTGCTGTCCTTGTCGCCGGGAGACATCCCATGCGTATTGCTGTGTTCAAACGGAGTAGGTTCTGTGGTCACAAAGAGGGCGTTCATGCACATGTCATCATCGGTGGCTGCCGCAAACCAGGGGCCGGGTGTGGCCTCGCTGGCTCTTTTGCGGATCGCCTTCAGTTCTTCACTGTTCAGCATGATCAGTCCTTCTCTACCAAGAGTGGTTTGACAGCCGGGTAATCGAAAGAAGACAAAGCCTTGTCCATGTTCTTGTCGTAATTTTCGCAAAGGGTTTTCAGGTAGGCAACGAAGTCGTCCAATTCTTCCCTGTTGAAAGCCCAGCGTTTGGTTTGGATGACAATATACGCCCCGTCCCCGGCGTCCTCGACCTTGATGTTCAAGGTTTGAATCTCATCCCTGCTGGCATTTGAATCTGCTGGCTGGTCAATCTTGATCCGGGTTTGCCATGGGGTAAACATCCTATTCCTCCCACCTTCGGACATAATCTGCGCTGAGGTCTTGCCAAACAGAAGTGAAGTAATCGACGATGTCCTCGGGGGACATGCCTTCGACGGATTGGAGAACGATGGTCAGCCATTTTTCTTGACCGCACACGCGGAGTTTCATCTGGGACTCGGCGTCCCACCCCTCGTGATCCGCTCCGTATTTGCGAAAATTCCACCACCGTACTGTGATGGGAAAACGGCGACCGACTGAATCCTTGACCGTGTAAGTCCAAAAACGGTCGCAAGTGTACATCGATGACAACTGGCCTTCCTTGAAGCCAAATTGCTCAAGAGCTAACGGATTCATCCCTGACTCCTTGAATGGAAAGGGGGCGGCCTCACAAGAAGCCACCCCCGACCATCATCGATTAAGCACGATCAGATGGAGTTCCGGCGTTGATCTCGACATTGATCGCTTCGCTAGGAACAACCTGGACATCCAGAGTGGCGATCAGGGAGCTAACGCCCTCGCCGATCCGCGCATCGCAAGAGAATTTGACCTGGGCGTTGCCCACCTTGCCGGTGGTTTTTACCAAGGCCTTCAGGGAGTTGGCGGCGTCCACTACCACCTCGATCACCGAGGGGTCGGACGAGGTCCACTCAACCCCCTCCACGGGAGCCTCGTTGCCAGCCTTGTTCACCGGCTTAACAACCAGATCAACCTGTTGAACATCAGTCAGAGTCAGAGCCATGAGACGATCTCCTAAAGGGACACAAAAAACACCCCCGCGCAGGGGCAAGATCAAAGAACACCTTTCTCTTCGGCGTCAATTCGTTCGCCAATCCAGGACATGCAATTACAAGCCATGCTGTTTCCAAGGGCTTTGTATCTCGGGCTGTCGGGAGAATCCTGCTTTTTCTTGTAGGGGATGTTCGTCCAACCGCAAGGAAATCCCTGGAGCGACTCGCACTCCTCCGGAGTAAGCCTGCGGACAACCATTGAGGGTGGTTTGCTCATGACATTCGGGACATTGTTCCCACCCGTTCCCCATTGCGCTTCTACGGTTGGGCTAACTCCGACATTGACCCGCACCCCATCTCGCCTAGTGGCGTGATAGGCTACTCCTTGAGTGGCTGCTGCATCTACGGTGTAGCTGGAGCCGTCATCGTTCCATCCACGACCGTTCTGCTTTTTGTCAATATCCCGTACATCTTGCACAGAAACGGCCATGTGCTTTGGTGGATTGTGTCTTTCGTCCCACCCATTCAGGCAAGCTGCGACTTCGGTTTCGTTGAAAGTCGGAGCCTCGTCTTTGCTGTGTGGATTGGTTGACTTCACATAAGCGACGGCGGCCGTCGCACAGCCCGTTTTGCTCCCGCACCCGATTGAGTGGCACTTGCCGTCATCTGATGGAATTGGGTCTTGGGTGGGATGAAACACGGCTACGCCGTGAACGCAAGCCTGAGTCACCGTGTGGGCTGGATCACCCGGATTGCCAACCCCCACTCCTTGGCGGTTCATCTCATCGTGCTTTTCGGGATCACGACCAGCATTGCGGAGATCAAGCGGGATTGGTTGACCAATCACATGACTTGGTCTGCTGGGCCTGTCCTCGCCTTCTGCGCGTAAGGTGCCGGAGACATTGTCCTCCATCCAGTAACCTTGGCCCGACTCTCGCATTGCTACTGATTGTTCGGAAACAGGCAGCATGTATCCGGCGGCTGCATGATCTGCGCTGTTGCTCCAACCACCAGAATTGGCGCAGGACTTCATCGTTCCGGCCACATCCGGCACTTCGACAGGCTGCATGACAGTAGGCCCGCTGGCATTCACGCTGGAGCCTGGCGTTCCCATCGTCGCCGCCACATCGCCCGTGATCGCCCCGTTGTAGCAATCCGTCCCCACGGCGTGGAGGACGATAGGCTCGTGACCGTGCATCTCTCTGCGCAAAGTTCCGACCGTGCCATCCTGAAGGGTCTGCATGACGGAACCGCCCTGATCCATCAAAACCAAGTTCTCATTCACCGACACGGCAACCAACGGGGTGTTCCGTCCGCTGGCATTGCTGTTGGTGTTCAGGGTGTTGGCGATGTTGTTCGTCCGCACCTCTCCTACTTGGTTCTGGGCAAAGGCCATGGCCTCCACCACGGCAGCCACCTGAGCCGTGATTTCTGCCGACTGAGGACTGCGACTGGGATCGTTGGCAGCCGTCAGGGTCGGCGCAACAACCCCAGGAACAAACATGGGGCAGGCACTATCAACATGCTGATCCTCCAGCCCCTGCTTGTTTGCAAACGAGGCATTGAGTGAACAACTGACATCAGCTGGCCAGTTCAATTTGCCCTGAAGAACCGCCGGAAAACGATTCTTTTCCGGCATGGTTTGCCCCTTGGCAAGGACGGCGTCCAAGGTCTGGCTGACCTGGCTACCGTCCCACCAACAACCTACGACTGGGTCTTGTCCTCGGGATTCTCCTGTTCGCTCGACGCCTCGACTACTGCTAACAAGGCTCGGTGCAACATCTCTGGCAACGCCTTGCCCCGTTTTTCTGCGCGTCGGAGGATTCCCGCACAAGCTTTCGGACTTAAAAAGTATCTTGGCGGCACTACCCCTCTCTCCAAGACATCCGACAACGAACACACGGCGTCTACGTTGTGGGACGGCGTGTGGAAACTGTTGTGTTCGGACCCATTGAGCGTCAAGAACCCGGTAGGCGAGGTCATACCCCAGGTCCCCCAACGCCCCGAGGAGGGTTCCAAAATCCCGTCCTCCGTTTGATGTGAGAACACCGGGGACATTTTCCCAGATGATATATTTAGGTCGGTAACGCCCAGCGATTCCAACATAGTCAAGCATGAGGCCCCCGCGGGGGTCAGAGAGTCCTTTCCTGAGTCCCGCAACGCTGAAGCTCTGACAAGGCGTGCCGCCGACGAGGACTTCGATCTTTTCATCTGGCCACTCTCTCCACTTCGTCATGTCGCCCCAGTTTGGCACCCCAGGGAAATGGTGTTTCAAAACTGCGGCAGGAAACGGCTCAATCTCGGAAAAGGCCACAGGGGTCCATCCCAGATGATGCCAGGCTCTGCTGGCAGCTTCGATACCGCTACATACGCTCAAGTAACGCATTATTTTCGATCCTTGATAGGTCCCAAAGTAAAATCGACTTCTAGGCCCGAGTTCCTGTGCAGATGTGCCGTGTAGTAATCTACGAACCAACCCGGCACAATTTTCACGGACACAATTCGCCAACCATCGGTTTCAGCATCAGCAATATTCTTGAACCATCTGCGGATACGGAAATCCTTGATTGTTAATAACTCTGTTCCGGTGGATAGATTGATCATTGCTGGCTCAAAGCAAAAAGCTGAGCAGTTGTCGTGGAATAGAACCTATCATCCGGCCCGAAGCTGACCCGCTTCCCCTCGTCGGTAATCTGAATGCCATTCAGGGTGATGGATTTGTCGGCCTCGTTGGCCGGGTTGGTGATGGCCGAGATGGGAATGGTAAAAGTCTCAAAGGCCCCGTTGACCAACTCAAAACTTTCAAAGCCTTGGAGGGCACGGATGGAAAGCAAACGCCCCTTGGGTTCGTCGCTGGCCAGAATGGCCTGGACATCCGCAAAAGGCGCCCAGGTTGGCTTGAGGGCCTCGTAAATCAACTGTTGCTGCCAAAGATTGTCCCGCTGCCCCATTTCCTTCTTGGCCTCATCAAGACCTCGGGAAACATTGACATACGCATCAGTAATGCGTTGGTGCAGGGCTGTGTTTTGGGAGATTTGAAGAAGACTGTCTAGGATATCCCGCGCATCTTCAAGAAGTTGATTGGACATTATTAACACCCTTAATCTTAAACGATGTAATAGACTAATCTATTATATTGCTAAGCAGGGTGTTTGTTAAGCAAAAAAATCGGAATTTACTCTGGACGAGAAAATAGAATGCCGTCCAAATCCCGCCCATACATGTTTCGGACTAGTCGCCCCTGCCAGCCTTTGGCTTGGAAAAAAGCGATACTGTCTGAATCGTGTTCACGCACCTGAGCTAAAAATTTGTTGCTCACACTGCGCGTCAGAATCTCTTCAAGCAAGGCAGAGCCAAGCCCGCGGCGACGGAAAAGAGGGTGTACAACCAGTCGCTCGATGGTCGTGCTGGAACGATCTTTGTTCTTGCTGATCACGGCGTAGCCGCCCACCACCGGCCCCTCGCAAGCCACATAAAACACCGTAGATTTCCGGCGAACTTCAGAGATGAATTTCTGTTCGTCCCAATAAGATGGGTGGATGATTTCACCGAAATCTGAGTCGATATAGGTCCACGCCCCCCGTTCGACCTCAAGAACATCGGGCAGGTGTCGCTTGACCATGTATTCGATGCTGATATCCATCAGTTCGACTCCTAGGTGGATCATCAGCATATACCCCAGCATGTTTGGGTGGATCACTCGTCATATATTACCCAGAATTGATGTAGATAAGTGCTTTAGGCAGCAGCAGTAGCGATTTAGAAAAGGATGGTGAAGCGGTCGTCCAAGATGCCTTCAAGAAGTGGTCGGATTTGAACCCAGCGCAAACCACCATGTCCGCAACCGAGTCTGGGCAGGTAAACTTCTTCGATTTTGTTTTCCCAGGCCCAGTGGGCCAAGAATAAAACCGAGCGTTGAATTAGTCCTAGGTCTGATTTTTCTGAAAAGTGATGCTTAACTGGCACGGAAATAACCTGCAACCAAGCTACAGCGCATGGGACATTCCCGTGATCCCGCACATGGTAGCCCCAGGTTCGGTCTAGCCCAGGCCATTTCTCCTTGGCCTCACGAGCTATGCCAGCACCCATGATCAACCGAGGGCCTTTGACCGAATGGGTAATCACCCCGCTGGTCGGTATGCCCACCCACCCGTGTTTTTGCGCAAAAATATCACCCCTGCGTTCGCGCATTTGATTCTTTTGAATCCTTGTTTCAATTTAACTATCAACCCTGATTGCCAGTCTTCACCTTGCAGTTGCTTATCCAAAGACTTTACGCCGACAAGAGAGGCTCTCAGCCTGCTGGGAGACTTCTCCCGTAGACGCTAGCCGACCGCAGGGAGGCGTTCTTCAAAACCTTGCAACCCTGTTTTGCCATCAATCCTCTGCAAAGACATGAGGACCCCCGGAAAAGAAGAAAAACAGCGCAGGAAGGAATTCCTTTTTGGCTCCCGGGTCATCCTGTCGGACGATGCTTTTCCCTGGAGACGGAGGATTGCGATTCCCCCTCCCGGCCGTGAAGTCCTCTGTACCATACCGGGCACTACGCTTACGACAGATTGCTCTGAAGGACCACTACACGACGGTCGGGGTCTTCGACCTACGCCATTGACCGCAGTCCTGCTGGCGTGACAGCTTGCCCGAGCCTGGTGGGCTATGTACGGAACTTTGTCCTGCATCACTATAACCATGTGGAGTCACGAATGTAAAACCGGAAAAATGATCTAATGAAAAGAATGAACCTAACTACTGTTCAAGACAAATCTTGCGGCGAATGTGATGTTTGCTGTCGAATCCTTGAGGTTCGCGAATTAGACAAGCCTGAATACACGGACTGCGCCCACAGGAAAAGAGGGGGTGGTTGCGGTATTTGGACCGACCCATCCCGTCCTTCTGTGTGTGGCAGTTGGAACTGTGCTTTTTTGTATGGGTGGATTCCTGAACATCTGCGACCGGACAAGAGCGGTGTGATGTTGTATCCGGTTGCGGCCCACCAGACTCCGGCTGGGTTAGCGCATTTGGCCGGGCAGGAGGTCTGGGCTGGCGCCCTCGACTCCCCACCCGGCCAGGAACTGTTTCAGAATTTGTCGAAGAAGATGCTGACGGTGGTCCGGCTTTACGGCACTCAGATGTTCCGTGCGGCCGGAGCCAATGTCGAGGTCTGGAGGGAACGGGTCACTCAAAATCCTTCCCAGTCTTAGGATCGACATTCGGGATGTCAATTTCGTCCAGCTTGATCTGATCCATCACCACCGCAGAGAAGGCTTCCCAGCCTCCTTCTGGCAGCGGCTCCACCGTGTCGGTGTCGGCGTTGTACGCCTCACCAATCGACTTCACTCTGGGATTGATCGGCTTGCCGACCCATTCCTCGCTAGAACGCCCCGTGAAACAGCATTCAAAGTCTTTCAGTTTCCATGAAATGTCGCCAGTCATGGTGACCGTGGCGAACCATGTGGTGCCGTTGATCGTGGCTTGGATTTCCTCCAGGTCCCATTCCCAGGTATTCTTTTCCGGTTCCTCAACCATCGCTGCCTCCCGTGTTAGAATTCACCACGACGACACCTGTTGCACCGCACCAGCCCCTTGGCTAGTCCGCGCACCCCGCACTCCGTGCAGCAGTTGTCCACCATATCAACATCCCGATGGGGCAGATAACCCCCCTTCAGCCAAGGGAAGGTCTTGTAGTACTCCTCCCGACCGCCCCAGATGCGATACAGCCGTTCCTGCTGCACGGCGGCCTTGCGCTTGTCCAGATCGGCCTCGCCGCACCGGGAGACAATCTCGGCCATGACGGTGTTCTCGTCGCCGACCGGCCTGGATTTGTCGCCGATCTCGCCGTGGTAAACCCGGATCAGGCCGGACTCGTCCTTGCCATCGAACCAGTATCGTCCGGTGTCGCTGGAATACGAACCCGAACTCGACGGCCCTCCTGGGCTGCTCCGAACTTTCCGCATGAAGCGGATGCCATCGATCATCACACAATCCAAATCTGTCAAGCTTTCCATCGCAAACCCTCCTGTTAGGACAACTCGTCAAAAACCAGATGCTTTTCTCTTGTCAGCGATTCCCAGTCTTTGTGCCCCTCCTCGTAGAAAATCACCGGGAAGGGAGCGTAGTCTGGCGAGTCTTTTTCGTTGTAGCCAGGCGCGCCGATTAGTATGTCACATAATTCCTTGCGGATCACCGCCACACCATTCCTAGAGAGGGATGCGGTGAATGTCGGGGCGCATTTCCGCATGTTCTCCCACCACAGGTCGGCATTGTTCTCGCAGTCGATCACCACCGCCACATACTTGCTCATTTCATTCCCCCCACTATTTCCTTGACCACCCCGCGGTTCATTTCCGGTATCTCCTGCTTGTTCCGCACAGCCCTGAAGCTGATGCCTGGTATTCTCAGACATCTTTCGCCTCCTTGGGGAGGTTTTTCCAGATAGCCTTTTTTCTCAAGTTGCCAAACCCTCTGTGTCACCGCATGTCTTGTTGTCCCAATGATCAGGGCTAGCTCGTCCCGGCTCGGTTGGTAGCCGTTCTTTTCTGTTAGAGAGATGATCAGCTTCAGAACCTCCTTCTGTTTGTCTGTGATCTCCTCAATCGGCTTTCTTCCTCTTGGCATTGTTTCTCCTTATGCGATCAGTTCCGGATTGTGCCTTGAAACGCGTCCCCGCTTCCTACCGTTGACAACCATCTGTATGCCTTCCAGCGAACGCCAGTTTGCCAGGGCCTTCTTCATGGACGCCACGCTGGGGAAAGTAATCGTCAACCTGCCTTCTTTGGCTAGGACAGTAAGATGGGCAAATGAACCGGCCACCTCCAGAATAATTTTTCTGGGGTGGCCTTTGGAAACTGTCTGACGGAAATGATCGTAGTGACGAAACACCACGATCTCGCCGTTGTTTTTTACCAGCCTCATCGTTTTCTCCCGACATACCGTGTGCAACCCCAGGAGATTTCCTCAAGCTCATCGAAGAACGACTTGAAAAAGACTAGTGTAAGGCCGATTGCAAAAGCAATTCCCATCAGCTGTGCCCCTTATCGTTGAGGAATTTGTCAACAGTCTGCACCACATGTTCAAAACATGCGCGAACAATCACATCTTTTTCGTTGTATTCCTCGACGCTTGCGCCCAGCCAGCTGCGAATAGTTTGTTTCTCCTGGGGGGTGGCCCACTCTGCCACTTCCTCAAAAGTCCTGACCCGTTCATCGACCCAGCCCCATGTCTCCGGCGACCACTTCGGCGGCCCCTTTGACTCAAGCGATGCGGTGTCGTTGCCGAATCGCTTGAGGATGTCCTGTTCGCACTTCGCAAAAATCTTCAGTAGTCTGTTCATTGATCACCTCCGTTGTCCCATTCCCAATAAAAAAACAACCATTGCGTGGCCAAAAGACCAGCAATTACCAGAATTTGAACCATAACTTTACCTCCTAGTAAGTCAAAGTCCATTGAAACTCAACCGACTCAACCGGACGGGCCTGGTTGTAGGGGTCGAACTTGCTCTTGACGGTCATCGACCGTTGGCAACAGCAACCAACCACAAAGGCGGCGACAAATACCAAGATCATCTTGATCATTGCATTTCCTCCCAGATCGTCCCTGCCAGGATGTCCTCGCTGTCCCACTCAAGCATTCGCCACGCAACCCGTGTCGCAAATTCCTGCCGTTGTTCATCGGTCATCACCTCGTACATGACCTGCTCGATTGCGACTAGCTTTGCCAGCAGTTTTGCTTCCATTCCGCTCATCGTTTCCTCCATGAAAAGACATAACGCCATAGAACAGCTTATTGTTAGGCCACAAAATATGCAAGTCTATTTAAAGGCAAACCATCCTTCCTCCAGAAGCCTAAAGGCCATGTCATATTTTTTGAGTTTCGGAGACTCGCCCGCCCTCATTCTGAGCCAGTCGATGATGTTGCCGCAGACGATACCCTCATCCGAAGCACCCATCTCCTTGATTGTTTTGCTTTCAGGAGACCACAACTCAAAACGAATCGTCCTAGCCCATGCCTGGTCAGCCAGGTGTTGGGCGTCCTTTTCGTTGACGAATTCCTTAGCCGTTTCAAAAACAGACTCGGCGGCGATGTCTGCCTGTTCGGATGCAAGGTCGATCCATGTGGTGGTTGTCTCGTTCATTCCGTCACCCCTTTCCTCAAGCTTGCAATTAGGAACGCCCTGGCTGCCTCGATGTGTTTGCACCGCCTTTCCCGGAAGGTCGCATCCGGGCAGTCGCAGCTGTCGTGTTCGCATCCATCGTTGGAGAGGAACACATTGTACTTCGCACGATCATCGTGCAATTTTTCGTACTGAAACCCGCGGCCGTTCCAGTCAACGGGAAACTCGTGCAGCAGATACCGCCCGCTTCCTCCACGCCCCGGCAAAGAAATCAAGTTCTTTTTCTGAGTCATGTTCAGTCCTCCCACTTTGCGTTTGGAAATTCTTGGCGCAGAATCTTCTTGAAGTCCACGCCAAGCTCGGCCAGATGGGCAGAAGCCAGCCCGGCCAACAGTTGATAAGAATCTGCCAGAGGATTCTTCTTGGCTTTCAGCCTCTTGATCTTCCGGATCACGATGCGGTAAGCCTTGATCGTCCGTTTCACATGCTCATCTTTCGTCATCACAAACCCCCTTTCACCATTATTGCAGTTTGTTTTTCGTTTGACCCACCGATTTCGCCAGAAGGTCCCATTCGTTTTCGTCTTGCTCGATCAGTTTTTCCTCTCCCCTGTCTATTTTCTTGACCAAGGCCTGGAAACTTCTTGCCTTAATCTTGAAGTTCCACCCAACCCCAGGAGCCATGTTCTCTGCCGTGAATGGGATTAGATCGATGAACGCTTCATCGCAAGGCACACCCAGCGTGCCAGCCAGGGATTCAAGATCGTCCCATTCCGTGGTCAGGGCACCGCAAGCCTTTCCTTTGAAAATGGTCACCGTGCCGTGGTAGATTTCCTTTTTGGGGTCTGTGTGGATCGTGATCGGGCCTGACTTGCCTTCAAACGCGTTCCGCATCTTCTCCCACACCCCAGGGGCAAAGTCCTCCCAGATAGCCTGTTCGTCACTCCACATGGAGTAGCGAAGATCAACCGACACCTCCTCGGCTGGTTTGTCCTCCATTTCCTTCCTAGCGAAGAACCTCAATGTCGGAGCGTGTTTGCTGCCGCAAACGGACATCTTCAAACCGTAGCTGTTGGCAACGGATCGGATGTGGATCAAACATGCCTGGACATCGTTCTTCAGACAACAGACTTCGCTCCTCTTCAGCTTGTCATAGTCGGAACCGTAAAGCTTGTCGAGAACCGACTTGCACTCGCCGTCAACGGGGAAAAGCCCCCGTCCCAGAATTGAATTCCGCAGTTGCAATTTGCATTTCAACATTAAACTGTCCTCCTAGAAAAGTCAATTACTTTGCCAAACGGAACACCGAATTCTTCAGCTTAAGCTCGTTGCCCCTCATGAGGGTCGCCCAAGCCTCTGCCCAGCGCATCTTCAGTTGCCTGGCTGCATCGTGAACCAGAGACACGGAAACTTTTTCAGAGAGCGGGTAAAGCTGTCTGTACCCCGTCCGATGTTCCAGTTCCAGGTACTTCCAATTGTACGGGTCCGAGTTTTCCATCGGCCAACATCTCCTTAAAAATCTTGTCGCAATACCGTGTCGCCGACTGTAGGTTCGTTTTGTAGGGGTTCTTGCCCCAACATCCCCACAACACATCACCTGTGCTATAGTCGTTGATTGAACAAACCCAACCCCAACTAGGAAGTTCGCTTTCGTAGGCGATCAGCAGGTAATTTTTACCATTAGCCTCGACATGTTTGAACACTCCGTTGTCGTTTCCCATCGTCCTTTCGCCCAGTCGCCAGCCGTAAACCGTCTTCATCGTCCCCATTCCCTTTCCAGAAAGTTAGCGATCTTGTCCGCAGTCGTTTCGCCCAGGTCCCAACCCAGCACATCCACCCAGTGCCGCAGCAGTTTCCCGCACTCATCGACCAGTTCGTCCACGCTCAAGTCCTTTAAGAACTCGACATCTCCGAAGGCGTTTGCCGTGTACAGTTCCGACAACCTTTTCATTGTGACACTTCCTCCGTAATCTTTCTCCAATCAACATGTGGATCGAAAGGTGGACCGCGATCCACGATCCATTTTTTCTTCTCGCATCGTTGCGTCCACTCAAACCAACCCTGGCAAACAGGCTTGTCTTTCATATAAAGCCAGCCACCGACGCGACCGACAACACCCAAATGAATCGCAATCGCCTTCGCCAATTCCAGATGTGTCATTTTATTCTGTCCTTGTTACAAAAATCACCTTCTTGGAAACCGCTGCCTTGGGATCGACCAGGATTGCGATCTTGGTCGTGTATTCCCCACCCAAGAGCCTGAGCCTCATGACATTACCGCTGACATACCGGTCTGTCCGGACATCAGGCCGGTCAAAACCAATCGTTTGCCCAACCTTCAGTTTACGCATCTTGGTCAGGCTAACTTTCCCTAAATCGGGCAGTTCGGTATTCTTGTTCGCCATCACGCAGCCTCCTGGAAGAAAACCCTGGGCTTGCCGTCCACGCTGGTCAGCAGCACCACCCCCGCGGTCTCGAGCTTTTTCCCGTCGCCGTCCACAAAACTGTCCACCTTGTAGGGGTTGTAGTAGGCAGTCTTGTCTCTGGGCATACTGTTGATGAGTTTGCCAGCCTCGATGGGGTCGGTCACGATCTCCCCCTTGACTCCGGCATGAACCAGCTTTTTGCCCAATGCCCTCACCCGATCCCGGCCACCTGGCTGAACAACGAACTGAACATTCTTAATCAGAAGGTTCTCGTCATGTAAAATGACTTTCCCCTCGCTTGACTTTGCAGACCAGACCACCCCTGGGTGGTGGAGATTCCTGTAGACGAACGCTGTCAGCTTTCTCTTTTGTCGCATCCGGACTGTCCCCCGTGTCATTGTTGAAGAAGACTCTGCTGACTTCCTTCATCAGCAGCAGCAAATCCTTGTTTGGCAAGATGGACGAACCGTGCAACTCAATGATCTTTGCGAGTTGCACGGCCGCCTCCTTGGACATCCTCACCATTTTCATAGTTCGGACTTGCCAGTGATTTTCTTCAGGGCGGCAACGACCTCGGCCAGGCCGTGGCGGTTGACCAGTTGCTCCACTCGCTGATGCACCATGCTCACCGGTTGGGTCAACCCGGGCTTTTCGATGTCGCCATCGATAGGGTAGATCAGCGAGTAGGGCACCATCCACATCGACCCTGAAGAGTCAAACTTCTTGATCTTCGCCCTCGATGGGTTGATCTTCTCGACAACCCCCAGGGTCTTTGTCCCGTTCGGTCGTCCGAACAACACCTTCATACCGACATGCACTTGATCCTTCAACATTTGCCATTCCTCCTTTGGGTTAAAGAACACAATCCAGATCATACTTACATATCTGATCTTCCACCGCCTCGGCTGGAGTAAAGTTCAGATCGAAGTATTTCTCAATCTCTTCATCGTCGCCGCCACCGTCTTCCCAGGACATGCCTGTCAGTTGGGCATACTTGTTGACAAACATGTAACGCCACAGAGACAGACTCGGTCGAATCGCCATCACCACTCCTCCTTAATGATCGGAAAGGGTTTCGCTGAAGAACTTCTCGCTCACCGCAGGGAGTTCCTCCTCCGACACGGTGAAGAACTTGTCGCTATCGCTCTCATCGATCCTTGCCAGCATCGCTGCCCGGATCAGAGCCTGGCTGAGCGTGGCGCACTTCTCATCCCAGCTGTTTGCCACATAGTCGCCCCAGGAGAGGAGATAGCCATCCTCTTCCTTTTCGATGAACACACACAGAGTTTTCAGTCTCGCATGCAGCAACTCTTTCATTGCACTTCCTCCTTGTGAACAACCAGATAGTCGAAAGTCTTGCCATTCCTCAGCCCGACGCGGTAAATCCATCCACAGGGAAGGATTCTCTGCATCGCCCAAGCACAAACCCAGCGATTGAGGAACTTCCCCCACTTGACCGGTTTGTTCACCAAGCCGCCGATGTGTTGCGGATCGTTCAACGCCTGGACTTGATCCGGGTCCATCTTGTGCCACTCGTATGTCCTAGGCCACGCCAGATTGATCTTGTACGCCAGAGTCTCGTCAACCGCCATGTGTCACCTCCCTTTCACCCTTATTGCAGTTTCCCTGGGGTTAGGCTCAACATTCCCTCGCTGATCCGCTTGGCGATCCAGTTCGCCTCGCGCCCCATGCCCGAACCCGTGCTGATCGTGAACCCGCACCCGCTCCTAGGCTTGACCACGATCTGGTAGAGATTGGCCCCGCCACCCAACTGATAGAGGGATGTTTCTGCCCCGCCATCGCTTGCCGGATAGGTCTTGATGTGATTCCAGATCATTTCTTCTCCATTTTGTAAAAGTGAATCGACCAAGCATGACCCCATTCGTACCAGTAGCCAGCCTGGTTGACTATCCGGTCGAAGTCATCAATCAGATTGATAGAATCAACCGCATATCCGTTCAGTACATGATTGAGAGTTCCCTCACAGGTGAGGGTGAGGTCGGCGTATTGCCCCACCTCCTCCCCCCTCTTTTGCCATTCCTTCGGGTCGTAGAAACTGTGATCCTTGCCCAACCCCCATCTGTCGATGTACTTCTGAATCGCCGTCTTCAGTTGCTCGGTCACGATGTCCTCCTTTCAATGTGTGATGCTCGCACCAGAGTCACCGCATCTTCCAGGCTGATGTTGCGTTTCGTCTTCACCACCTCGGTTCCTTCGTAGAAGTTCAGTCGGCCCGACTCCTCCTGCCAGCCGATGCTGAAGGCAGCCCAATCTTTGGACAGACTCCAGAACAACACCGTGGTTGTCCCGCCCACTTCCATGAACAGCTTCGCATCCAAACCATCAAATTCCGTGTCGGTCAAATCAGCCTTGATCTTCATCGTTGTCCTCCTAGGTAACCTTAAACTGCCATGTCCTTACGGATCAAGTCAAGAACATCTTGCCAGTCATCCGTTTCCAACATGTACTCAATCACACTCTTGTAGCACCCACCCTCCAGCCTCACCACCGTGTAGCGATGATATTCGGCATCCGGGTCGTATCGCAACTCCGGGTCCTTGTAGTCGATCCAGACACAGAGTGTGTCGCTTGCAAAGTGTGGGCATTGGTCATGTTTCCAAGACACATCCTTGAATCCCATCCCCAGGAGGGGAGCGACCCGCGTTGTCAAGTCCTCATCGAAGTCGGGAAACTCTTGCCGGTAGTTGCCGATAGCCATCGTCATCGCCCTCCCCATTGTTGTGCCATTGCTTTTGCAATCCCACGGTAGGTCTTGCTCCGAATCTTCCATCGGTTCGGCCCCGGCGAGGTCAGATGCACCTTCGCCCGGTCCTTGTACGGCAGGGACATCGTCTCCTGCTTGAGGTTGGTTGTCGGCTCAAGCCTGGGTAGGCCACGCAGCCAGAAGCAAGTCCGCTTGACCTCCTTGTGTCCGAAGTCGTAGGGCTGAACGCTTTGGGCGAAGTTGGCTCGGATGATCTCCTTGCCGTATCGGTGCATGACGGGGTTCTCTACACACACCCTCTCCACCGGAGCATTCCAGAAGGCGAGGAACAGCCTTGCGCCCTCCCGCATCGCCTCCCAACGCTCCTCGTTCTTCGTCCCGTCGGCGTTGTACAACCAACGCACCCCGGCATTGGTCAGGTAGGTACAGGGGGGGTGAGCGATCAGCATGTCCCACCCATCGCCGAGAATCTTCGTCGCATCCCCCTGAATGTGGTGGGGACTGCCATCGTCTGCCGGAAGCACATCCGCACTCCAAGCATCGTGTCCCATGCTTCTGAACGCCTCACGAACCACCCCACTACTCTCGCAAGCCACAAGAATTCGCATTGAACACCTCCTGTTGTTATTGCAGTTCGTCCTTCGTTTGACCCGCCGATTTCATGCAGTCCTTGCATGTGTCCCCGACCATGTCCGACGCGTCGAAGAAGTCTTCACAGCATTCACAGAACTCGCCCCTGGGGTACTGCTTGTCCAGCAACCTTTCCATAGCATCCAGTCCTGCCTGGTACATGAGGTCGCCGAGTTTCTTCCGATTGCATTCCAGCCAGGCCTTAGCCCGCTCTTCCGTCCAGTCTGGGCGGAACTCATCCAGAATGTCGTGATGAGTCATAAAAGCACCCGCCAGCTTAGAAATGTCCATCGTAACCTCCTTAAGACTGTCCAGCTTAATATCCTTTACTCCACAACACCCCCCGATTTCTCGGGGTTATAATCTTCTTCTTCCTCGGATTTGGCGCATAATACCCTGTACTTTGCAGTTAAAAGCTCATTGATGCGCCTCTGCCTACCCTTGCTAGCCTCAATAGCAAGATCGATAGCACTTATAATCACGGATACATCTGCACCTGTTAGCCTATCAATGATCATTTGCGTCCTCCTTCCGTTAGCCCGGTGAGTCGTTCCAACCCTATTGCAGTTCGCTGTCGGTTTGGCTCAGTCATCGGTCGGGTCCATCTCCTTGAGCAGGTCCACATCTGCGCCTCCCACATAACCGTTGGCCTCGTTGTCAACCCCGTGATCGTCTATGAAGTCCGACAACAGTCGGATGATTGCGGTTCTGCTGACTTTGTAACGGTGCCGAAATTCTTCCATGTACTCAAAGAAACTATCCATCATTCACCTCCCATATAAAGGTTCCATAGTTCCTGGTCTTCCAGCCAAACCCAGGGATCGCCTGCGCCCCACAACTCATCGTGGATTCTCGACAACTCGGCAACATCCTCCGGGGTTGGCTTTTTGTCTGTCCCCGACCAGATGATGTCCTCCGGACTGTCGTCAAAATGAAAGGTCAGTTTGTTGGCCACAAGCCACCGAATGTAGGCCTTCCCATCGTCGGCGTTGCGGATTTTCCAGGTCTTCAACTCTGGGTATTGCATGATTGCTCCTTATGGCAATTGTCGCAGTACAACTCCACATCTCCGGTGCTTTCCCAAACCACTTCGTGGTGATTATCGGTCAAAACACCGCAGTTATCGCACTTTTCCGTGCCCCGACCCAACTCCTTTTCAAACTCCATGTCGCCATCTTCGTCGGTGATCGTCCACTGATTCAACGGCGTGTTGAAGGCCTCGTCCCGCGCCTTCTCCAGGGCCTGGTCGTCATCATATTCCTCGACCTGGATGTAGATGTGGGCCTTGATATTCTCGGTTACTAGCACCGTGTACTTAGCCATTCGCCACCTCCCCTCGCAATTCCTCAATGTCTTCCTCGATGATCTCGGATTCGCTCTGCCATTCCTCCCTATGCAGGGGGATAGCAAAGGCCTTTTCCCTTGCCAGTTCCATAGCCTCTTCTTCGTTGTCTGCCTCCACGGTCACCTCAATGGATGCCGTGATCTGCTCGGTCATGGTATACTTGTAATTCGGCATTCTCGTTCCTCCTTTGTTAGCCCGGTCGGCTTTATTTGAAGTACTTGTCCTTGTCTTCCCACCAGTTCCACCGGCAGGCTTCGCAATGGAAGTGGGCGCAGTCTCTTTGATCGGCGGGGATGTTGGTGACGGTTGCCTTCTCCCCTCCCCACCCGACATCCGCACTCTCGGAGTCGTTCCTAATAATGACCATCTCCCCATCAACCCTTATGACCTGATGAACTCTCCACTCTAGGTAGGCATAGGAGATGCCGTCCTCAGAGGAGGAGTCGTTGCCACACTTGGGGCAGATCAATACCCCATACTGTTTGTTTTCGCTTGCCATAAAACCTCCTTTTTTTGAACCGCCGCCGCCCAAAAAACAAGCGCAGACGGCACGAAACACATGATACTACCTTCTATCCATCTATTAGACCGTGATATATCGGCCTAACTACAATCTACTATTGGGTTTACAACGAGTCAACCAGTTCCTTCAGTTTGCTGCGGTAACGCACCGGGCAATTCAGGATGCTGTTGACCACATCATTCGCTGCTTTGCCTAGGGCATGGGCTACCAGCGAAGCCCCGGTCATTTGATACAAATCCCACCCTTCCCGGCTATACGGGGATCGGGGGTGTTTGCCTTCCGCTGCCTGGCGCACCAAGTGTCGGAACACCGCATGGCACTCTGTATCACATGCTCCGTAGTTTCTGTGCCCATGTGCCAGACTTTGGAAGCGTTTGACATTGATCAGAACCAGATCGTATTCGTCCATATATCCTCCTGTATCTACATAGGGTCAAAACATGACTTCCTTAAGAATTAGAAAGGTAGCTCGTCCTTGGGCAGTTCCCGCGGGGGCACTTGGGCCTGGTCAGGTCCACCCAAGGGGAAGTCCCGGTTGAACTCTTCGATGACCAGTTCCTCTGCTGCGGATGCTTCCTGCATCACCCGCATCTGCTGATCCTCCCCCTCGTCCTCCTGTGCGGGGTCGTATCCGAAGTAGTCAATCATGTCTTTGTAAGAATAAAACTGCTTGCTCATGTTGCACCCCCTGTGAGTGTGAGTCGTTTCGTCACCTTTATTGCAGTCGGGTCGGGGTTTGGCTTGGGTATTTTTGGCGGTTGTTTTGGGAGGCAGTAAAAGAGTGCAGTTGTTCGGGGGTTTGGCTCGGAAAAATTTTAGCGCAACCGGGAAAATACGGGTGATACAAACAAATAAAAAAAGAAAAGGCCCAGGAGGGGGCATCCCCTCCCAGGCCCTGGGCATCACCGCGGTGGCGCGGGCTGCGTGTTGTGGACATGAGCCAGAGCGAGGTCGGCGATCCGGAAGTTCTCCCGCATCTCCCTCGCCCTCGTCTGGATGGCGTCCAGGCTGCGCCTGCCATCGGCGACCAGCTTCTCCAGTTCCTTGCGCTTCGCCTCCAGCTTGGCCACCTCCTCGGAGAGGGCGGCCCGTTGGCTCCGCAGGTCGGCAGCGGTCGTGATCAGCATGTCGCAGCGGATGCCCTCCTCCCAGAACGGCTTGGCCTCCCTGAGAAAGTCCTTGACATACCCGCTGGGGGTCTGATCCACCAGCCAGTCCAGATGCTTCAACTCATCGGTCTTTGTCATCGGTCACCTCCTCGATGGTGGTTTCGACATCGCCCGTGTCCCACAGGGACCAGTCGCCCTGGTCAAAGGCTCGCTCAATCGCCTGATCCTTGATCTTCGCCTCATCAGTTTCGGTCGTTTCGACTTCGACCCGGCAGTACTCCTCCGTGAACCGTTTGACCAGCACCGAATACTTTTTCATCGTCCACCTCCTCTCAACCAAAGTTGTCGTTGTAAACCCAGCCCGCCTCAACCTCTCTGATTGCCCCGCCGAAGTATTCCAACGCTTCGGCCAGGTCAGTCAGGTGCCTAGGGGCACCCCCAGAAATCCCGGAGCGGTCCAGCCACTCCTGCATCTCAGCCCGCAGGCTCCGTTCGCAGGTCGCCCTGTCCTTCCCGGCCACGATCATGCCGTGGCCGTAGATGCCTGGGATGCTGCCGATCCAGACCCTCGTCATTTGCCCACCCTCCACAGGTTTTCCTTGACAATACGGACGATCTCAGCCAGATGCTCGGCCTGAAGGCCACCCTCGGGGTGTTCGTGGTCGAGGAACTCACAGGGGAAACTGACGAAGTCCTCAAAAGAACCCTCATCGTAGTCACCCTTGACCCAGCCCATCCCCTCGTTGGTCAGGCTGATCCAGTTCGTGCGATCCTCCGACCACACATAGACCACCATCGTCATCCCGCCCGTCTGCTCGACGGTACAGTCGATGCCCGCATCCTCCAGGGCCAGCGCGATCCCGTTGCACTCCTGATAGTCGGCCGCTGCGGCACAGGCACAAGAGTAGCACTTGTGGGGCGTGTCCCACAGTTCGCAGGGCTGAACCGACTTGTGGAATCGTTTGGTCTCAGTCATTGTCCACCTCCTCTTCCTCGTCGCCGTAAGGGCAGCAGTTGGTCCCCACATCGTCCCCATTGACGAAGTGTTCACTATCAGAGACCACATCCCCGAACTCAATCTGCCCAATCTGCTTGTCGGTCAGGGCGTTGGGATCGATGGCGAGAGCCATCTTCGTCGCCTCCTCCAGACTGCCTGCCTCGACCTTCAACTCCAGAGACAAATCCTGCGTCCAGGTGACGAGGATTTCAAACTGCTTTTTCTTCTTAGCCATTGCCCACCTCCTTTGTAGTGTCCGATAATCTTCCTTATGTTGCACTCAGCCATTCCATCGCCTTTTCGTACCGCACCAGCTGCGGATCGTTGTCCTCGCCCCATCGGGAGTTGAGCTTTTGTTCCAAGTAAAGCGCAATGTAATCCTTGACCTCTTGGATGTTCTTGAATTCGCTGCGGACCTGCTCCTTAGTCCAGCACTCCACGATGATGTCACCACCCAGTTCGTAGTACTTGTCGCACAGGTCGAAGACCTCTTCCACGAAATCCTTCATGCGTCACCTCCCGTCCACTTGTTGACCCACTCCATTGCCCCTTCCACCGAATCGACCTCGGCATAGCCGATGCATTGGCCGTTTGCGCTCTCCCATTGCTCCTGGGTGTACCACCCCACTGTCAGGTGGCCATCCTTCTCCATTGAGTCTGTCACCACGATCACCTTGCCGTCCCACGGCAGGATGACCCCGTACAACCCGCAATGAGCCATGTACTCATCTGCGTTGGGGAACTCGGCCTTGACCCGCTGGCAAATTTCCTTGACCATCGTCATTGCTTGCCCTCCTGTTTCTTGAGTTGACGCTTCTCATCCTGTCGGATGGCCTTGGTTGCCTGGACGAAGAACGCCCCCTTGCAACCGATCAAGCCAACCAGCAGCCCCTCCAGACTCGCTTTCATCTCATGATTCTTGATGCTGAGAATCTCCGGCTTGCCGTAGTGGATCGTCTCCTTGTCGGACTGATAGCGCACCTCGGCGACCACCCACCTCGTCTTGCCATCGGGCATCTGTATGCCGTGTTCTATGATCACCGCACCCTCGACCTTGCTCATGAAGCACCCCCTTTCTGTCCTTATTGCAGTTCGGCCACCGTTTGGCTCACGCTGAATTCGCTTTTCGACCACCCCCGCACCTCCACCTCCCCGTCCCAGATGTTGAAGGTGACCTCGACCTCATCCCACCCGCCTGCCAGGTGATCCGCGGTCAGGAGCGCAGCCCGCTCGACCAGTTCCCACATGGACATTTCCTCCGGCTTGTCGGTTCCAAGGACTTCCTTGACGAAGTCAGCCGGGATCAGATCGTCCTCCTTCAGGGTATTCGGATGGCATTCCATGTCTTTCAGTTCGCTGCCACGGTAATCATCAGAAGAAAACTTAAGGGTTATCTCATCCACGCCGTTTTCTTGAATCTTCTTGAATAACTTGCAGATGTTCATGCTTGTGTTCTCCGTGAGTGTTTTGCCGTCTCACCCTTATTGCAGTTGTTTCGGGGTGTGGCTCAGGTATTTTTCGCCAGGAGTTTGGGGTGAATAGATGAGTGCAGTTTATTCGGGGTTTGGCTCAAAAATTTTTGGCCCTGGGGGAGGGGCGCGAATATAGGAGTGCAGTTGGCTTGCTGTTTGGCTCACATAAAAATGGGCGACCGGCCCCGGAGGGCCGGGACAAAACGAAAAAAACCTGGCCCAGGGTTTCCCCCAGGCCAGGCTTGCGGGTTGGTCAGGCCCGCTCCAAGCCGATGCCCACTATGCCGAGGCACCAGCTTGGATTTTCTCACGGATCAAGTCCTCCAGATGGTAGGCGTTGCCCGCCACCTGGAAGGCCTGCTCGGGCGGGAGGTTCTCGGCCACCGCCTGTGCCAGCCAATCGTCTCCGATCAGCCCGCTACAGCTATCGATCACCTCGCCCTCCTCGTCCCGGATGACAAAGCCGTAGGACCTGCCGTTCACCCAGTCCGAGTACTCCCGGAGGAAGGCGTCCGCGGATTCCGGACCCGGGGCGGGTTCGTCCTCCTCCCAGACCAGCAGTCCGGCGATAAGCACCCCGTCCCAGGTGAACTCGACCCCCGCGGGCACCTTGTGTCCTGCCCGCCCCCACCAGGAGTCGCCGTGTTGGTAGTAGGACAGCCAGTAGGCCTCACCCTTGTCCATCTTGCTCCGGATCGGATAGTCGAACGAATCCAGAGCCTTGAAGGTGGTGTGCCTCGGACTGAAGCTGTACAGCCTCCAGCCGTAGTTGTCGTTGGGGGAATCTGCCTCGCTGTGAAAAACTTCCACCGTCCACATGATAGCCTCCTTCTCGTCGCCGTCTAGGGGGGTGGGGGGCCGGGCCACACACTAACCCGGCCCCCCGGGGGCGGCTCACAGACCGAACAGTCTGCGGAGCCAAGACTTGCCCTTCAGCTTGGCAACTTCCAGCTGAAGCATGGTGATCTCGCCCTTGAGGGATTCGACAATCTCCTCCAAGGAGCCGTTGGACTTGATGACCTTTTCATCGATGGCCCGTTCCAGATCGTGGAACTGCCTGGTCATTTCCGTCTCCATCGCATCCCGGGCGGCCTCGTGCCAGTCGATGTTCTGCTGCGCCAACTCAGCAAAATCGACCTGATCCCTGACCAGCTGCTTGAAGTCGAAGTCCCGCAGCGCACCTGGGATGGCCTCGTCCAAGGCGGTCGAGACATTCTCGATCAGCGCATCCCGCGCCAGGTCCCCGAAGTCCACCTCCTCGGAGACGATGCTGGCGAGGTTCAGTTCCTTGACAGCACTCTTGGCGAGATCGTCCCATTCCACCGCATCGTTGACAATATCGGCGAGGTCCACGCTGTCGCTGATGATGTCCCGCCAGTCCATGTCGCTGACACGATTGTCAATTGCTTTCTCGACATAATCATTGATAGCATCTTCAATCTTGCTCATCCCGCACCCCTTTCGTGTTGAGAGAAACCACTTCCACCCTTCTTGCAGTTCGCCAACCGTTTGGCTCAGTGTTTGCCGATGAGGATGTTGATGTCCACGAATCGGCGATCCCCACAGGCGTGACTGTTGTTGCCTTCCGTGTCCTTCACGCAGCTTCCACAGAAGCCACGGCAGGAGAGAACCTTGCGCAGGCCCAGGTCCTGTCCAGCCTGGCGCACCGCCTCATGGTACGCCTTGCTGGAGAACCTTGCCTCCATCGACCGCCCCTTCACCACCCCCTTCGGGATGTCCACGGCGATGAAGTTGCCCCGGACATAGGACAGCTTACGCACCTCATCCAAGGTGACCTTTCGCACCTTGCCACCGTTGCTGATATTCAGCAGGTAGTTCGTCGGGTCTGGCCCCTCATAGGCCAGCAGTTCGTCCCACGACTTGCTGTAGCCGTAGGCTTGAACATCGGGCCGGAGCCGGAGCAACTTGAACCAGAATTCCACCGCCCAGACATTGTGGAAGTCGCCGTCCACATAGAGGCGGAAGTCCGCGGACCTGGGCAGGGCCAGGAAGGCATCCGCAACCCTGTCGGGGTAGAACCGGATCAGGAAGGTGTTCTGTATCTGCCTCCAGAAGGCCCCGGCGTGTCTCCAGCCAGTCAGGCTGTAGCAGTAGCTGGCGCACTCGCCGACGCCGGGACACATGAAGATCGGCACCACACTAAAGCAGTAGAACGGCAGCTTGGCGTTGCCTTCGGCACGGATGATCTCAAAGGTGGGCTTGTCGGACGAACCCTCCAGATACTGGAGGAGACGCTCCCCCCACATTCGCCATGTGTGCCCCGGCCCCGTTTCCGGCAGTTCCTGCAAGGCAGAGCGTATCCCTTCGATGGCCTCGTAAGGCGTCTGCGCCTGGGCCACACGCCTCGCAACCTCCAAGGCTTGCGGCCGTCTGAATGTGTATGATTTGCGCTTGTGTGTCGTGTGCATCGTATGCCCCTCGTGTGTGTTCCGTCGATCCACCCTAATTGCAGGATTGGCGGGGTGTGGCTCGGGAATTTTTTGGGCAAAGCCAGGGGGGTGGCTAGGAGTGCAGTTGGCCAGCGGTTTGGCTCAGGGATTTTCGGCCTGGATTTGTGGGTGGGTATCTAGGAGTGCAGTTCGCCGCGGGTTTGGCTTGCTATTTCCAAAAATTGACCGGCCAAAATCGGCCGGTACACGGCAAACCCCGGGAGTAGAAACGAAAAAAGGCCCGGGAGGGTTCCCCCTCCTAGGCCCTGGCTCAAGCATTCACCTTCACAATCCGGTAGTCGGCCTTGTCGTACCCATAGTGCATCAAGCCCGCCTTCACGGCCTCCTCGATGTCATCAAGGAACTCCAGCAGGGCCGTCTGTGCCTCCTCAAAGGAGTCGAACACCAGAGGAGCGACATCGTCCTCTTTCCAGCAGTTTTCCCACTCGCAACCGATGAGGGTTTCAACAGCGTACTTGCTCATAGCCTTCTCCTCGTTGTCGCCAGAAAAAGGGGACGGCCACCGCGGCCGCCCCCAGGGGTTCACATGCTGAAGGTGGCCGTGATGCTCTTGGGGCTGACCCGCATCTTGAACACCTTGTACTTCTTGCAGTTCTCCAGCCAAACCTGATCAATCGGGAAGGTTTCGGCGAAGTCATCGCCACCCAGATTGGCGTGGCACTTGTCCCACAACTCGGCAAGATCCATTTTGGTCGGATCATAGCCTTTGGCGTAGAGAACGCCGATGCGGGCCTTGGCTTCTTCCGGCGTCCTTTCGGCGTTGGACATGAGGTACGCCCCCTCGTCCTTGACCAGGAACAGGGCCGGACGGGGTTTGCCCCCCTCATAGCCCATGTTATGTTTGCTGCCCTTGAGGGCATGCTCGACAATCGGAAGCAGCTTGGCACAATCAAACTTGAGAACAGCCATGGTCAAATCCTCCTTAATAGTTGCTGAAAACATGCAAACCGTACTCGCCACGACGCGACCAGATGTCCCCGCCACAACGCAGTTCGGAGAAGACTTCGTCCCAACGGATGCAGTTCAGCAGCGTTGGGTTGAGATTCTTGAGGCTTTCATCGTCCTCAAAGGCAGACTGTGCGTAGTCTGCTGTACTCTCATGACAGCCCCGGTAGCAGTCCTGAAAGTGGCTGAATTCGGGTTCGGTGTGGTTCTGATAGTAGAAATCCCACGCCTCCTCCTCTGTCGGGCCGGAGCATTGGTTGCACCCCTCGACATAGTGGACCAACTTGTCCCAGTTCGGCCACTCACCGAAGGTGGAGGGGATGCCGGAGTAGTCATGCACCGCCCACTCCTCGGCCCCGGGCGTCGGGGACCTGGAGAGAATCTCTTTGATCTCGTTAAGGATATCCTCCTTGTCTTTCCCATCCAGATCGACCCATTCCCCGAACAACACGCCGTTGTTGTAGCTTGCAAGGCAAGCCACATACACCCCGTGATCAGGCAGAGTGCCATTCCAGATTTGCATGTGTGTGTCTCCTTTGCGTTTGCGTTTCCCCGAGAGGTTGTCGCCTCTCACCCTTATTGCAGGTTTGGCGAGGTTTGGCCCGGAATATTTTGAGGCGTCTACGAGAAGGCGGCCTAGGAGTGCAGTTGGCCGGAGGTTTGGCTCGTGGATTTTGCTTGCTAATCCAAAAATGCCGACCGGCCGAAAACGGCCGGGACAGCCCCTGGGCCAGGAGAAACGAAAAAAAGGGGGAGAGGGCTTGCGCCCCCTCCCCCAGGTCAGCCGATCACTTCAAACTTCGGACACAGTATCGATTCGTAGTGGTCGTAGAGCTTCAGCCTGGCCTCCTCTTCGGAAGCCGCCTCCACCTCGGCCACTATCGGATAACAGATGCCGATGGCACCCGCGGTCCTGCCGACGAAACTGACCCGGTACTTCGTCATTTTTTCCCCTTCTTTTCCCTGACCACAATCTCCCGACTGAAGTCGTTGTTATTAAACATCTCCCAGATGACAGATTCCCAGTCTGGGCGACCCTGGGGCGAACCGGCCAGTTGTTGGATTTGCTTGCAGCACCACCGAATGGTCAGTTCCAGCTTGTGGTTGGTGTCGGAAAGCCGGTTGCATTCGGCCACCAACGAAGCCGACCATTCCTTGAGTCTGTCGGCCCGCTCAGAGTCGAAACACCGATGATTCATCACCACACCTCCTCCTCCACCACTAGGGCCTTCCCGCTCCCGACCAGGCACTCCATGCCGTCGGCCACATAGCGGTAGCCCGAGGCACTCGTTTTCACCGCCACCCCGGTTTTCATCCCCGAATGGGGAAAGTCCCACTCGGTCGCAAACCGGAAGCCCTTCCCAACCGGCAGGCGTTTGAACTCAATCGCCCCCGGAGCCTTGCTGTCTTTCCGTCGTCGCATGGTATCCCCCCTCACCTTTCCGGTCGCCACTTCCCGGCACCGCGCCGATCCCAGGCCCGCTTGCCGGGGCGGACCTGGGTTGTTTTGGCATAGCGAAGGCGAGGTTTGGGCCTCGCCACCGCAATCGTGAAACCCTTCTTCATTCGACCTCCTCCGGGGCGGGATGCCCGAGGGCCACGATGGCCCGTTCCACCGACTCCTCGGACGGATACCCGCCTTGACCGTCCCGGTCCTCCAGCTCACGCTGCTCGTTCGCCCACAGCCAATCCCAGACTTCCTGAGTCAGGCCTTCGGGCAGGTCCCCGTCCCGGTCTGACCCACGCCAGACCTGACCCACGACACTCTCCAGATTCTCCCAAGTCTGTTCGTATTCCATTCTGGAATACTCCTCCTCGTCAAGGACGGGGTACTCCTCCAGACGGTCCTGAAGGTCGCAGTAGGCCTTGAAGGCCTCCGTGATCTTGCCCTCCGAGTCATAGACCCGGATCGACCACCCATCCACCCATCCACAGGCCCAGTGCCGGTGGCTTTCCTCGATGGCGTCCTCATACTCCCGCATGACCTCGGCGATCTGCTTGGCGTTGGATTGTTCCAGCAGACCCGAGTCACGATTGTGGGTGTACACAATGCACCACTTTTCGGCGTCCTCGGGCATTGGATGCCAGCCGAATGCCTGGAATTTCATCCAGTTCCCCACCAGTTCCTGCGCCCGCTCTGTGTACTTGCACATGTGCCTTGCCCCTGTGTGTTGTGTGTGTCCGAGAAGCTTTCGCCTCTCACCCCTATTGCAGTTCGCCGGAGGTTTGGCTCACGGAGTTTTGCCTGGGGGATTGTAGGAGTGCAGTTCGCTTGCTGTTTGACTCATAAAATTTTGACCGGCCAGGATCGGCCGGTACTTCCGGAAACGAAAAAAGGCCCAGGAGGGTCTCCCCTCCCAGGCCCCTGGGTCAGTCGCAGTAAAACAGCAGAGCCAAACCTCCTGCGGCCATCCCCGCGGTCCCCAGAGCCACCGCCCCCAGGTTCCCCGCAAAAACCCCGTTGGCTATGTTGGCCACCGTGTCCAGCATACACACGGAGACCACCAGCATCGTGGTAGCCATCAGACCCACGCCCACGCTTTCCATGGCCAGACTGACAAAACGCCGCATCGCCCTTCTCCTCGTTGCCGCAAAAAACCCGGGGGCACAGTACCCCCGGGTGGGTCCGACCTGCTAGGCCAGCATCTTCTCCGCTTTGCGGAGCATCTCGCCCGCCATCTGCTCCAGTTCCCGGACGGTGGTCTTGCCGTCCACTACGGCGTGGGCCTCCGCATCCGACTCCCCGCAGTGCGGCCCTTCCCATGTGACATCCCAGTAATCGGCCACGCCGAAGCAGTCATCGGCCCGCCAGACGGACAGACGCACCATGCCTGGCCCGTACCCATCCTCCCGTGCTTCCTCACGCAGGCTGCGCAGACGGGAGACAACTTCACGCTTCGTGATCATGAGCTTGTGCATACATGTAACCCCCGAGAGTGCGTTGCGTTCGCCCCATGCGTCCGTGTTCGCCTCTCACCCTAATTGCAGTTTTTCGGCGGTTTGGCTCGGGGTATTTTGGAGGCATTGTTTCGGTCGATATAGGAGTGCAGTTCGCCTTGGGTTTGGCTCAAGATTTTTGCTTGCTTTTCTCATAATTTTGACCGGCCAGGGTCGGCCGGTACAGAACCAAAACCAGGGCAAATAAAAAAAGGCCCAGGAGGGTTTCCCCTCCCAGGCCGTAGTGTTTTTAGCCGTGTATCCTGAGAATCCGATCAAAGTCCCCCCATTCCTCCATCCATTCCAGGATTTCCTGGGGACTGGTGGGTTCGACCGCCCCACCCACCACTCGCCCCCGGAAGAGGACCTGGACTTCCATTTCACAATCGGTTGGCCTGAACCTGGCCGTCAGGCTCCCGTCCCACTTGCTCCACCCGCATACCTCGCGCCATCCGTCTGCGTCTGCGTCCATGTCTGCGTCTCCCCGAGAGTGCCCAATCGCATCTCTCACCCCAATTGCAGTTTCCGAGAGGTTTGGCTCAGCCTTTTTTCGCCTGGGGTTTTCGCCGATTGTAGGAGTGCAGTTCAATCGGGGTTTGACTCGCTTGCTTTTCTCATAATTTCGACCGGCCAGGGTCGGCCGGTACAAGGCAAAACCAGGGCAAATAAAAAAAGGCCAGGGAGGGTTGCCCCTCCCCGGCCCTGGTCATATGCCTTGCGGCACTTCCTTGCCCATGTACACGAACCACATGGGGTCGAATTCGTAGGCGTCCTCTTTGCACTCAGTCATTTTTTTTGTCCCCGTCTCCGAAAGAAAGGTCCAGACCATCGATGATCCTGAGCATATCCCAGATCACCCGCGCCTTGTCGGCGTTCCCCTGGAGTACTGCCAAGCGCATCTGTTCGCTCAGGCAGGCCTGGACTTTGGTGCGCATCTCGCCCCTGCCCCACAGGATGGCCTGCGCCGTGTACGGCACACTCTTAATCTCGGTCATGTTCACCCCTCCCCGAGTGTGCGCCTTTCGCACTTCTCACCCTAATTGCAGTTTCCAAGCGGTTTGACTCAAAGAATTTCGCTGGACCTGGGACCAGTGCCGACCAGACAACGGACCATCAGGCCGACCGGGCTTGCCCGGCCGGTACGCGCAATGTACAAATAAAAAAACCGGGGAGCCGAAGCCCCCCGGCCAGGCCGACCTACTCGGCCGCCTGATCCATCACCTGACCGATCAAGTCCTCGGCCAGTCCGGGGAGGTCCTTGACCCGGTCCGTGGCCGAGACCGAGACCGCCCCGATGTACTGGCCGTGGGCCAGATCGTAGTCCGGGCAACCCCAGTCCACCTTCCAGTAGGTGGCCACGCCGAAGGAATCTTCGGCCTGCCAGACATGCAGCCTGGCATCGGTCTCGCCCTCGGCCAGCCCTTGCAGCGTGTCACGCACACCACGGAGGGCGGCCACGATCTCGGACTTGCGGATGCTGATGCTCATGTGTGAAACCCCCGAGTAAGCGTTCGCCCACACCGTGTGAGCGTTTGCGCCTCTCACCCCAATTGCAGTTTCGGCGAGGTTTGGCTAAGATATTTTTTGGGGGTGTTGTTTGTGCCTAGGTATGAGTGCAGTTGGGGCGGCGTTTGGCTCACTTTTTTCGCTTGCTTTTCATTAATTTTTGACCGGCCAGGGTCGGCCGGTACACGGCCATCCCTAGGACAAATAAAAAAGGCCAGGGAGGGTTGCCCCTCCCCGGCCCTGGGCCTAGACCTAGCTATATGCCCATCGATTCCTTGACCATGTGCCAGGCAAGCATGGTTCGTTCCGTGTGCTTTCCCATCTCCCACTTGTTTGAGAGCAGACGGCCCTCCCCCTGTGGGGCCTCCTCGTTGGCGTAGACATCCATGAGGATGTGGGATGATCCCGCCTCTTCCAGGCTGACCTGGACCATGGCGATTTCCCCGTCCATGAGACGGCCCTGTATCTCGCCCAACACATGGGCCAGGTCCTTGCGAATCTCGTGCTTCGTGTTGCGGACCATGTAGGTGTTGCATGTGTACATGTGTGTGTCTCCCCGAGCATTATTGCTCACCCTAATTGCAGTTTGGCCAAGGTTTGGCTCAGGAAAATTTTTAGGGAGTTGTGCGAATATCTAGTGAGTGCAGTTGGTGGCCGGTTTGGCTCACATTTTTGCTTGCTATTTTGTAATAATTGACCGGCCCAAGAGGGCCGGTACAAGGCCGGACCAGGGCATAGGGAAGATGGGGAAGCCCTGGGGATTGATTGGTGCCTGGCTTCTCACCGTCGCCGTCTCATGGTAGAGTGCAGTTCCCGGACGGTTTGACTCACATTTTTGCTTGCTATCATAATATATCGACCGGCCTATCAAGGCCGGTACAAGCCATATATCCAGCTATCAGCGCGTTCCTGGGGCCAGGTCCTGATAGCATCCCATAACAGCCCTGCCTGGAAAACGAAAAAAGCCGGATGGGGATTCTTCCCCACCCGGCTTGCGGTAAACAAAAAAAGCCGGGAAGGGTTTCCCCCTCCCGGCTTTGGTATCATTCGGTCACTATCGGCACATCCTTCACATCATCGTTGAACCATCGTAGTTGTGCCCAAATAGATCGTTCGGACATACTGCCCATGGATCGGGCTTTCCAAACCTTTATTTCGTATGGACTCCATTCGTTCCACATCCCCCATTCCTGAAGGCATTCGGCCAGCAGGCATCCAGCGAATTGCCACACCATATCGGTTTCCGATGATATTGGCCATCCGATAGACCAGCTAGAATCGTGGTCTTGAGGCTTTTCCCCAAACCGGATTTGCCAGTCATACCCGTTTGGCGTGTTGTCCTTCCGGACGATTTTCGCCCACACCGTGTCATCCTGCCCTTTGGACAAGGAACGAATGTGATTGCCCAGCACATTGGCGATCTTAGCTTGAATCATGTGAAGCATCCTTTTGAGAAGTAAAGAGGGAGAAGAAGAAGGGGGAGGCTTTCGCCTCCCCCTTGTTCTGTTTTGTTAGCCGTTGATCAAGGTGTCGATGGTCACCTTGAAGGCCTTGGCAGCTATGTCGTTGTCATAGCTGGCCATCACTTCCTTGAGTTGGTCTTGCAACTCGGCAGCGATTTTGTTGGCGGTAGATTTGGCTTTGCCACACAACTCCCACCACTTGTTTTCGCCCTCGCCATTCGCCCGCTTGGGGTCGAATTTGTGTGCCCAAGCCTCGACAAAAGCTTGGTCACGGAAAGCCAAGACATTGGCGATTTCGCCCAGCAGGCTATTCACCAATTCGGTTTCGGCCAAGGCTTCAACCGGTTCGGGCTGGCCATCGTCCACATCCTGATCGCCCAGCGAAACAGGCTTGCGCTTTTGGCCGTTGTGACCTTCCCAGCGATGGCGACCGTAGATTTCTTCACGCAGCATACGGGCTGCAATGCTGCCGAAGTAACCACGCAGGGCTTTGTCCGTGGCCTCGGGATTATTCAGGTGGCGAAAATGGGGTTTGTAGCCATTTTCGGTGTGTTCCACCAGTTTGAAGAAAGCCCGGGAATAGCTGCCGATTGCAGCAGCCTCGGCATCTTGAGACCTTTGGTATCCTTTGTGTGCGGAAATGTAGGCTCCGAGGCCGTGTTTCCGCTCACGCTGGGAGAGTTGTTCAAAGGTCTTTTGGTCGGTTCCACGGCGCAAGTAGGCTTCCGGACGGCCCACACCCAATGCCCTCCTTTCCAGACCTCCGGACTCCGCAGACCGGAGGGTTGAAGGCAGGCACAATTCCACGACCACGGCCCACCATGCGGAGGTGAGAGGGCGATTTTTAGCCTTTTCCGCATTTACAGCGGATTCATAAGCGAATATCGCCCTCCGGTTCTCCGGAATAGACTCCGGAATGATGCAGACCGGAGGCTTTTCCTTCGGCTTTTCCGCAGGGGAATCAGCCACATTGGAGACCTGGCCGGTGGGTTGAATGGTCTCAACCGGCTTGGAACCACGGGCTTTTTTCAGCCCGAAAACACGGGAAACAAAGCGCAAAACAGCGGTAAAAAGAGTCTTGAACATGGGAAACAAACCTTTCCAATTGGCATAGTTGGCCACAAGCAAACCGAGCTTGCAACCATCGATCGGTGCCATCGATCGACAGATTCAATATCGCATATTGGCTTGGAAAAATCAAGACAAAATTTCAAATATTAGTGGAGGGTTTTTATCTTGATATACAGAGTAGGTCCCTGGATAGCCTGGACCAGGGGGTGCATACTCAACAAGCCCAAGCACCCACTCATGTCTCACCCCCACTATCCTTGTCGCCCTTTTCCTTAACCTGCTTCGCCCGATCCCAAGCCGCAAGTATCTCAGGTGACACTAGCGATTCACTCTCCTGTGGCTCGTCAGAGCCTCCGGCGTTCAGCCGGTACTTGATCAGGCCCAACCTCGCCCTGGCGTGTTCCACCATGCGCACATTCACCCTGATCCCGCAACTGCGGGTGAAAAACGCGGCGATTTCGCGGTCTTCCATTCTCTGAAAGTTGTCTCGCAGAAACTGATACATCCGCTCGGTCCATCTGATCTGCACGCTTTGCGCCCCCTTGAAAAACACGGTTTGTGTATGTCCCTGGGTTACTACTTCGTAGACAGCAGTCTATATCTCTTACCGGAGTTAGCATGACGGACAATCTGCCTGATCCACAGGCTATCGAAACAGAAATCCTAGCCAAAGCACACGGGTGTCTCGCCGAACCTACCCAGGTGGAGCTTGAGTTGCCTGACCCGCCTTCCACCGTCGCCGCCCAGGTTATCGCCGACAGCACGACCGCAACCGAGGAGTCCGCTGGTGGCCCTGCCTGACGGTATTAACGAAGCGGAATTTATTGAAGCGGTCAACAAAGCCTGTGATGTTCTCGCAAAGTCCTTTGCGTTCGGATATTTCGACAGCGATGACATCCGCCAGGAAGCTTTCATCTTCGCCATGGAAGCCGTTGTCCGGTACGACCGCTCACGGCCTTTGGCCAATTTTTTATATACGCACATCAAGAACCGCCTCATCAACTTCAAGCGGGACAGGTTTCACCGCAACGACCCACCCTGCAAGATTTGCGCCGACGGTGGGAAGCATGAGGACGGCAATCATTGCCAGAAGTTCATCGCCTGGAAGAAACGCAATTCGGCCAAGCAGAGCCTGATGCGGCCCGTGGACCTGGGCGACCGGGACGATGTTGATTCGGTCTGTGAAGACCTCACGGAAAACCTGAACAAGGATGAGATCGTAGCCAAGATCGACATACGCTTGCCTGCGGAGCTTAGGAACGCCTACCTCCGCATGAAGTGCGGAGAATCCGTGCCCAAGAGCAAACGCGAACAGGTGTTGAAAATCATCCGGGAGATTCTGTCGTGATCAAGAAAGGCCAGCTTTCCAACGCCGAGAAAGGATTCATCCGGGCCAACGCCAATAGGATGAAGCCCGCCCAGATTGCAGAGCGCCTAAGCCGTTCAGAAAAACAAGTCCTTGGTTATCTGACTGAACACAGCCTTCTTCCCGTTGTCGCTGGCTCTTCCGAGCCAGAACAGGAGACAGAATCTGCCCTCGTGGAAGCCCGCCACAAGCTGCGCCAGACCATGGCTTGGAAGCAACTCAAGGACGAACTTGATGATGATGAGTTGCTCTACTTTGAGGAAAAGTATGCCCAGTACATGACGCAGTTCCGCGAGGATGTCCTCGTGACTGAGGAGACACAAATCTTCCTGGTCATCAAGCTGGAAATCATGATGCACCGCAACAGCAAGGCTAAGCGGAATGCGGCTCAAGACATCGCAAGGCTGTCCAGACTTCGGGACAACTTCCTTCGCAAGTACTCGGACCCTTCTGAGATGTCTGAGTCCGACAGGGACTATGTCATGGGCATCGAGACCCAAATCCAAGCCTGCAAGTCCGCCGAGGCGGCCCGCTCCACCGAGTTCATCAAACTTGAAGAAAAACATCAGGCCCTACTGAAAGACCTGAAGGCCACACGCGACCAGCGTGTATCGCGCATAGAGTCTTCCAAAGAGACATTCCTCGGCGTCATCAAGCGTTTGCAGCAGGAAGACGAGAGGGAGTTTGCCGGGCGCCACATGGAGTTGTTGCGCAACGCAGCAGAGAAAGAGACGAACCGTCTCGGCTCAGCGCACAAATTCGAGGACGGGGCTGAAGACCTGCCTGTTCTGAACGCGGAGACCATCACTCGTGAGTGACGAACGATTCACCGTCATCAAGGACACGCGAGAACAGGACGGCTGGTCTTTCGGGGCGGGCAAGTCCTGCGCTGGCATGGACATTGGCACATTGAAGACCGGCGACTACACCCTCCGGGGCTATGAGAGTATTCTCACGATTGAACGCAAGGGTTCCGTGGCCGAATTCGCAGCCAACATCACGCAGGATAGGTTTGTCCGCGAACTCGAGCGCATGCGAGAGTATGAGTTCCCCTTCATGGTGCTGGAGTTCACCATGGATGACATCATGCGCTTCCCCTACGGGGCCGGCCTGCCCAAATCCAAAATCCCCTTCGTCCGCGTGCGCGGCCCCTTCATCCTGCGCCGCCTCATGGAATTCCAGATCAACTACCCCGTGAAGATCATCCTCGCCGGACGCCACGGGATGGATGTCGCCCACCATATCTTCCGGAGAGTCATCGATGCCAAGTCACACCAAGGACCAGGACCGGATCAAGCGGCTGATTGAGCATGCCTGGCTCCTCTCGGAGCAAGACCTGGCCCATGTCACCCCTACTACCCCGGTCGATCAGTTGGAGAGCCTCCTCGCCCTTCCCGTTGACGCTGTCCACCCTTTGCGAAGCATAGGACATAGGGAAATCCAGCCCGAAGACCTCATCCGGGTGATGAGGAATCCAGACTATTTCCCGTTCACCTGCAAGCTGCTGATGGGCATCGACATCATGCCGTTCCAGCATGTGATCCTGCGGGAACTCTGGCGGCGACCGTTCCCGATGTTGATCGGTTCGCGTGGTTTGGGAAAAAGCTTCATTCTGGCGCTTTACTCCATGCTACGCCTGGCCTTCACGCAAGGTTCAAAGGTCGCAGTCATCGGCGCATCGTTCCGGCAGTCGAAGGTCATCTTCGAGTACATGGAGAAGGTCTGGGCCGATGGGGCCGTCTTGCGTGATCTGTGCGGGACAGGCAAGGGGCGGGCCGGTCGTGAGCAGGGGCCGAGGCGCGACATTGACCGCTGCGAGATGATCATCGGCGATTCGGTTGGTATCGCAATCCCGCTGGGCAACGGCGAGAAAATTCGCGGTCAGCGTGCGAATTACATTGTGGTGGACGAATTTGCGTCGGTGCCCGAGGACATTTACCAGAATGTGGTCCGTGGTTTTGCTTCGGTGAGTGCCGATCCGGCCTCCGGGGTACGGCACCAGGCTAGGGTCCAGTTGTTGAAAAAATTGGGACAATGGACCGAAGAGGATAGCCAGGCCGAAGCCCGGATCATGCGGTCAAACCAGAACATCATCTCCGGCACCGCCTATTACTCGTTCAACCACTTCTACAAGACCTGGAAGACCTACAAGGCGTTCATCGAGAGCAAGGGCGACCGCAAGAAGCTGGAAGAAATCTTCGATGGCCCGGTGCCCGAGGGCTTCGACTGGCGGGACTTCTCGATCATCCGCATCCCGGTGGACATGTTGCCGAAAGGCTTCATGGATGAAAAGCAGATTTCCTCTGCCCGCGCCACCCTCTCCAAAAGCAACTACATGATTGAGTTCGGGGCTTCTTTTGCCACGGACTCCGAAGGGTTCTTCCGGCGCAGCCTGATCGAGTCGTGCGTGGTCGGCAGGCCAGCCAGCCCCATTGAGATCGATGGCGAGACCGTGGAATTCTCGGCCTCCCTCATGGGCGATGATGTCCCCCATGTGATTGCTGTTGACCCGGCGTCCGAAAGGGACCGCTTCTCCGTCGTCGTACTGGCTCTCTATCCCACCCACCGAAGGCTTGTTCATTGCTGGACGACAACGAGGAAGAGCCACAAGGAGCGACTCAAGAAGGGCGTGGTCAAAGAACAGAACTTTTACGCCTTCTGCGCCCGCAAGCTGCGGGAACTCATGCTGGCCTTCCCGAATGTCGAAGTCCTCGGCTGCGACTCCCAGGGCGGCGGCGTGGCGGTGGAAGAGTCTCTGCACGACTTGCAGAAGCTACACGAAGGTGAAACTCCTATATGGAGAGAAATCGATCCTGATCCAAAGAAATCTAAAGATAGCGATGGCAAGCCAGGATTACATATTTTGCGCATGGTTAACTTTGCTGATGGCAAATGGCTAGCAGAAGCTAACCATGGTTTACGCAAGGATTTGGAAGACAAGATTCTCCTCCTCCCCGCTTTTGATTCGGCCCAATTGGGTCTCGCCTACGAGGAGGACATTGCCGCCGGTCGCATTGTACTGGAAGACGGGGACGAGATCAGCCTGTACGACACCCTTGAAGACACGGTCATGGATATTGAAGACCTCAAGGATGAATTGGCTAGCATCGTCCACTCCGAGACGGCCGGCGGGCGGGAGCGTTGGGATGTCCCCTCCAGCAAACTGCCCGGCTCCAAAGCGGGCAAGCAGCGCAAGGACCGCTACTCGGCCCTGCTGATGGCCAATTCCATTGCCCGTGGCATCCAGCGCACCGATGCTCCCCCGGAATACCACCCGGTGGGCGGCTTCGCAGACGCCGTCAAGGACGCTGAGGGCGATCTCTACATCGGCCCCTCCTGGTTCGTGGAGGCCACCCGTGGCGACTACGGAGCGGCGGTGGGTCGGGACGGTGTAGAACTAGCAGACCCAACTGCATAGGGAATGCAATCCAAATGAGCGAGAAGAAGCCACTCTTTGTCACCGCGGACCAAGCCGACCAGGCTTATCGGGACGGGGAGGTGATCCAGCACAGGACCACAGCTGGCAACACTTTCCGCAACATCAGCCAGCCCAATGTGTCGGTGCGGGAAGGCTTTGACCGCCGCGACTACGACTTCTTCCGGCCCGGCGAACAGATTCCAACCAAGGATGTGGACATCATCGGGGCCTGCATGCAGGCCTACGACCGCATCGGCATCGTCCGCAACATCATCGACATGATGAGCGAGTTTGCCTGCCAGGGGATTGACCTAGTCCACCCAAACCCCCGCATCGAGAAGTTCTTCAAGGAATGGTTCAACAAGGTCAACGGCAAGGAGCGCACCGAGCGCATCCTGAACATGCTGTTCAGTGCGGGCAC
>Ga0222713_10000028_pt1 | contig 146960 bp, 118 predicted proteins | sample C33_649DmetaG_FD_165061 | JGI IMG/M metagenome (GOLD analysis project Ga0222713, IMG submission 165061) | Estuarine water microbial communities from San Francisco Bay, California, United States - C33_649D | ecosystem: Environmental > Aquatic > Marine > Unclassified | place: USA: California...
CCCGGCACTGTGATACGCTTCATGGCTGTGCGCCCGTAGCTCAATTGGATAGAGCACCGGGCTTCGAACCCGTAGGTTGGGGGTTCAAGTCCCTCCGGGCGCACCAGATGGTGAAGCGGTAGTACGGCCAGGTTTTTTGCGCCCGTAGCTCAGCTGGATAGAGCGTTGGCCTCCGGAGCCAAAGGTCGCAGGTTCGAATCCTGCCGGGCGCACCATCCTTCGCTAGACGCTCGCTACGCGAGCAGCTTCGGAAGGCTGCGCCATCTGAGGACGCCAAGTAAGACCCCACTCGACTCGTGGGCCCGTAGCTCAATTGGCAGAGCAGCAGACTCTTAATCTGTTGGTTGAAGGTTCGATTCCTTCCGGGCTCACCATCCTTCGCTAATCACTCGCTTCGCTCGCAGCTTCGGATGGCGAGCCATGTGTCACGCTCGCTCCCGATTGCGGCCAGGAAGGGCGAGTGCGCGCGAAGGATGCCCACCGAAGCCGCGACCGCAGGGAGCGTCTGGCGCAGGAGGGCACATCGTCTTAGGCAAGAGGAGCGGCTCGCTTCCGTGACGCAATCCGGGGTGCGAACGCCAGCGCCGCACCGTACAGGGCCAGAGCGATGAACATCGTGGATGGCTCGGAGTGACGAAAGTCGTCGAGCACCAGGCGCAGCCCGCCCGCGACAAGCACCGGATAGACCAGCGACGCGAGCACGGCCGTGCGCGGCCACCGGGCGGCCAGCCCAAGGGCCAGCGCGAGCACGGCCACGACACCCGTTCGCACCGACGCCAACACACCCGCATCCGGCGGATTGCCCGCAAACACGGGCGCGACAAACGTCACCCCAACGGCGCCAATGACGGCCACTACAAGCACGGCACAAACGAGCAGACTCGCACGCGCCACCTCGGAAACCACTCCCCCGTCGGGCGTCAACTGCGGCCGCAGCACCATCAACAGTCCGACACCGGTCGTCAGGGCGGCCAGCACCGGGATCGACGGCCACACCGCCGGGGTCCCGACCCACGCCGTCCACGCCAGTGACACCGCGCCGGACGCGGACAACGCCACGATGACCAGCCAGGCGGCGTGCGGCACCAGCGCGAGTCGCACATGCGCAGGCGCCACGAACGCCGCAAAGGCCAGCGCCAGTGCGACCATCACGAGCACTGCTCCCTCAAGCAGGATGAACAACGCCGCCACCAGCGAGACAACGCCGAACGTCAGCGCGGTGTAGTAACTCGTCAACAATCTGGGCCGATCAACAAGACGGAGGTACGCCGCGAGGTACGCACCCGCCGCAAACAACGCCGCCACCGCGCCTACCAGCGTGACTCCGGCGCCGGCCTGCCGTGTCACCAGCACGGCCCCCCCGATACCAATGACCAGGCCACTGGCCGCCTGCAGCATGTCAAACACGCGCGCAGGACGCTGCAACAGGACAAACCGCACCGCCAGCGAGCCCTGCATCGTCGCCAGCACCCACATCTGGGCAACAAGTGTGATCAACATCGGCTCCCGCGGCGGAGTCGCGAGCGCGCGTGAAGTCAGCGCCATCACGGACAACCCGGCCGCGATCGCCATCGGCCACCGCAACCAGCCACGCGCGGGCGCATCCGACACCCAGTAGGTGACCGATCCCAGCGTCACCAGCAGCAGCGATACCGCGCCGTACTGATCCGCCGACATCGCCACAGCAAGAGCCGCGATCACCGTACCGAAACCCGCGACACCGGCGATCACGGGAAGACGATGGCGATGCGCCACGACATACGCGCCGGTCGTCAGCACCATCAGCGCCAGAGCCGCAGCCGCCGGCCCCAAAAGCGCGAAACGCGCCGACGCCTCCCACACGAGCGGCCACCCCACCAGCACCGCCGTCACGCCGTGCACGTTCGCACTGAGACGACGGGTGGCACCGTGACGATGGGCCGCCCAGAGCCATCCGCCGGCGTACAACAAACCGAGACCGGCCCCGGCCATCATTGGGAGGTACTCCCCTTCCGTCAACGCTCGGAGGAGATAGGCGCCGCCAAACACGACGAACGACCGGCCGAGCAGCGTCGCCCACTCGGCCAGGTCCACCTCGGAAGCGACGGCTTCAGGAACGACAACCGGTTCGGGACGCGGTTCGGGACGCGGGTCAGCCGCCACAGCACCGTGTGGCGGGCCTGCGGCCTGCATCGCATCAAGGCGCCGCACCACGACCGACAGCTCGTGTTCGAGCCTCGTCAGACGCGCGGCGAGGTCCTGGGGGTCAGTCATTCCCGGTGTTGAAGGTCCGTAAGCAAGACAAAGGCCACGTCTCGCCTGGCACGTTTCCTCAGTGAATGAGCAGACACCGGCCGCCGCGCGCACAACGCACTGCGGGAAATTCCGCGATGGGTCAGAATAGGCCCATGCTGCGAATTGCCTCCGTCCTCGCCCTGCTCGCCCTCACCGCCCAGCAACCACAAACGCCCGACTGGACCGCCGTTGAGGCGGAAACGCTGCGGCACTTTCAGGCACTGATGCGCTTCGATACGTCCGACCCCCCGGGACGGGAACGTGAGGCGGTGGACTATCTGAAGAAGGTGCTTGAGGCCGAGGGGATTCCCACACAGGAGTTCTCGAACGAGGCGCACCGGCCCAATTTGGTGGCGCGACTCAAGGGGAGCGGCGCCAAGCGGCCCCTCCTTCTCATGGCGCACACTGACACCGTGAACGTGTACCCCGAGCGGTGGACGTTCCCGCCATTCAGCGCAACGATCGACGGCGGCTACGTGTATGGACGCGGCGCCGTGGACGACAAGGACAACGTGGCCACGTCGCTCATGGTCATGCTGCTGCTCAAGCGAATGAACGTGCCGCTCGATCGCGACGTGATCTTTCTTGCGGAAGCCGGCGAGGAAGGTTCCACACGCGTCGGCATTCAGCTGATGGTGGACCAGCACTTCAGCAGCATCGACGCGGAATACTGCCTCGCCGAAGGCGGCAATGTCACGCGCACGGGCGGCGTCGCCACGTTCGCGCAGGTGCAGACGCTTGAGAAGCGGCCCTACGCGATTGAACTCGTCGCCCGCGGACCGGCCGGCCATGGCTCGATTCCCCTCGAGACAAGTGCCGTCACCCATCTCGCACAGGCTGTTGCAGCGGTCACCAAGTGGCAGCCAGAGATTCGGCTCAACGAAACCACCAGCGCATTCTTCAAACGCCTGGCCGAGCTCTCAGAGCCCGCCGCCGCCGAGCGCTATCGCGCAGTCGCCGATCCGGCGAAAGTCGCGGCCGCCGACGAATACTTCCGCCGCTTCGAACCACGGATGGCGGCTATGCTCCGCACCACCGTCGCCCCCAACATCGTCGCCGGCGGCAACCGCATCAACGTGATTCCGTCGGAAGCGATCGCCACACTTGACACGCGGCTGCTGCCCGACGAGGACATCACGAAGTTTGTCGAGCAGGTCCGCGCGGTGGTGAACGACCCGGCCGTCGAGGTGCGACTCGGCAAACGCGACACCCGCCCGGGTGGTGTTGAGGCACGCATCGATTCGGAAGTCTTCAAGGCGATCGAGGCCGCGACACGCGCGCACTACAACGCGCCGACATTGCCCAGCATGAGCACCGGCGCCACCGACATGGCGTATCTGCGCGCGAAGGGCGTCCAGTGTTACGGCATCGGACCGGCACTCGATATCGAAGACGGCCCGAAAGGCTTCGGCGCCCACTCCGACCAGGAACGCATTCTCATCAGCGAACTGCACCGCTTCATGCGGATGTACTGGGATGTGGTGACGGCAGTGGCGGGCGGACGCTAGTACGTCGTACGTAGGGCGCACTGGGTTATAGTGTGCCGTGTTGGCGCGCTCAAGCCCAGCGCGCCCTACACCCAGCGCGCCCTACACCCAGCGCGCCCTGCGAGGTTCAGCGCGCCCTACGTCAGCGGATTGCGCGCAAAGCAGAGGTCATCCACCGGTCGGCCGCCGATGATGTGCTCCTGAATAATGCGTTCGGCATTTTGGGGAGTCACGTTCTTGTACCAGGTGCCGTCCGGATACACGACGGCGATGGGGCCGTCGATGCAGATGCGCAGGCATCCACACTTGGTGCGATACGCCGGGCCGGTCGGCCCCGACAGATTCAGCTCTTTCATCCGGAGCTTGACGTAGTCCCACGTCGCGTTCCCGTCCTTGTCGTCGACACAGTCGGGACCGATACAGACGAACAAGTGCCGAGAGAGATGGCCGACCCCAAATGAGGCGGCGGCGGACTCCGGAGTCGTCCTAGTCTTCAACCGGCAACCCCGCCTTGCGCCACTCGCCAATGCCGCCGACGAGGTTGATCACATTCTCCACCCCGCGCGCCTTGAGCACACTCGCGGCAATCGACGACCGCGCGCCGGCGGCGCATTGGACGACGATGGGCCTGGTGGTCGGGATGTCGGCGATGCGGTCGCCCACCGTGCCGAGCGAGATATGTGTCGCACCTGCGATGTGCCCGCCGGCCCATTCGCCGTCGTTGCGCACGTCAAGGAGCGTCACTGCCTGGTGCGTCAGTGAGGACTGCAGGTCGTGCACCGTGACCTGCGGGATGGTGCCAAGCGCACGCTCGCCTTCCGCCCACGCGTCGATCACTTCGGCATCGAAATAGCCCGCAATGCGATCGAGGCCGATCATTGCCAGGTCACGCACGGCGGTGTCAATCAACGTGCCTGCAGCGTCATCGACGATCAGGTAAAACGCGCTGGTATAGGGCACCAGCCACCCGGCCCAGGTCGTGAAGCTCGCGTTGAGCGGAATGTTGATCGTGCCCGGCACATGGCCGGCGGCGTACGCGGCGGCCGAGCGGGTGTCCACGACGAGAGCCCCCGACTTCAGCGCCGCGACGAGACCGTTGACCGGCATCAGGTCGGGGCGCTTGAAGCCGTGCAGCAGACGCGGGCCCTCCTTGTTGACCCGCTTCATCTCGGCGAAGTACTTCGGCGGCTCGGGCTGGCCCGCAAGCACCGCCTGCACAAACTCCCCTTCGGATTTCACCTGGAACGCCCAATTGAAGCGGCGCTCGTACCCGAGTGTGCTGTGCGGAATGGCGCTGATCCCCTTGCCGCACGACGACCCGGCACCGTGTCCGGGCCAGATCTGCAGCCAGTCGGGCCACGCGTCTGTCCGCCGCAGGCTCGTGTACAGCGTCCTGGCCCCGATCTCCATCGTGCCCTTGATGTTCGCGGCCTTCTCGAGGAGGTCAGGCCGCCCCACATCGCCGACAAAGATGAAGTCACCCGACACCACCGCGATCGGATCGTTCGCGGCGGCGGAGTCGGTGATCAGGAACGACAGATGTTCTGGCGTGTGACCGGGCGTGTGCACAACATCGATCACGACGGCTCCGACGGTGATGCGGTCGCCGTCCTTGAGCAACGTCGCACCCGCATCCTCGGCAAAGGCGTATTTCCAGTTCGCATCCCCCTCGTCCGACAGCAGCAACTGCGCGCCGGTGCGTGCCGCCAGTTCGCGGCTGCCCGAGACGTAATCCGCATGGATGTGCGTCTCGGTCACATGCGTAATCGACACGCCCTCACTTTCGGCGGCCCGGATGTATTGTTCAATGTCACGATTCGCGTCGATCACGATGGCGGATTTGGCGCCTGAACAGCCGATCACATAGCTTGTCTGGGCCAGTTTGGGTTCAAAAAAACGCTTCATGAACATGGGGGTATTGTACTCACGTGCCGCGCTACAAACTCGTGTTGGAATACGCCGGAACGCGCTACTCCGGTTGGCAGATTCAAAAGAACGCCCGCACCGTGCAGGGGGAACTGCACCGCGCACTCACCGAGGTGCTCCGTGACCCGCGGTTTGAAACCTACGGGTCGGGCCGGACCGACGCCGGCGTCCACGCGCTGGCGCAGGTGGCCCACCTCGACATCCCCGGCGCACTGCCGACCAACACGCTCGTGACCCGGATCAACGACGCACTGCCCCACGACATCAACGTGTTGTCGGCGGAGCGCATGCCGCCCCGATTCCACGCGCGCCACAGCGCCACGGCCCGGCACTACCTCTACCAGATTTCCCGACGCCGCTCGGCCTTCCACAAGCCGTTCATCTGGTGGGTCAAGGAACCGCTCGACCTGGCGCGCATGCGGGACGCGGCGGCCAGGCTCACCGGCTTCGCCGACTTCCGTGCGTTTACAGACGATGACCCGGAGGAGAAGTCCACGCAGGTGCTCCTCACGAAACTGGACATCACGGAGGACGGCCCGCTGATTCTCGTGCGGGTGTCAGGGTCGCATTTTTTGTGGAAGATGGTCAGGCGCCTGGTGGGCATCCTGGTCGCCTGCGGGAAGGGCGACCTGTCACCAGAAGCTGTTGAGCGACTGCTGACGAACGATTCCCCGCTGCCGGCGCAACTGACGGCGCCGGCTGCTGGGCTGTTTCTGGAGAGAGTCGATTATGAATGAGGCAATGGGGCAATGGGGCAATGGGGCAATGAGGCAATGGAATTCCCTGAATGAGGCAGTGCCTAAATGCAATGACCGCAATGAGACCAATGTGGGTGTCGACCACATCGGCCCCATTGCGGCCATTCCATTCAGTCATTCAGGCATTGCGGCACATCCCATTGCCGCATTGCCTCATTCGACTACCACTTCACAATGATGCGTCCCCACGTCGTGTGCGCGGTGTACGGCGCATACGTGTAGTAGAGCAGCATGTTGTTGCCGGCGGTCAGGGTCTGCTGGGCCTGTGAGTCCAGCGTGAAGTCCTGCACGTCGTATTTGTCATACCAGTAGCTGACGCCGATGGCGAAGCGCTTGTTGATGTTGTAGACGGCGTCGACCGTGCCGCGCGACAGGTCACTCTTGACGGGCGGCAGGGCGACGGGCGTCGGCAACGTCGACGGCACAATCGCCTCGGTCGGCAGCGTGCGGTCGGTGACCGGGCCGGTGATGTACTCGTAGGTGGCCCGCGTGCGGTTGTAGTCGTAGCTCATCCGCAGGTCGAGCTTGTCTCCGATTTCGGTGAGGTCCAGACTGGCAATCACCGAGTGCACCTTGTCCGCAGTGTCCGTCGCCCAGTTGCGGGACGGGTCCGTGAACTGCACGCCGGGGCTCGCCTGACGCGACCGCTGCAGGGACCGGTAGTCCTCATAGCTGTAGGAGAGGCCCAGCCCCACCTTGTCGCTCGGCGTGCCGTCGATGCCAATCGAATAGACGTCGTGGTTGTTGTCGCGCAGGCCGAACTCACTGTTCAGATAGTCGTCGCGGCCAATCGCCGACGAGACATTCAGGGCCCAGTTCACCACCGGCATGAACGATGCGACCAGGGTGAACCGATCGCGGTCGCGGTTTGCCAGATCAAAGTGCCGCATGCCGGGCTGTTCGTTGGCATGGATCAACACATTGACGTCGAACCCCTCGCCCCGGCGCTGCGCCCGTTCGTAAACGGCTCGCACGCTGAGGACCCCCGTGCTGAGCGTATCCAGCTTCACGCGCATCACGTTGTCGACCGTGTCCTCGAAGATCCGGTGTGTGCGTTCGTCACTGTAGCGGCCGTAGCCAACCGTCAACGCGGCAGGTCCCTTCGGAGTAATCCGCACGTCCGCATCAAAATTCAGACGCGTGACGCTGAAGCCCTCGGACTGCACGGGCGGATTCCGGACGGACAGGCTGCCGTCGTACGACACGCGATTCACGACAGAGAATGTCGGAATCTTGTTTTCGTAGTCGTAATACTTCAGGCGCGCGCTCACGCTGAACAACGTGGATGGGCGCGACGTGAAGTTCAGGTTGAACCCGGAAATCTGGGCTTCGCCGTTCAGCGAGCCTCGCTCCAGTGGCCCGACCGCCGCGGCCACCGCCGTATTGCTGGTCATCGGCAGAATCATGCCGTTGTCATCCTTGAGCGTGCTCATCGTGGCGTAGGCCGTCAACCGCGACTTGCGCGGCAGCTTGATCGACACCATGCCGTTGACGCCCAGCTGCGTGCTGCTCACCGGCAGCCCCACGCGGCCTGACGAGGCTGTGCCCGAGATGTCGGTGGCACGCAGCGGGTTGTCGAACACCACGGACGTCACGTCGTTCTTGAACCACGATCCGGTATACCCGGCGCGGAACAACATCGACCCGCGCTCGACTTCCGCGGAGGCCTCGAAGTCCGTGAGTGTGTGATCAATCGGCGCCGCAAACTCGGCAACCTGACCGTGGCCGAACGACCCGCCATACGGCTGGCTGCCATCCCGGTACGTCTGTTTGAACGCGACCTTCAACGAACTCTGCTGCGTCGGGAGGTACTCGAGCGCGCCGCCGGCTGAGTGACGTTTGGACTTCAGGTCGAACATCCCCGCACCGTTGACCAGCTCCTGCACCGCCGCCGGACGTGCCGTCGTCGGCAGCCCCTGCAACCGGGCCTGGTCGGCGTCGCTGAGCCGGAACTCGCCGGCCAGATTGCTGCTGTAGGGTGACCGCGTTGTCCGGCTGAGCAACATCGGGATCTGGTCCCACTGTGCCCATCCCTTCAGCATGCCCGGCTTGGCGAAGTCGAAGCGGTACCGCTGGTCGCGGCGGGCGACATGGTCGGCCGCGGCGCGGAAATACCAACCGTCCGACTGGGCGCGCCAGCGGAAGGTCTCGAGGAAGAGTCCATCCCCGAGGTCGCGATACCGCTCGTAGCGGGCGGCATCGCCGGTGAGGCTGGAACCGCGGACACCCAGATCCAGGGATCCGGTGTTCGCTGACGACGTTTCCTGCGCCGACACGGTGGCGGGAACAAGAGCGCAAAGCAGAAGTGCGAGTGCTGTGTAGTGGCGCATGATGTCCTCCGTTACCGCACAAACATGTTGCCCGCGGGATGGTTCGACCCGTGGATGGCAGAGTGACACGTCACACAGGAACGCGCGAACACACGGACACTGGTTGCTACGAGGCCGGCATCATAGATGGTCGAGGGATGCCGGGTGGCGATGTGACACCGCTGGCACAACGCCGGCGTCTTGGAGACCAGCATGCGATCGTTGGCCGACCCGTGGGGGTCGTGGCAGGTCGTGCAGCCATCGCGGCTGGGTGCATGCTCCCAGAGGAAGGGGCCACGTTTGTCCGCATGACACGAGACGCACGAATCCGCGATCGAGTCACCCTTCCGGAGCAGTCTGACGTTGGTCGAGCCGTGGATGTTGTGACAGGTCGAACATTCCATCTTGCCTTCGCGCACGGGCATGTGACCCGAGCGATCGACCTTTGACGCCTTGTCGCGATGGCAGGAGGCACAGACTTCGGTCTGCGTCGTCTTCTTGAGCTGGCCCTTCTCGGACATCGGCGTGTGCACGGAGTGACACGTGATGCACGCGACCCCGCGTGACTCGTGCTGGCTGCCGTCCCACAACGCGTGTTCACCCTTGGAGTGGCACGTCGTGCAGGTCGCATCCACCTGCGCAGCGCTCATGGTCTTGAACGACAGCGGCTTGACGCTGACAGGGTCCTCGACGTGTTTGCTGCCTGGTCCGTGACAGGATTCGCAACCCTGCGTTGCCGCCGGGGTCCTGGGGTCCGCCGCGCGATGGTGCGGCGAGTCCTTGTAAGCGGCCATCGCCTCGTCATGGCAGGTCAGGCACGTGTCCTGGCCCACATACGTCGCCCCGGACGCGGCCGCCGCGGCCGCGGGCGCCTGAGCAGGATTCTGCTCAACCGCTGAATATTCCCCAGCCGACAAATCAGGCACATTCGCGCGCATGCTGCCAAACGCAGCAATCCAGACCATAAAAGCGCACGCAACCCACAATTTCGGGCCTAATTTGCGGATATGTTGACTCATATATTTCCTCCGAACGAACAAGACGCGACAAAAAAGGCGGAGTGCAAACCACGCACTCGGCCTCACTTGAGCAAGTTCTATGCCGCTACTTCCTTGTTAGTCCGAACTTTTCAATCCGATATCGAATCTGGTCGCGATGCAGCCCAAGCAACGAGGCGGCCCGCGTCTGATTCCCACCGGATCGCTCCAGCGCCTGCTCGACCAGGCTCCGCTCCACGTCTTCGAGGCTGACCCCCTGAGGCGGCAGGGCAAACGGGACATCCCCTTCCACGGCAGGCACGGTCATCGCAGCGCCGATGGTCCCAAAATCCGCCGACTGCAACGTCCCGTCTTCCGCGAGCAGCACCGCCCGCTCGACCAGATTCCGCAGCTCGCGCACATTCCCCGGCCACCCGTAGGTCTCCAGACGCCGAACCGCATCGGCGGACAATCCCGGCACCCGGCGCTTGAACTCCTTCGCAAACGACTCCACGAAATGCTGGGCGAGCAGCGCAATGTCTTCGCCCCGTTCGCGCAACGGCGGCACCTCGATCCGGAGCACGTTCAACCGGTAGTACAGGTCGTCGCGAAACTTGCCCGACCGGACAGCTTCTTCAAGCTGCCGGTTCGTCGCCGCCACCACACGCACGTCGACATGAACATCGGCCATGCCGCCGACTCGACGGAACGTCTTTTCCTCGAGGAACCGCAGCAACTTCGCCTGCAGCGCCGGCGTCATCTCGCCGATCTCATCGAGGAACACCGTGCCGTCGTCGGCCTGCTCGAGCAGCCCGCGTTTCTGCTGCCGCGCATCCGTGAAGGCCCCTCGTTCATGGCCGAACAACTCGGACTCGAGCAGTGTCTCCGGCAGCGCCGAGCACGTGATGTTCAGGAAGGGGCGGGCCGCGCGGTTGCTGGAATAGTGGATGACTTTCGCAATCAGGTCCTTGCCGGTTCCACTTTCGCCCGTGATCAGGACGGTCGAGCCTGGGCTCGTCGCCACCTTCCGCACCAGCGTCTTGATGCGCTGCATCGGCTCGGACTCGCCGATGACCGACGCCGGACTGAACGGCCGCGCCAACCCGGTCCGCAGCGTGCGCAACTCGCGGCGCAGCCGGGTGGTTTCGAGCGCGCGCTCGACCCGCAGCGCCACATCATCAAGATCAAACGGTTTCGTGGCGTAGTCGAAGGCGCCCCCCTTCACGCTTTCCACGACGGTTTCGATGCCTTTGTGCGCCGTGAGCATCATCACCAGTGTGTCGGGGTCCATCTCGCGCAGGCGGCGCAGCGCGTCAAGCCCGTCGCCGTCCGGCAGCTGGAAGTCCAGAAGGACCAGGTCCACGCCATGGTCGGCCTGTTCCACCGCCTCGGCCACGCTGCCGGCCTCAAGCACTTCATGGCCGTCAGCGCGGAGTCGCTCCACCAGCGACCACCGGATCAGGGCTTCGTCGTCAACAACTAGGACTCGTCTTCCGGCCATCGCGCTGAAGTATAAGCCTCATCAATGATGGCCACGACTTTGCCGATGTCGAACGGCTTGTCGACCACGGTCACCACGCCGGCTCTGCGGGCCAGCGCTGTCTGGTCGTGCGTGCCGTATGCCGTCATGAGGATGAGGGGTACGTGGGGGTGCCTGCTCCGGAGGTCGTGGACAAGCGACAGGTCATTCACGTCAGGGAGTCTCAAATCGAGCAGAATCACGAATGGGTGTCCCGCAAGCTCATCGGCCACGGCGCGCGCCTCGGCCCCGTTGGCGGCCTGCCGGACCAGCCAGCCGGCCTCGGCCAGCCCCTCGGATACCGACCAGCGAATCAACGCTTCATCGTCGACCACCAACACGCTTCGCGGTAGTTTTCCCTGCATCATGGGTAGAATTCCCCAGACGGTGCTCTGTTCACCGCCAGAACTGCTCATGTTCGCCCCTGTTATTCAAGGATTGGGCCATCGCCATGCCGCCAGATCTCGAATCTGCTCTCCGCCGGTCCCGCAAGAATCTGGAAGACCTCAGATACGCGCTTGACCAGTCCGCGATCGTGGCCATCACCGACGTCCGCGGCGACATCACCTACGTCAACGACACGTTTTGCGCGATTTCGAAGTATCCACGGGAAGCCCTGATCGGACGTAACCACCGGATTCTCAACTCCGGACTCCACGGAGTGGAGTTCTTCAAGGAGATGTACCGCACGGTCGCCCAGGGGCGGGTCTGGCGGGGGGAAATCCGGAACCGGGCGCGGGACGGATCTCTGTACTGGGTCGACACCACCGTGGTGCCGTTCCTGAACGACGAAGGCAAGCCCTACCAGTACGTCTCGATTCGTTACGACATCACCGAGCGCAAGCATTCGGAAGCGGCGCTCCGCGATCAGGCGTCACTCGCGCAACTGGGCAAACTGGCCGCAGTGGTCGCGCATGAAGTGCGCAACCCGCTGGCCGCGATCCGCGGCGCGCTGCAGGTCATCGGGCGACGGCTCGACGGGCGGACCGAGGAAGTCGCCGTGATCCAGGAAGTGATCGCGCGCGTCGACGGCCTGAGCGACATCGTGCAGGATTTGACGCAGTTCGCCCGCCCGCGGCAGCCCGTGCCGATCGCCGTCCCGCTGCAGACTTTCGTGAACAGCGTGGTCTCGCTGGTGTCGCGAGATCCGACGATGGCGCATGTGACCGTGGACGTCGAGGTCCAGGACGCCACCATTTTTGTGGACGTGGACCAGATTCAGCAGGCGTTTCTCAATCTGCTCATCAATGGCGCCCAGGCGATGCAGGGCAGGGGCCGGATCACGATCACCGGCGTGACGGGGGACGACACGTGCGAAATTTCGATTCGCGACGAGGGCCCTGGCATTTCGGCCGAGGTGCGCGATCACCTGTTCGAGCCCTTCTTCACTACGAAACATCGGGGCACCGGCCTGGGCCTGGCCACAGCCCGGCGCATTGTCGACAGCCACGGGGGCAGCCTGACGCTGGAAAGTCCGGAGGGGGGCGGCACGATTGCCCGCATTCGCGTCCCGTTATCGAGGGCCTGACCGGGGTACGCGGTTTGCAACCACCAGCGGCGGAGGCCGAGATGGTTGCCATCAAGAAAATTCTTGTTCCGACCGACTTCAGTGACCCAGCCGCAGCCGCGCTGAAGTACGGCCTGGCCCTGGCCGAGGAATTCGGCAGCACGTTGCACCTGATCCATGTGGTGCCCGAGCCCTACGTCTACCCGTGGGGCACGGAGATTTCGACGATGCCTCTGGTGGACCTGCTGACGCAGTCGGAAGCCCAGGCCGGGGAGCGGCTGAAGACCCTTGTTGACGAGCGCGGCGCGATGAAGGGCCGCGTGAAGACATCGACCGCCATCGGCACCCCGGTGGACCGCATCCTGCAGTACATCACGGACGAGGGCATCGACCTGATCGTGATGGGCACCCACGGCCGCGGCGCGGTCGGGCACCTGCTGCTGGGGTCGGTGGCCGAGCGGCTGGTCCGGCGTTCGCCCGTGCCGGTGCTGACGGTCAAACGCTGAAATGCGGGCGCCCTGCAACGGGAACCCGCCGGCCGTCGTAAATTGGTCGAATGGTGACCCGGTTTACGGCAGTGCTGGTGGTGGTGGCGGCGATGATTGGCGCGGTGGCGGCTCCTGCCGGAGCGCAGGATGTGCTGCGGGTTTTCCTCGATTGCGCCCAATGTGACTTCAACAACCTGCGGCAGGACATCACGTTCGTCAATTACGTCCGCGACAAGACTGACGCGGATGTCCACGTCCTGGTGTCCACCCAGAACACGGCGTCGGGTGGCAGCGAGTACACGCTCGACTTCATCGGCCAGGGCTCCTTCGCAGCACAGGGGCAGCGGTTGACCTACGTCAGCAGCGGGTCAGACACCGAGGACGAACGGCGCCGCGGGGTGTCCCGGACGTTTGCCCTCGGCTTGACGCCATTCCTTCTGAGGACCTCGCAGAGCGACCGGTTCTCGCTCCAGTATCGGCCCCCGGCGGGGACTGCGGCGCCGAAACCCACTGCCCCCGCCAACGACCCGTGGGACGCCTGGATCTTCCGGCTCGGCGCCAGCACCGAACTGAACGGCGAGACCCGCCAGCACAGCAACCGGTTCCGCACCAACGTGTCGGCCAACCGCACCACCGAGCGATGGAAGTTCTCGTTCAGCGGCAACGGCGACTTCAACCGCAGCGATTTCACCTTGAGCGACGGCCGAAAGGTGAAGAGTTCCTCTGATTCGTGGAACTTCGGCGGGTCCGTGATCAAGAGCCTGGGCAAAGATCACTGGGCGGGATTGATTCGGACCGAGGTCCGCTCCAGCACCCAGTCAAACGAACAGCTCGAGGTCAGACAGGCGATCGGCCTGGAGTGGGACTACTTTCCGTACGCCGACTCCACGCGGCGGTCGATGGTGGTGCAGTACTCGACCGGCGTGTCGCGGATGCACTACTTCGAGCGCACGCTTTTCGGCCAGACGAAGGAAACCTTGTTCGACCATCGACTGGCTGCGATCCTCGCGCTGCGGCAGCCGTGGGGCACGTGGCGCGCCTCGGCGGCCTATTCGGCGTTCCTGCACGATGCGTCAAAGTACAACCTGGACTTCTTCGGCGACGCCGACGTCCGGCTGTTCCGGGGATTCAGTCTGAATCTGGAAGGGAGCTACTCGAGGGTGCGCGACCAGCTTTACCTCCCGGCGGGGCAGGCGACCGATGAAGAAGTCCTGCTGCGCCTCCGTCGGCTCGAAACCGGCTACCGCTACAGGGTCCAGGTCGGCTTCAGCTTCCAGTTCGGCTCCATCTACAACAACGTCGTCAACCCGCGCTGGAGCGCGACGACCGGCCGCGGGTGGGGCGGTCAGTAGGTAATGCGCCGGGTGCGCGCCGGCACACGAGGCGTGCCGATGCGCACACGGATGTCCAGCGCGCGCGCGCCACGCGGCATCACGCGCAGCGGATTAATGTCCAGTTCCTGAATTTCCGGACACGCCGTCACCAGCGCGGACACGCGCAGCAGCACATCCTTGAGCGCCGCAACGTCCGCCGGCGCCGCGCCACGATGCCCCTTTAGCAGCGCAGCACCACGCAGCGACGCGATCATCTCCTCGGCGTCCCGCTCGGTCAGCGGGTGCAGCCGGAAATCCGCATCGTGCAGCAACTCCGCCAGAATGCCGCCGCTCGCGCACGCCATCACGGGGCCGAAGATGGGATCATCGGTCACGCCCACCAGCATCTCGACGCCGCCGCCCACCATGGTCTGCACCAGCCCGCCGGTCATCGCGTCACCAAGCCGTGACCGCATGTCGCGCCAGGCCTCGCGCACCGCCATCTCCCCCATCAGGCCCACGCGCACGCCCCCGACCTCCGTCTTGTGAAGGATCGTCGGCCCGACGGCCTTGAGCACCACGGTGCCGCCGATGGTCGCCGCGGCGTCCACGGCGTCCTGTTCGGTGGTGGCATGAAGACTGGCCGGCACCGGGATACCGGCGGCTGTCACCAGGGCCTGGGCTTCCTCGGCCGTGACCCACCCGCCGCCCCGCGCGACGACTCCATCCACCAGTTCCCGCGCAGCCGCTGCATCAAGGCTGATCTCCGGCGGCGCCTCCTCCGCCGTGGCCCGCCACTCGCCGTACGTCGCCGCGCGCGCGAGCGCCACGGCGGCTGATTCCGGAAACGCGAAACAGGGAATCGGCGCGAGCATCGGCGCCGCCCCCTGCGCCGACATGAAGATACCGAGCACGGGCTTCCCCGGGACGGCCGCCGACGCCGCCCGCACCGCGCGGGCCACATCATCCGGATGCGTGACCAGCGGCGGGATGAAGATGACCAGCACGCTGTCCACGCGCTCGTCGCGCAACAGTGCCGTCAGCGCACGACCGTAGCCCTCGGCCGAGGCCGACGCAATCATGTCCACCGGATTGCCCACCGACGCCGCCGCCGGAAGGAACGACCGCAACTCGGCAATGGTATCGTCGCTCAACGACGGCAGTTCCAGGCCCTGCGCCTCACACGCATCGGCCGCGAGAATGCCGGGACCACCGGCGTTGGTCAGAATCGCCACGCGGCGTCCTTTGGGCAGCGGTTGGTGTGCCAGCAACGTCGCCACATCAAACAGTTCCTCGAGCGTGTTGGTGCGAATGACGCCCGCCTGGGTGAACAGCGCGTCCACCACGGCATCACTGCTGGCCAGCGCGCCGGTATGCGACGAGGCCGCGCGCGCGCCGGAAGCCGACCGCCCTGACTTCACCGCCACGATCGGTTTTTCGCGCGCCACCCGCCGCGCAATCTGACTGAACTTCCGCGGATTCCCGAAACTCTCGAGGTACAGCAGAATCACGCTCGTGCGCGGATCCTCCGCCCAGTACTGAATCAGGTCGTTGCTTGACACATCCGCCTTGTTGCCGACCGACACAAACGTCGAGATACCCAGGTCCAGCCGACGGGCATAGTCGAGAATCGCCAGGCCCAGCGCCCCACTTTGCGTCGACATGGCCACGCGGCCGGGCGGCGGGTAGACCGGTGAAAACGTCGCGTTGAGATTGACAGCCGGGTCGGTGTTGAGCAGTCCCATGCAGTTGGGACCAACCATCCGCACGCCGGCGGCCCGCACCTTGTCGAGCAATGCCGCCTCAAGCGCCCGGCCCTCGGCACCGACCTCCCCAAAGCCGGCCGAAATGACCACAAGCGCCTTGACCCCCTTGGCAATGCACTCATCCACCGCCGCCAGCACACGCGCCGCAGGCACCACAATCACCGCCAGATCCACGGTCCCGGGAATGTCCGTCACACGCGCAAACACCGGGTGACCGTTGATCTCACCCGCCTGCGGATGCACCGGATACACCGGCACGGAGCATCCGGCCTCAATCAGGTTGTGGAAGACTTCGCTGCCGATCCGCCCGCGCTCCCGATTCACGCCGATGACCGCGACGCCGCGTGGTTCAAAAAACGGACGCATCGACGCGGCCGCCGCCTGCCGCGCCCTCGCCGCACTGCGATCGAGATACACCTCTGTCGGCCCCAGTTCCAGCGACACATGCAACGTGCCAGGCTCGCGATCCGGATGCTGCGAGACTGCAAACCCCGACGAGGCAAAAAGCTCGACGATGGTGCGATCGCCACGGGGGACCCACGCATCAAACACCGCCACCCCCTCTCGCCGCGCATCGTCGGCCAGCAGTTCCAGAACGCGTGTGCCGATCCCGCGGCCTTCAAATCCCGGGGCAACCGCCATTGCGACCTCGGCCCGTCCCGGCATGTCCGGCAGCCGACGATACCCGGCCACGACTTGTGACTGGCCGCCAACGCCGCCAACCACGACAACGCCGGGGGCGCCGGCCGAGAGACCAAGGCCACGCAGCCACTGACCATGACGCTGAATCTGGGCAAAAAACGACTCCGGCAGAGCCAGGGCATCGGCCGCCGTCGCAGGCCGAAGGTGAAGGGTTGTGCCGTCGCGCAGGACGATGTCGGCTGTCATACACTGATGTCCATGGGTACCCACCTGACGACTGCTGATGTCGTGCGAATGGCGGAGGCCACCCAGATGCGGGCGGCGCGGTTATCCCGCACATCAAGTGTGCTCGGATGGTGGCACGAGCGCAAGTTCGTGACCGCCGTGGACGAATTCACGCGCGCACTGCGCAGCCTGTCGCAGCGTACTGTCGAGCACGCAACCGCCGATGAGATTCGGGGGATTGGCGTCAAGGTGGACGCCATCATTGCGGACGCCGAAGTGTTCATCAGCCGGCACCGGAACTCCAGTCTCAAGCGGGTGGAACAGGATCGTCACCTGGTCACGCGCATCTACGAGCTGCGGGCGTCGCACGAGAAGGTCGCACGCGGAGTCACCGCAGAGCCCGGCATGACCGACCTCCGATGGGAGGTCAAACTCGACGCGGCGCACCGGGATAAATCATGACCGGCCCGGTCGTCTGTGGGATCGATTTCTCGGACCATTCGCGCCGGGCGCTCGCGTGGGCCCGCCTGCTGGCGGATCGCCTGGGGCAACCGCTGGTCGTGGTGCACGCCGTCGAACCCGTGCTCGCCGAAGCGGCACGACTGACGTACGGTCCGGACGCGCTGAAGGCGTCCATCGAACCGGAACTTCGGACATTCGCCGGGCCGCTCGGCGGATCAGCGACGGCGTTCCACATCGGAGTGGGTGAACCGGCGAGTGTGATTCGCGGCACCGCGCTGGTGCGCAACGCGTCGGTCCTGGTGGTCGGCACACAGGGCCACGGTCGCGCGGCTCGCATGTGGTTCGGCTCCACGACCATGCGGCTGCTGCGGGAGACGACGATTCCGGTGTTGTGTGTACCGTCGGCAGCGTCCGACGTACCGGAGATCGCCGCCCTCGTGGTGGGCACGGACTTCAGTGACGCATCCGCCGCGGCGCTGCAGACCGCCGCCCAGCTCGGGGCCCGATGCGGCGTGCCGGTCACGTGCCTGCACGTGGTGCCCACCGTGTCGACCTCTGCGCGGTGGAACGAATTGGTGAAGGACGCGGAACATGCCGCAGTCCGGTCGGCGCGCAGCCGCATGGCGGATGCCACAGCCGGCTTCGCGGAGGGGACCCTCACCCCGGACGTGCGCACGGGTGACGCGGCAGAGGTCTTGCTCCAGGCCGCCGCCGCACGCGGCACCCTGATCGTCGTCGGCCTCGGCGGCGCGAACCCCGGTCAACGACCCGGCTCGACAGCCTACCGCCTGGCATCCGGCGCCGAGACGCCGGTGCTGGGCGTGCCGCCGCGACGCACCTGAGGCGGCCGTTCGCCCAGCCACCAGGCCGGCCGCCGCACGCGACGCAATCCGAACCGGTCCACGGTGTGCGCTTCGATGTGTGCCATCGCGACATCCAGGTCGTCGGTGACCTTCAGCAGGTCGAGGTCGCGCGGCGACATCGCACCGGCCTGCACCATCTCGCGCAACAACACCATGTAGGGTTCCCAGTAGGTTGTCCCGACGAGCACCACCGGGAAGTTGGCGACCTTGTTGGTCTGAATCAGCGTGAGCGCTTCGTTCAATTCGTCAAGCGTCCCGAGCCCACCGGGCAGCACCACGAAGCCATACGAGTACTTGAAGAGCAGCACCTTTCGCACGAAGAAGTAGTGACAGGTGACCCATCGGTCGAGGTACTTGTTGTGCGCCTGTTCAAACGGCAGCTTGATGTTGCAGCCGACTGACAGACCGCCATGGTCGTGGGCACCGCGGTTGGCAGCCTCCATGATGCCCGGCCCTCCGCCCGTCATGACGGCAAACCCCATCTCGCTCAGACGACGCCCCACGTCACGGCCGACGTCGTAGTACGGGTGGCCTTCGCCGAAGCGGGCCGATCCGAACACGGAGATACAGGGCCCGACAAAATGCAGCTTGCGGAAGCCGACGACAAAATCGCGGACCGCACGCCAGAGCAACTGCAGCTCACGCAGGCGGGAGTGGGGACCTTCGAGCAGCAGGCGGTCGGACTGGCTGCCGTTGGGACTGGTCACGGGTACAGCCACTCTGACGTCCAGCCGCCGTCGGCGCGATCGAAGGCCTGCCGCGTATGGAGGCGACCGATACCGGCCTTCCAGAATTCAATGTGGTGCGGAACCAGCCGGAAGCCGGACCAGAATGGCGGGCGGGGGACCGCGCGGCCGACATACCGTGCCCCGATGGCCGCGGCCCGCGCCAGCAGCGTCGCCTGCCCCGAGAGCGTCTCACTCTGGCGGGACGCCCAGGCACCGATCTGGCTCTCACGCGGGCGCGTCGCAAAGTACGCGTCGGCCTCCTCGTCGGGTACGGACACGACATCACCTTCGATCCGAACCTGGCGTTCAAGCGCCGGCCAGTAGACACACAGCGACGCGTGCGGCGTGTGCGCGAGTTCGCGCCCCTTGCGCGATCGGAGGTTGGTGAAAAAGGTGAATCCGCGCAGGTCCACGTACTGGATCAGGACCATGCGGCCGACCGGCCGGCCGGATTCACCGACAGTGGAGAGACAGGCGGCCTTCGGGTCGAATCCTCCCCGAGCGACCGCCTCGTCGAGCCATTCACGATAGTGTGCGATCGGATCCATCACACACTGACCTATATCACTTCCGCTTCACGCCGAGCTCGCCCAATTTCCGCGCCAGGTCGTCGCCGGCCGTACCGGTGCTGACCTGTTTGTCGATGTGGAGGATCTTCCCGTCCGGCCCGATGTAGAAGGTCCAGCGGCGGGCCATCCCCATGGGGGACAACACACCGTATGCAGTCGCCACATCTTTTTCAGGATTGGAAAGGATGGGAAAGTCAGCTTCGTGTTCTTTCGCGAACCTCGTGTTGGTCTCCGCGTCGTCGACGCTGACCATGAAGTACGCGACATCAAACTGCCGAATCGTCTCGCCGCTCGCCCGGAGCGACTTGCATTCGGCCGTTCAACCACCGGTGAATGCCTTCGGGAACCACGCCAGGACGACGGCGCGTCCCTTGTAGTCCGAAAGCCGATGGGTCTTGCCATCCGAGCCGGCGAGGGCAAATGCGGGCGCTTGATCGCCCACCTTCAACTCGACGGCCGGCGTCTGGGTCAGGGTGGCGGCGGCGATACTCGCGACAAGCACCGTAGCCGTCAGCCCCACGAGGGACAGGGTTTTCATAATATGGGCCGGACTCCTTTCGGCGTTATCTTACCCCCTGCATGGCGAACTTCTACGATCGCGTCGCGGCGGCTGCCGACCGCTTCCCTACCCTGCATGCGGTGGAACTGCAGACCCCGGACGCCCTGATTCCGACCACCTACCGCCAGTTGACCGACGAGGCGGCCGCGTTTGCCGCATGGCTCAGGGACCGCGGGGTCACGGCAGACGACCGTGTGGCGATCCTCGGCGACAACGATGCCCGGTGGATTGCGGTCTATTTCGGCATCCTGCGGCTGGGCGCCATCGCGGTTCCCCTGGATACGGCCTACAAGTCCGCGCAGGTGCGGACCGTGCTGGAGAACTCCGGCGCCCGGCTCATTTTCACGACCACGCGGTATGAGGAGGGCGTCCGGGCGGCGTGTGAGGGGGTGTCTCCTGCGCCTGCAATGCGGCTGATGCACGATCTGCCGCAGGCCGCGCCGGCTCCGCCCGTGGTCGCCCGTGATGACCACGAGGCTGCCGTCATCCTGTATACGTCCGGCACGACCTCGGATCCGAAGGGAGTCGTCCTCACCCACGGCAACCTGGAAGCCGAGCGGCAGGCGGCGTTCTCGGTCGTCACCGTCACCGAGACCGACGCCGTCCTGGGCGTGCTTCCCCTCTTTCACTCACTCGCGCAGATGGCCAATCTGTTGTTGCCGCTCGCGGTTGGCGGACGCGTGGTGTTCCTCCAGAGCGTGAACTCGACGGCGCTGCTCGAGGCCCTGCAGCAGCGGCAGATCACGATCTTTGCGTGTGTGCCGCAGTTCTTCTACCTGATCCATCAGCGCGTCATGGGAGAAGTGGCGAAAGCCAACCCGGTACGCCGGGCGCTGTTCCGGATCCTGCTGAGGACAAACGGCTGGCTGCGCGAACACACGGGATGGAACCCGGGACGCCGGTGGTTCGCCAAAGTGCATACGGTGCTCGGTTCGCATATGCGCTTTCTCGTCACCGGCGGCTCGCGCTTTGACCCGACGATCGGGCGCGATCTGTACGACATGGGATTTGCGCTCCTCAATGCGTACGGCCTGACGGAGACATCCGGAGGCGCCACGATCGTGCGCCCGAATGACCGCTACACCACCTCGGTCGGCCAGCCACTCAAGGACGTCGAGGTGCGGATCGCTCCCCGTGAGGGTGGTGCGGACCGCGAGCAGGAAGACGGTGAAATCCTGATACGCGGGCCGATTGTCATGCGCGAGTACTTCAGACGTCCGGACGCCACGTCGGACACGTTGAAAGACGGCTGGCTGCACACGGGCGACCTGGGCCGGCTCGACGCGGACGGCCGGCTCTACATCACGGGTCGCAAGAAGGAGATGATCGTCCTGGCCTCGGGCAAGAACCTCTATCCCGAGGAAATCGAAGCGCATTATCGCGAGGCCGCAGTGATCAAGGAACTGTGTGTGCTGGGCCTGAGCCGGCCGGGGGAGCCCATCGGCGAGCGGCTGCACGCAGTGATTGTGGCTGATGAAAATGTCTTGCGGGAGCGCGGCGTCGTCAACGTCCAGCAGTTGGTGCGCTTCGAAGTGGAAAGCCGTTCGGTACACCTGCCTGCCCACAAACGCATCCTGACGTACGACATCTGGGTTGAACCGCTGCCGAGAACCACCACAGGCAAGGTCAAGCGGCATGCGATCGAAAAACGGCTGCGGGAACAGGCAGTCGTCGAGACACGGACCGAAGCGGCCGTGCTGAGCGACGACGAGACCACATGGCTGCAGGAGCCGGCCCACGCCGCGGCCATGCAGACCATCGCGACACAACTCAAGCGGCCGACGGTCAGGCCCGACGCCAACCTGGACCTCGACCTCGCGCTTGACTCCATGGAGCGTGTGGAACTGCTGACCGCGCTCGAACGGCAACACGGCTGCCGTGTGCTGCCTGAAACGCGCAGCACGATCTTCACGGCGCGACAGTTGGTGGACGCTGTGCTCGCGGCGGAACGGAACCCAGGGGCGTCAGCCCCGGGGCCCGACTCCATGTGGGAGTCCATCCTCCATGAACCCATCGATCCCGAACTCGAACAGCAGTTGCGGCACACGCCGTTCCTGCGCACAGCCTTCTTCTTTGTCGTCGTCAGAACCATCGCCGGCGTCGTGTACCTGCTGACGCGCGGACGCGCGACGGGACGGAGCCATCTGCCGGAGAAGGGGCCGTGCATCATCAGCCCGAACCACCAGTCGTATCTGGACGGCTTTGTGATGCTTGGGGCCCTGCCGTTCGGCGTGTTGCGACAGGTCTTCGCTGTCGGCGCTGCGGAGTACTACCAGACCCCGTTCATGAAATGGGTCGCGCGCGTGACCAACGTGATTCCCGTGGATGCGGATGCCAATCTCGAGCGCGCGATGAAGGCCGGGGCGGCCGGCCTGCGGCTCGGCAAGGTGTTGATGCTCTTCCCTGAGGGAGAGAGGTCAATCGACGGGGAACTGAAGACCTTCAAAAAAGGCGCGGCCATCCTGTCCGCACACTGCAAGGCGCCCATCGTGCCCGTCGCGCTGGACGGCCTGTTCGAGTTGTGGCCCCGCAGCCGTCCGTTCAACTGGCGCGGACTCCTGCCGTGGCGCGCCACGCCGGTGCGACTGGACGTCGGCGTCTCACTCACCGTTGTGCCGGGGAAGTATGCTGAGGGGACGCAGGCGTTGCGTGACGCGGTCGCGCGCATGTTTGACGCTCTGCGACGGAGGTCCCGATGAGCAGCAGCCAGAGCGGCGCCAGCATGTTTGATTTCGTCAACCAGTACTTCGACCATGCCGCCCGCTGGAGTGACCACCCGCAAGGCCTGCTGGAGCAGATCAAAGCCTGCAACAGCGTCTACCGGTTCAGCTTTCCGTTCCGCCACGAAGACGGCACGATTGACGTGATTCGCGCCTGGCGCGTCGAACACAGCCATCACAAGCTGCCTACCAAGGGCGGCATTCGCTACGCGTCGCACGTGGACGAGGAGGAGGTGAAGGCGCTGGCGGCGCTGATGACGTACAAGTGCGCCATCGTGGACGTGCCGTACGGCGGGGCCAAAGGCGCCGTCCAGATCGATCCGAAGAAGTACTCGGTGCCGCAGCTTGAGCGCATCACGCGGCGTTACACCCATGAACTCGTGAAGAAGAACTTCATCGGCCCCGGCATCGACGTGCCCGCCCCCGACTACGGCACGGGCGAACGCGAGATGGCGTGGATCGTGGACACCTACATGGCGCTGCACCCCGGATCGCTCGACGGCATGGGCTGCGTCACCGGCAAGCCCGTGACCCAGGGCGGCGTGCGCGGCCGGCGTGAAGCCACCGGACGCGGGCTGTATTTTGCCGTGCGCGAAGCCGCGAGCTTCGCCGATGACATGGCGGCGCTCGGCCTCACGCCCGGTCTTGAAGGCAAACGTGTCGTCGTGCAGGGACTGGGCAACGTCGGCTACCACGTCGCCAGGTTCTGCCGCGAAGGCGGCGCGCGCGTCATCGCACTGGCGGAGTACGAGGGCGCGATCATGAACGCGGCCGGACTCGATCCCGACGCCGTGGTCGCGCATCGCAAAGCCACCGGCTCCATCCTCGGATTCCCTGGCGCCACCGACATCAAGCACACGGCCGACGCGCTCGAACTCGACTGCGACATCCTGATCCCCGCCGCGCTCGAAAACGTGCTGACCGGCGACAACGCCCAGCGCGTGAAGGCCAGGATCATCGTGGAAGGCGCCAACGGCCCGACGACGCCGGAGGCGGAAGCGGTGTTTCGCGATCGCGGCATCATGGTGATTCCCGACCTGTACGCCAATGCCGGCGGCGTCACCGTGTCGTACTTCGAGTGGCTGAAGAACCTGTCGCACGTGCGGTTCGGCCGCATGAACAAGCGGCTGGAAGAACGCGATGAAGCCTCGTTTGTGCAGGCCCTCGAATCCCTGACCGGCAAGAGGCTGTCCGACGATCAGAAGCGGACCCTGGTGCACGGAGCCTCGGAGGAGGACATCGTCAACTCCGGGCTCGAGGAGACCATGATCGTGGCCTACCACGCGATTCGCGACACCCTGAAGCGCAATCCGAAGCTGGGCGACCTGCGCGCCGCAGCGTTCCTCACCGCCATCGACAAGATCGCCGTGGCCTACAAGGAACTGGGAGTGTTCCCGTAATGCATCAGCGCGGATGGGCGCGCATCGCACCACTGGTGGTCGTCTCGCTCTTGGTCGCCACCGTCGCCGAGGCGCAGGGCCCGCCCACGGGCTCTGTCGCCTCACTGCCGAAAGCCGAACTCGGCATCAAATACCGGCTGTCGGTGATGGTGTCGGGCGGGCTCGACCTGGACGTCTTCGGCGAGGTGGTGGTGCCCGGCGTGAGCTGCAATCCGGACGTGACGGAAGGCCCGACCTCCTGCCGCAACCAGACGAGGATTGTGCAGGCGGGCCGGGCGGCGCACTACCCGGATGTCTACGTGGCGGTGCCGAAACGTCTTCACGCCAGCGCCGGCTTCGGCATCTTCCAGAAGGACGAACTGATCGTACAGATCAGCAGGAACCGGAGCGTCGCCGAGCCGAGCATTCCGCTCGGCCAGGTGGTGTCCGGCGAAGGGTCACGGCCGCTCCGCGCCACATTCACCACCTACGAGGACTCCTCGGTCGAAGGCGGCTGGCGGCATTACCTGCGGGCGGTGGGTCGCAGCAAGTCGTACGTGCACCTGACCTACGGCCGCCGCAAGGTTGAAGCCATCACGGCGGACCTGTTCGCCGGCGGTAACGACGGCACGCTGGGCACCGTCCGCTTCTACGATGCCGCGACCCTGCGGACGGCGGCCATCGTGTTCGGCGTCACCTATGAACGCTGGCACATGGGCGTGTTCCTCGAAGCGGGGGCCCGCTGGACGCAGCGCCTCGTCCGGCAGGACGCCGATCTGCGCCCGTTGGGCCTCGAGATGATCAACGACACCGGCCCCCGCATCTTCATGCCGGCCAACGTGGGGATCATGGTCAGGTTCTGAGTTCCGGAGTGGCGGAGTTCCGGGGTTAATCTGGAACTTCGGAACTTCGGAACTGCGAATCAGTCCTGCCGCAGCAAGCGCCGCGCGGCGATCTGAGCGTGGCGGCGCCGTCGTGTGAGCTCCGCGTACAGGTCCTTCTGCATCAGCCGGATGCGCGGGGGCGCAGGCCGGGGGGTGAACATCGCCGCCGTTTCGGGCCGATCCCCAATCAACACCAACTGCCGCGCCGCCGTGCCATGAAATCGCTGCATGTCTGCCTCCACGACCACAGGCTAAGAGCGTGGTGTGACAGGGGGGGACACAGGTCATAATGGGCGGCCAATGACCCGAACCCGGGACATCACACGGCTGGAGGGATTCAGCGACGCGGTGTTCGGCTTCGCGCTGACGCTCCTCGCCGTGCAGGTCGAAACGCCGGTGGCGCTGGCCGACCTGCGCCACGCGGCGGGCAGGAACGGCTACAGGGGCGGCCGAGCGAAGCTCGCACTCAGCACCGGGCACAAGGCAGATGCGTAACGCAGAAGTTATCCGTCAGTGGCAGATTCTCAAACACGTCGAGTCGTCGCGCACGGGCGTGACCATTCACGATCTCTCGGAGCGCGCCGGCGTGACGACGCGCACGATTCGCCGGGATCTGCAGGCGCTGCAGGAAGCCGGCTTCGCGCTGTTTGACGAAGGCGAGGAACACGACACCAAGCGCTGGAAGCTCGACGCACAGCCGTTCCGCACCGTGCAGGAAGGCCTGGCCGTTGAGGACGTCGCGGCCCTGTTCCTGAGCCGATCAATCGTGGAAGCCCTGTCCGCCTGGCCCTTGGCGGACCAGCTGCGCACCGCGCTGACCAAGATCGAAGGCGCGCTGAATCCCCGGATGCGGGAGTTCCTCTCCGCGCTGCCGCAGGTCATTTCGACCAAGGCCGCACCAAAGGCCGGCGCCGGCCGCGACATGGTGGACGTCACCCGGCGCTTGTTCGACGCGGTGCGCGAACGCCGGATGGTCGGCATGCGCTACTTCTCCGCCGCCAGCCGGCGCGCGAAGGCGTATGAGGTGCACCCCTATCGCATCGCGCTCGCACAAGGGGGCGTGTATCTCATCGCATGGGTGCCGCACTACGAGGAGTTCCGCACCTTTGCGGTCGAACGGATTGAACGCCTGTCCGTGCAGGAAGCGACCTTCCGGCGCACGCGCGAGCTGCCGTCCGATGTCTTCGGATCGTCACTCGGCGTGTTTGCCTCCGAGCCCGAACACATTGAAGTCGACTTTGCCGCGCGCGTGGCACCGTACATCCGCGGCCGTGTGTGGCACGACTCCCAGCAGGTGGAGGAACTCCCCGACGGGCATCTCCGCGTCACACTCCAGGTGTCCAACGACTGGGCGCTCCGCAGCTGGCTGCTCGGCTTCGGCGCCGACGCCCGCGCGATCAGCCCTCCGGCGCTCGTGAAGACGATGCGCGAGGAGCTGGCAAGAGCGGCGAGCCGGTACTCGTAGGGCGCGGTGGTACGTAGGGCGCGGTAGTACGTAGGGCGCGCTGAACTTGAGCGCGCCAACTGGCCCGCTGCAGTTCAGCGGGCCCTACGTACCGACAGCGGGCCCTGCGTGCCGCTATTCCACAATCCCCAGGCGCTGAAGCAGCGTGCGCACCGCACGGAAGAGCTGTGTGTCCTCACCGGACGTCTGCCACTCCCCGAGCCGGCGCTCCACGGCCACATCCACGGGCCGCGGCGTGAGCTCCATGTCGGTGCCGTCCGCTGCCCGCACGCGCATCCTCGGCAGTCGCAGCGTGGACCCATCAAACAACGTCCGATTCCACGTGTAGATAATCCACCCGGCTGTGGGTTCGCCGACGATGGGGCCCAGCTTCAGCGTGCGATAGCCTTCCGCGAAGTCCTCGGCGTCCGACAGCGAGTGCTGGTTCGTCACGAGTACGGTGGGTGACTCCAGCGCGCGTTGTCCGAGCACGGTGCGCGCCGGCGACTCCGGCAGGCCGCGCAGCGACATGCGGAGGTAGGGCTGCCGCGCGAACACATCGAGCGCGTAGGCGTTCACGAACCCGCCATTGTTGTTGCGCAGATCAACCACCACACCATCACGTCCGTGGTTCTCCGCATCCAGATCCAGATGCAACTGTTCCAGCGCTCCGGCGCTCATGCTGATCATGTGGACATACCCAAGGCGCCCGCCGCTGACCTTGAGCACGTACTCGCGGTTGCGTTCCACCCACTGGCGATACACCAGCCCCTTCTCGGTCGCCTGGTCCACCGGTTTCACCACCACCTCGCGGGTCGGCCCCGTGGCGGCAGCGGAAACCGTCAGGGCCACGCGCCGATTCACCGTGTGCGCCAGCGCCGCGTCGAGATCGAAGCCGGCCCGCACCTCTTCCGCCTCGACACGCCGCACGTAGTCACCCGCGCTGACCGCGCGCGTCACGGCCGCCGGTCCGAGCGCGATGACTTCCGTCACCCGCAGTCGTCCCTGTGTCTCAAACTCGCGCCGATCAAAGCGGAGTCCCAGCTTACCGACAACGGGACCGCCGCCACCGCCTCCGGCAATGCCGAGGTGCGACGCGTTGAGATCGCCAATCATGAGACTGATGATTCGGCGCATCTCATCGGGAGTGGATGCGGCCTGCACACGCGGTCCGTACGTTTCGCGCGACGCCTCCCAGTTCACGCCGTGAAACTGCGGGTCGTAGAAATTGTCGCGCAGGAGCGTCCACGCTTCGCGGAACACCTCCATCTTGTCCTGCTCAAAATCCGACGTGAACTCCGCCGTCACCGCCAGCGGGCGCGACGCACGACTCTCCACCGTCGCAATCTGCACACGCCCACCCTCCAGGTAATACACCTCGCGACTGTCCGGACTGAACTGCGCATCCGCCTTCCCACCCGTCGTCGTCGTCAACTGCCGCGCGACCGGGCGTTCGGCCGCGAGTTCATCGAGCGAATAGGTGTAGAGGTTTGTCTGCCCGGCCACCGTCGCGGTGATCAACGCGAGTTTGCCGTCCGGACTCACCGCCACACGCTGCACGTCCATCCCCAGCGGCACAAACGACAGGCGCTGACGGATGTCGTCGAAGACGGGGTCAACGGGGAGTTGGGTGGGGGTGGGTGAAGGTTGGGTGGGGGTGGGTGCCGTGCGGGGAGCCGGGTTCTGGGTGAACAGATCGCGGAAGAGATCTTCGCGGAACTTCGGCGTGCGGAGCGTGAGTTCAACCCGCGCAAGCTGGCCCAGTTCGGTGCGCTGACGGGTGTCGAAGAACACGGTGCGGCCATCGGGCGTCCAGGCGATGCTGTTGGCGTAGACATTCGAGAGGCTGCTGATGGGGCGCGGCGGTCCGCCGGGCGCGCCGAGCGGCACGAGCTGAACATTCGTAAACGACTTGGCACCGATGGCGAGCAGCGCGATCCAGCGGCCGCCGGGGCCCCACACCGGCGTCGGTGTATCGATCGCATCAGCGAACATGCCGGTCGCAAGGGTGCGGTCGCTCTTGTCGGCCAACGTCAGCACACGCAGTTCACGCCGATCCCGCAGATACGCGATCTGGGCGCCGTCGGGTGAGAACACCGGAGAGATGTCGGTCGCAGTCCCGGTGGTCAGGCGTGTCTCCACGTTCGACGTGAAATCAAAGTGATAGAGATTCTGCGTGCCGCCACGCACGGCCACGTACACCAGTTGACGGCTGTCGGGAGCCCAGGCGGGCTGCGAGATCAGGCCCGCCGTCGTCGTGACCCGCGTGGCATCACCGGGCTCCTTCGTGGAGGCGGCAAACAGCATGCCCCGCGCGACGAACGCCACCTTCCGGCCGTCGGGTGACAACGCGAGATCCGAAAACGCGTTTGTCTGGCGCACCCGCTGCGGCACGGGCGTGGACCGCGCTCCCCGGAATGAGACGGCCACCTGCCGGGTTGCCCCGCTCGCGGTGTCGTGTGTCCACAGGCCAAACGCACGCTCGAACGCAATCGTCCGCCCGTCGTCGGACAAGGTGGGAAACAACACACGACCGTCCGTGAACGACGTGAGGCGACGGCCTCGCGCCGCGTCGACGTCGGCGGTGGCACTTCCAGGCAACTCGCGCTGCCAGAGGTTCTCGGAACCGCCGCGATCAGAGACATAGTACAGCGCGCGGCCGTCGCGTCCCCACATCGGCCAGACCTGCCGTGAATCGCGATCGCTCAACAGCGTGTAGGTGGCCGCGCCGGACAGGCCGGACAACAGCCACAACTCCGACTGGTCGATGTGGCTGCTCCCCCGCCTCCACCACTGCGCGCCGGCGATGCCGCGCGCGGCGAGCACGAGCGACTGCCCATCGGGAGACGGGGTCACGCCGAACTCATTGACGTAACGGTCCTCGCTGACCGGCATCGGGGTGCCGCCGGTGACGGGCACACGGAACACGTCGTTCATCGCGGCGATGTCTCGACCACTGGACGCAAAGTAGAGCCACGCCCCGTCGCGCGACCACGCCTCCAACGCCTCCACCCCGTCGTCGCTGGTGACGCGCCGGACGTCGCCGGTGGACAACGTCAGCACATAGATGTCGCCGCCTCCGCTGCGGGTGGACATGAACGCGAGGTGACGACCGTCCGGAGAATAGAGCGGACGCCGCTCGGTCGCGTCATGCGCGATCAGCAGGCGGGCGTCGCCGCCCCCGGAGGGCACGGTCCAGATGTCACCGCCGGACACGAACGCGATTTCCGATCCATCTGGAGAGATTCCCGGCTCGGCCGCTGAGTACGCCGGAGCCTGGGCCGAACCGCGGGCCGAAAGACAAAGAACACCGATCGCACCGACGACCAGGAACACGCTGACACGGGTATGCGTACGAACCATGGTCGAGAGATTACCCGACTCAATCGTTCGTGATCGAACAGAATCACATCGCACAAACGTGTCGGCCGGACGCTCCGTCTAACCCGGTCATGAGCCGGAAGATTCATCGCACTGTCCACACCCTGATGCTCTTGACCTGCCTGTGTGCCCCGTCAGTCGCGGCAGCTGACGACCCGCCGCCACCAATGACGCGCACGCCCACTGCGGCGGCTGTCCACACCGGATCGGAAGCCACCGCGATGCAGATCGACGGCCATCTCACCGAGGCCGCCTGGGCGAAGGCGCCGGTCGTGACCGGATTCGTGCAGCGCACGCCGAGCGAGGGCACGGCCGCTTCACATCAGACGGAAGTCCGCATCCTCTTCGACTCGACGGCGCTGTACATCGCCGTGGATGCACTCGACCCGGAGCCCGACCAGGTGGTCGGCATCCTGACACGACGCGACGACGCGTCGCCGTCTGACTGGGTGTCGATTCTGCTCGATTCGTTTTACGACAAACGATCGGCCTACGAGTTTGGTGTCAACGCCGCCGGCGTGAAGTACGACCAGTACTGGTTCAACGACACCTCAAACGATCGTGGGTGGGATGCCGTGTGGGATGTCGCGGTCTCCCGCCACGCCGGTGGCTGGCGCGCCGAGTTCAGGATTCCGTTTTCGCAGCTGCGCTTCCGCCCGGCCGAGTCATCGGTCTTTGGGTTTGCGGCCTCTCGCACCGTCGCCCGCCTGAATGAGGTGTCGACCTGGCCCATCCTGCCGCGCAGCGCCAGCGGCTACGTGTCGTCGTTTGGAGACCTGACGGGGCTGGATGTGTCCGGCCGGCAGAAACGGTTTGAAATGATGCCGTACGCGCTCACCCAGACCATCACGGCGCCCGTGCGGCCCGGCGATCCATTGCGACGGTCCCCCAACCCGGGCGGCACCATGGGTCTCGACCTCAAGTACTCGGTCGCACCAGGCCTGACACTCACCGGCACCATCAATCCGGACTTCGGCCAGGTGGAGGCGGACCCAGCTGTCGTGGATCTGAGTGGTTTTGAGACGTTTCTTGCGGAGCGTCGACCGTTTTTTGTTGAGGGCTCCGGCACGTTCCGCTTTGATGTGGACTGCAACAATGGCAATTGCACGGGACTCTTCTACTCCCGCCGCATCGGCCGCACCCCGCAGCGATCGGTCGGAGCTCCGCAGGGCGGCTTCGCCGACCAGCCCACAAACACCACCATTCTCGGCGCGGCCAAACTCACCGGGCGCATCGGCAAGTACTCCATTGGTGCCCTTCACGCAGTGACCGGCCGTGAATACGCGCGCGTCGCCTCAGGTCCCACGCTGGGGATCACGGAGACGCCGGTTGAGCCCCTGTCCAACTACACGGTGCTCCGCGTGAACCGCGAGTTCGACAACCGGTCGCGGATCGGCGTACTTGCGACGTCGACGCAGCGCCAGCTCACGCCCGAACTGGGCTTCCTCCCGTCGTCGGCCATCACGGGCGGCGTGGATGCGGATATCCGCATCGGGCGGCGCTTCAGCATCAACGGGTTTGTCGCCGGCAGCACGGTGAACGGCAGCGCGGATGCCATCGCACGCATCCAGCGGAGCACGGTGCACAGCTTCCAGCGGCCGGATGCGACACATGTCGAATACGACCCGACGCGTACGTCGCTTGGCGGCCACGCGGGCCAGTTGTCGTTCAACAAGATCGCCGGACGCCGCACCCGCTTCAACACCTATGTGACCTACAAGTCGACGGGCTTCGATATCAATGACGTGGGGTTCCACCAGCGCGCCGACGAGGTGGGTCAGGGGGCGTGGTTTCAGGTGCGCGATAACACGCCCGGCCGATATGTGCGGGACCTCAGCGTGAACGTCAACTTCTGGCAGGGCTGGAACATGGCCGGCGAGCGTCGCTACTGGGGCGGCAACGTCAACGCCCAATGGCTGTTCACCAACAACTGGTCGTTCGGCACGGGGCTCAACTACAACGGGCAGGGATTCTCCGACCGGCTGACCCGCGGCGGGCCCGGGGGCTATACCACTGCCGCGGTGAACCAGTGGGGCTTTCTGCAGAGCGACAATCGCAAGCCGCTGTTTGCGTCACTGAACTTCTTCTGGTTCAAGGACGGGCACGGCGCCTGGCAGCGGGACCTGTCGCCGACCGTCACGTTCCGGCCGTCCTCGGCGATTTCAGCCAGCCTCGGCGTCGGGTTCAACACGAACCACTCGCAGTCCCAATGGATCGCGAATCTGGCCGGCACCGACGGGCCGCGCTACGCGTTCGGCCGGCTGGACCAGACGACCCTGCGCCTGACGGCCCGCGTGAACTACACCATCACCCCCACCCTCTCGCTGCAGGTGTACGCCCAGCCCTTTCAGTCGGCGGGCGATTATTCGAACTTCAAGGAACTGGCCAACGGACGGTCGAAGGCGTACGAGGGCCGGTACCGGCCAGTCGACTACCGGGGCAACCCCGACTTCAACGTCCGGTCCTTCCGGACGACGAACGTGCTCCGCTGGGAATATCGCCCGGGCTCCGCGCTGTTCGTGGTGTGGCAGCAGGGACGGGACCACTTCGTGCCGATGGGCGAATTCGACTTCAGCCGGGGCTTCGGCGACCTGTTCAACGCGCCGTCCACCAATACCTTCCTGCTGAAGTTCTCGCGCTGGATGAACTTTTGAGGAATCGGTAACCAGCAATCGGAAAGCGGAAATCGCTGTCGACAATCGAGGAATCGGCCCGATCTGACATCGCCTAACGCAGATCCCCCCGACCCCAGGCCCGGGGACCCCGGACCCGGACCCAGGACCCGTGGACCACAGATATAGTGTGAAGGTCTGGGAGCGTGGCGAAACTGGCAGACGCGCAGGTCTTAGAAGCCTGTGGATCACATCCGTGTGGGTTCAAGTCCCTCCGCTCCCACCAAATCCCCGATAGAATCGATGCAGATGAAGACTGAACTGACCGAGGTCTCCGAGACCCAGAAGCACCTGACCTTTGAGGTGCCCTCCGACACCGTATCCACCGAAATCCAGCGTGTCGCCCAGGACTACGGGCGCAAAGCCAGGGTCCCGGGCTTCCGCCAGGGAAAGGTGCCCACGACCGTCATCAAACAGCGGTACAAGGACCAGATTCTCTATGACGTGGCCAACGACCTGATCCCGCGTCTGGTGGACGAGGCCTTGCGCGAGCGGGGCCTGGAACCGGTCTCGACGCCGGACATCAAGGATGTGGTCCTCGAAGAGGGCCAGCCGATGAAGTTCCTGGCCGCGTTTGAAACGGTGCCGCCCATTGACCCTGGCGACTACACGGGCATTTCGCTGAGCAAGCCGCCCGCCGTCCTTGAAGTCGGGGCCGTGGATGCCCTGCTCGAGCGTCTGCGCGAGCGTGCCGTGAAGTGGCACCCGGTGGACGACCGTCCCGCGGCCGCCGGCGATGCGGTGCTCATGGACTTGATCCGTCGCCCGCAGATTGTCCTGACGGATGCGCCGGCACCGGCCGCCGATGAGACTCCGATGCAGAACGTGTCCATCGAACTGGGCAACCCGGCGAATCCTCCGGGCTTTGACGAGCATCTGACTGGTGTGACGGCCAATCAGGAGCGCGACTTCACGGTGACCTACCCGGCGGAGTACGAGCCGAAGGAACTGGCGGGGACAACCGTCGCCTATCACGCGACGATCAAGGGTGTGCGCCGGAAGGAACTGCCGGAACTCAACGACGAGTTCGCGAAGACCGTCAGCGACGTCGAGACGCTGGAGGCGCTCAGGGACCGCATCAAACACGACCTGCAGCACGAAGCCGAACACGAGGCGGACCACAAGGTGCGCCACGACCTGCTCCAGAACCTCGCGTCGCGGATGAAGGCTCCGGTGCCCGCGGCCCTGGTGGACCGCGAAATCGATCGTCGCCTCGAGGAATTCGTGCGCCGCCTGATGGATCAGGGCATGGACCCGATGCAGGCCGGCATCGACTGGAAGGAGTTCCGGGAACGGCAGCAGGAGCCCTCCACGGAAACCGTGAAGAGCACGCTGGTGCTCGACGAAATCGCCCGCCGCGAGCAGCTCGACGCGAGCGACGAGGACGTCGCGAAGGAAATTGATCAGTTCGCGGAACGGTCGGGCCGGACGTCGGCCGCCGTGCGCGCGCGTCTCGAGAAAGAAGGCGGCGTCAGCCGCATCCACTCAGGCATCCGCCGTGAAAAGACGGTGAAGTGGCTGCTTGAGAAGGCCAACATTGTGAATGCGTAAGCACACGAGCACCTGAGTACCCGAGCACCCATCATGAGTTCACCCCGCGCCCAACTGGTGCCGATGGTCGTCGAACAGACGAACCGCGGCGAACGTGCCTACGACATCTTTTCGCGTCTGCTGAAGGACAACATCATCTTCATCGGCACGGCGATCGACGACGCGATCGCCAATCTGGTCATTGCCCAGATGTTGTTCCTCGAAGCGGAGGATCCGGAGCGCGACATCCTGCTCTACGTGAACAGCCCCGGCGGGTCGATCACCGCCGGACTTGCGATTTACGACACGATGCAGTTCATCAAGCCGGCCGTGCAGACATACTGCATCGGGCAGGCGGCGTCGATGGCGGCCGTCCTCCTGGCGGCCGGTGCCAAGGGCAAGCGGTTTTCGCTGCCCAACTCGCGCATCCTGATTCACCAGCCGTGGCTGTCTGGGCTGGCCGGCCAGGCGAGCGACATCGACATCCACGCCAGGGAAATTCTGCGCATGCGTGAGCGATTGAATGAAATCCTGGCGCACCACACCGGCCAGCCGCTGACGAAGATCCAGGACGATACCGATAGGGACTACATCCTGGGCGCAAGTCAGGCGAAGGACTACGGTATTATCGATGACGTGCTTGATCGCCGGGTGTGACGTGACCACCGCAGGGCACTAGAAGGGTTCCATGACCAAAAAAGCCGGCGAGACCGAAGCGCTCCGCTGTTCGTTCTGCAACAAGGACCAGAATGACGTCCGCAAACTGATTGCGGGCCCCACGGTCTTCATCTGCGACGAATGCGTCGAGGTGTGCAACGACATCATCGCGGACGACAACAGGTTCGACAAGACCGGTGTCCGCACCACCCTGCCGACGCCCGTCGAGATCAAGAAGTTCCTCGACGAATACGTCATCGGCCAGGACCAGACCAAGAAGAAGCTCGCCGTCGCGGTCTACAACCACTACAAGCGGCTCGAAATCGCCAAGGCGTCGAAGGGCCGCAACGAAGTCGAACTGACCAAGTCCAACATCCTGCTGATCGGCCCCACGGGCACCGGCAAGACGCTGCTCGCGCAGACGCTGGCGCGCCTGCTGTCGGTCCCCTTCACCATCGTGGACGCCACGACGCTGACGGAAGCCGGCTACGTGGGCGAGGACGTCGAGAACATCATCCTTAAGCTCCTGCAGGCCGCCGGCGGCGATATCGAGAAGGCGCAGCAGGGCATCATCTACGTCGACGAAGTCGACAAGATCTGCCGCAAGGACGAGAACCCGTCGATCACGCGCGACGTGTCGGGCGAGGGCGTACAGCAGGCGCTGCTCAAGATCCTTGAGGGCACGGTCGCGAACGTGCCGCCCCAGGGCGGCCGGAAGCACCCGCACCAGGAGTTCTTCCAGATCGACACCAGCAACATCCTCTTCATCGTGGGCGGCGCGTTTGTCGGTCTCGACAAACAGATCGCGCGGCGGCTGGGCCGCAAAACGCTCGGCTTCAAGGCCGACGTCAAAGCCAACGTCAAGGAAGGCGCGACCCTCGTCGAGCAGGTCGAGCCCCAGGATCTGATCCGCTACGGGCTGATTCCGGAGTTCGTCGGCCGTCTGCCGGTGGTTGGCACCCTGCACGAGCTCGACAAGCCGGCGCTCATCCAGATCCTGACCGAGCCGAAGAACGCGATCACGCGCCAGTATCAGCGCCTGTTCGACTACGAAAACGTCAAGTTGCGCTTCACGGACGATGCCCTGGAGGCGATTGCGGAACTCGCGCTGCAGCGCAAGATCGGTGCGCGCGGCCTCCGCATGATCATCGAGGACATCATGCTGGACCTCATGTATACGCTGCCGGGTCAGAAGAAGATCCGCGAATGCGTGATTACGCGCGAGGTGGTAGAGTCCAAAGAGAAGCCCATTACGGTCATGGAGAAAGCTGGCTGACGCATGGATCAGTACGAGACCCTGCCTATCGTCCCTCTGCGGGACGTCGTCGTGTTCCCACACATGATGATGCCGTTCGTGATCGGACGGCCGTCGTCCACGCGCGCCCTTGAGCATGCGCTGGCGACCGACAAGAAGATTTTCCTCGCGGCGCAGCACGACGCGTCGATCGATGACCCGCAGCCCGCGGACATTTACACGATGGGCTGTGTCGCCAATATCGTCCAGAGCCTGAAGTTGCCGGACGGCAACATCAAGGTGCTGGTCGAGGGGGTGGAGCGCGCGCGCGCGGTCGAATGGAAGGAAGACAAGGGCTTTTACCGCGTCACGATCAAGGTGATTCCGCGCAAAGCGGAAGCGCAGACGGACGCGGAAGGCGTGATGAGCCGCGTGGTGACGCTGTTCGAACAGTACGTGAAGCTGTCGAACACGCTGCAGTACGACGCCATGATTGCCGCGGTGCGGGTGGACGATCCGTCGCGGCTGGCCGATACGATCGCCGCACACCTGCAGGTCGGCGTGGAAGAAAAGCAGAACCTGCTTGAAATTGTGGCGCCGCTCGAGCGCCTGGGCCGCATTGTGGCCGTGCTCGAGGCCGAGGTGGACAAACTCCAGGTGGATCGCCGCATCCAGTCTCGCGTCAAGAAGCAGATGGAGAAGGCGCAGAAGGAGTACTACCTCAACGAGAAGATGAAGGCGATCCAGCGGGAACTGGGCCGCAAGGATGACAAGGGCAACGACGGCGACGATCTGAAGAAGAAGATCGCGCAGGCGAAGATGCCCAAGGAGATCGAGAAGAAGGCGGTCGACGAACTGAAGCGGCTCGAAGCGATGCCGCCGATGTCTGCCGAGGCCACCGTCTCACGCAACTATCTCGACTGGCTGATCGCGGTCCCCTGGCACAAGAAGACCAAGGACTCGAAGGACCTCAAGGCCGCCGAAAAAATCCTCAATGAGGACCATTTCGGACTCGAGAAGATCAAGGAACGCATCATCGAATTCCTGGCCGTGCGTGTCCTGGTCAAGAAGCCGAAGGCGACAATCCTCACCCTGGCGGGGCCTCCCGGCGTCGGCAAGACGTCGCTGGCGCGGTCGATCGCCCGCGCGATGAACCGCAAGTTCGTGCGACTCTCCCTCGGCGGCGTGCGCGACGAAGCCGAGATTCGCGGCCATCGCCGCACCTATATCGGAGCGTTTCCCGGCCAGATCATCCAGATGATGAAGAAGGCCGGCACGATGAATCCGGTCTTCCTGCTCGACGAAGTCGACAAGATGTCGATGGACTTCCGCGGCGACCCGTCGGCGGCGCTCCTTGAAGTGCTCGACCCCGAGCAGAACAACACATTCGCCGATCATTACCTCGACGTTGAGTACGACCTGTCGAACGTCATGTTCATCTGCACAGCCAACGTCCTGCACACCATCCCGCAGGCGCTGCGCGACCGCATGGAAGTGCTGCAGCTGGCGGGCTACACGGAGCAGGAGAAGATCCAGATCGGCAAGAAGTTCCTGGCGCCCAAGGCCGTCGAAGGTGCGGGGCTGACCGACAAGAACATCACGTTCAAGGAAGAGGCCTTCCAGACGATCATCCAGCGTTACACCCGCGAAGCGGGCGTCCGTAACCTCGAACGCGAAATTGCCTCGATCTGCCGCAAGGTCGCCCGGAAGGTGGTGGTCGAAGGCGCGTCGTTCTCGCAGGAAATCGACAGCACACAGGTCACGGAGTACCTCGGCGTGCCGCGGTTCCGGCCATCCGTCGCTGAGGAGAAGAACGAAATCGGCATCGTCACGGGCCTCGCCTGGACGGAAGTGGGCGGCGAGATCCTCGTCACCGAGGCGACCCTCATGCCGGGACGCGGGAAGTTGACACTGACCGGCAAACTCGGCGACGTCATGCAGGAGTCGGCGCAGGCCGCCATGAGCTGGGTGCGATCGCGGGCGGCCGAACTGGGCATTCCGCCGGACTTCAACCGCCGCTCCGACATCCATGTGCATATCCCCGAGGGGGCGATTCCGAAGGACGGCCCCTCAGCAGGGATTACGCTGGCCACGGCCCTGGTCTCGGCCCTGACCAAGGTCCCGGCGCGCCGCGACGTGGCGATGACCGGTGAAATCACACTGCGCGGCAAGGTGCTGCCCATTGGCGGCGTGAAGGAAAAGCTGCTCGCCGCCCATCGCGCGGGCGTGACGACGATCCTCCTGCCGAAGGACAACGAGAAGGATCTGACCGACATCCCGAAGAACGTGCTCGACTCGATGAGCGTGCATCTGGTCGAAACCATGGACGAAGTCCTCCGGACGGCGCTCGAGGGACCGCTGCCGGTGTTGCCCCCGACGCCAGAGTCGGACATTCAGGGGCCGGAACTGAGCACCCGGCACTGACGCCGGGGGCCACCCGGCCTCCTTCCCCGCACTGCCTTTGACCCAACAACCGCCGTCGACAGCCCCCGTCATCGAACTCGCCACGCTCAAGGACATGAGCGTGGCCGAGTTGACCAAGGTCGCGCAGGATCTCGAAATCGTGCACGCCACCGGTCTGCGCAAGCAGGATCTGATCTTCCAGATTCTGCGCGCGCGGGCCGAAAAGAGCGGCCTGCTCTTCTCGGAAGGCGTGCTCGAGATGTTGCCGGACGGGTACGGATTCCTCCGGGCACCCGACTACAACTACCTGCCAGGGCCCGACGACGTCTACGTGTCGCAGTCACAGATTCGGCGTTTTGATCTGCAGACCGGGGACACCGTGTCGGGGCAGATCCGGACGCCGAAAGAAGGCGAGCGCTACTTCGCGCTGGTGAAGGTTGACGCGATCAACTTCGAGCCACCCGACCGGACCCGCCGCCGCGTCTTCTTCGAGAACCTGACACCGCTCTACCCGGACCGCCGCATCAGGCTGGAGACCGCCGGTGACAACTACTCCGCACGTGTCATGGACCTGATGACGCCGCTCGGCAAGGGGCAGCGCGGGCTGATCGTGGCGCCCCCACGGACCGGCAAGACGATGTTGCTGCAGAATCTCGCGAACAGCATCACAACGAACCACCCCGAGGTCTACCTGATCGTGTTGCTGATTGACGAACGGCCAGAGGAGGTGACCGATATGCAGCGCTCGGTGCGCGGCGAAGTCGTGTCCTCGACGTTTGATGAGGCCGCCCAGCGCCACGTGCAGGTCGCCGAGATGGTGATCGAGAAGTCCAAGCGCCTTGTGGAATACGGCAAGGACGTCGTCATTCTGCTGGACTCCATCACCCGCCTCGCGCGGGCCTACAACACCATCGTGCCGACATCGGGCCGGGTGTTGACGGGAGGCGTGGACAGCAACGCCCTGCAGCGCCCCAAGCGTTTCTTCGGCGCCGCCCGCAATATCGAAGACGGTGGATCCCTGACCATTGTCGCCACCGCCCTCGTCGACACGGGATCGAGGATGGACGACGTCATCTTCGAGGAGTTCAAGGGCACCGGCAACATGGAGATTCATCTCGATCGCAAGCTGGCCGACCGGCGGATCTTTCCGGCGATCGACATGCAGAAAAGCGGCACCCGCAAGGAGGAGCTGCTGCTGCCGAAGGAGGAGCTCAACCGCATCTGGGTGCTCCGCAAGGTCATCACCTCGCTCTCCCCGACCGAGTCGATGGAACTGATGTTGTCCCGGATGTCCAAGACCAAAGACAACGCCGAGTTCCTCGGCGCCATGGGTAAATAACTCCCCTCCTCAAAAAAGACGTCGGGTGTCTTTTTCCTCGAAAAAGACACCCGACGTCTTTTTTCGTGGCCGGCCTCTGGGCTTGGCACTTGACGCCCTGACTGCCTCAACTTCCTCTGCCGGCTGATCAAGGTTGACCCGTTCAACCCAGTCGAGCGGTTCAGCGATAGGCCACTCGTGCAGTGGCACCGGGCCACCTCCGACGCAGCGCTGGGAGAGGCTGCCCCATGGCCAATCCTCAGCTCTGTCGACAAGTCCGGCCCGAAGGGCGTTCCGCTCGACGTACCGACACACGGCGTAGAAATGCTGCGCTGACTGAATCGGAAACGCCTTAAACCTTCCCTGGTACACGGCACCGAGGCCCGTTGTCTTCCGGCTGGCGTGCCAGCGTTTGCTGTGGGTCCCCAGCAGGTGTTTCATGAAGCTCGAAAGCTGCCCGTCCTCGATCGGCTGCACCACCAGGTGAAAGTGGTTGGGCATGATGCAGTAAGCCAATAGCCTCACGGGTACCTTGTCCAAGGCGCCAAAGACGCAGCACAGAAACGCCCGGTAATCGGCATCCTGTTCGAACAGCGCCAATCTCCGGGCACCACGGTTCAACACATGGAATGGCACTCCCGCCGTGCCGCGACCCATACGATAGGGCATGCCAGGGCGCATTCAAGATTCGCGCCGGTCTACAAAAAGACGTCGGGTGTCTTTTTCCTCGAAAAAGACACCCGACGTCTTTTTCGGGGTATCGTCCTTCCCACGTGTCCTATCGGCAGACCCTCCAGTGCCCCGGCCTGCAGCCGTTTCTGTCGACGCAGTTCCTGGGGGCGTTCAACGACAACATCTTCAAGATGGTCGTCTCGTTCCTCGCGATGGACGCCCTGGGCGACGTTGAGGGCGTGACGCTCGTCGGCGCGGTGTTCATCGTGCCGTTTTTGCTGTTCTCCGGCTACGCCGGACATCTCGCGGATCGATACAGCAAACGCACAGTGCTTGTCTGGATGAAGTGGCTGGAGATCGCCGCCATGGCACTTGCCGTACCGGCGCTCCTCACCGGACACATCGGGCTGCTGCTGGCGGTGCTGTTCCTCATGGCCACGCAGTCGACCTTTTTCAGTCCGGCAAAATACGGCATCCTGCCGGAACTCCTCCCGGACATCGAGCTTTCGCGCGCAAACGGCTTGCTTGAAATGAGCACCTTCGTCGCGATCGTCGTTGGCACCTCGATCGGCGGCCTCGTTTTCACCGCGTTCCGCGACACCCCACTTGTCATCGGCAGCGTGCTCGTCGGCCTCGCCATCCTCGGCACATGGACGAGCCTGCGCATTCCAGCGGTCCCGGTGGGCGGCACCGGGCGCACGCTGCAGTGGGCACCCTGGGGGGAGGTGCAGGCCGGGCTCCGGCGTCTCCTGTCGGATCGCACGCTGTGGATGACGGCCCTCGGCGCCTCGTTTTTCTGGTTCCTCGGCGCCCTGCTGCAGCTCGCACTGCTGCCGTATGCGACCTCCACACTCGGGGTGAACGCGGCCGCGGCCACACAGCTCTACACCGCGCTGGCCATCGGTATCGGCGCCGGCAGCCTGCTGGCCGGACGTCTCAGCGGGAATCACATCGAGCTGGGCCTCGTGCCTCTGGGCTCACTCGGCATGGCGGTCTTCAGCCTCACCCTCGCCGCGTCGTCCACCTCGTATTGGTGGTCGGCCGCCTCCCTGTTCGCGCTCGGCATCGCGGGAGGCTTCTTCGCGGTCCCGCTCAACGCACTGCTCCAGCATCGGCCCGAGGCTCACGAACGCGGGCGCATTCTTGCCACCGCCAACGTGATGCAGACGGTCGGCATCCTGCTCGCCTCAGCCGTGCTCTGGTTCTTCGGCACGCGGCTGGGCTGGACGATACCCGCCGTCTTCGCGGCTGCCGGCATCGTCACATTCATCGGCGGCGTGTACGTCCTGCTGACCCTGCCGGCGTTCTTCATCCGCTTCACGCTCTGGATGCTGACGCATACCGTGTACCGCATCAACGTGGTGGGGCGCGACCGCGTGCCGTACGACGGCCCGGCGCTCCTCATCTGCAACCACGCCTCGATGATCGATGGCGCGCTCGTAGGCGCAAGCGTCCACCGCTTCGTGCGTTTCATGATGCACGGGCCGTACTTCCACATCCCTGGCATCCACTTCGTGATGCGGCGACTGCACGGCATCCCGATCACGGCCGGCGACAAGGCGGATGTCGAACGCGCCCTTCAGCGGGCCCGGCAGGAGCTGCGGGACGGACACGTCGTCTGCATCTTCGTCGAGGGCGCCGTAAGCCGCACCGGCAACCTGCTCCCCTTCCGCCCCGGCTTCCAACGCATTCTCGAGGGCATCGATGTTCCTGTGATTCCGGTGTACCTCGACCGCGTGTGGGGCAGCGTTTTCAGCTTCAAGCGCGGAAAGTTCTTCTGGAAGCGGCCGGAACGACTGCCGTATCCCGTGACTGTCGCGTTCGGCGCTCCGCTCCCCTCGACGCTCAGCATCCAGGACGCACGCCTGGCCATCAGCGAACTCGGCACCGAGGCGCTCAGGCATCGCATCGCGCCCACGGCGCAGCTCCAGACGGCGTTCATTCGCACAGCACGCCGACACTGGAGCCGGCTCGCTGTTGCCGATAGCACCGGCCAGACGCTGACCTATGGCCGCCTGCTCACGGGTGCACTCCTGTTGGGCCGCGTCATCAGGGCCCGCACCCACGGCCAGGCCCACGTCGGGCTTCTGCTGCCCTCTTCCGTCGGCGGCGCTGTCGCCAACATCGCGACGTTGATGGCCGGGCGCGTGCCGGTGAATCTCAACTTCACCAGCGGCGCCGACGGGATGGACCTGGCCAAACGCGCGGCGACCATTACGACCGTCATCACGTCACGGCGTTTCCTTGACAAGGCGGGCCTCGCCGCCACCCCCGACATGGTGTTCCTTGAAGACCTGCGGGACGAGATCTCAGGTCTGCAGCGGCTGCTGGCACTCGTGCGTGCGCGCCTCACGCCTCAACGACTTCTGCGCGGCTCGGTCGGGAACGCGCACTGGTCCGCGTCCAGCCCCGCCGCCATCATCTTCTCGAGCGGCAGCACCGGTGTGCCCAAGGGCGTCGTGCTGACCCATGCCAACCTGCTCTCGAACGTGGAGTCGCTGACGCAGATCTTCCACATGCGACAGGACGACTGTTTTATCGGCGTCCTGCCTTTTTTCCATTCGTTTGGTCTCACCGGCACACTCTGGTTCCCGCTGCTGCAGGGATGCGCCGTGGCGTATCACCCGAATCCGATGGACGCCAAGACCGTCGGCGAACTGGCGGAGACCTACAAGGGCAGCATGCTGATCAGCACGCCGACGTTCGCACAGAGTTACCTGCGGCGCTGCACCCGCGAGCAGTTCGCGCATCTGCGGTATGCCATTGTCGGCGCCGAGAAGCTGCGCGACCAGTTGGCGACGGCGTTCAGGGACACGTTTGGCATCGGCCTGCTGGAGGGCTACGGCTGCACGGAAATGGCGCCGGTCGTCGCCGCCAACGTGCCGGATGTCGAGACGGCTGGTCGCGTCCAGGTCGGCACCAAGGCGGGGTCCGTCGGACATCCCATCCCCGGCGTGGCCGCGAAGGTGGTCGATCCGGACACCGGAGAAGGTCCGCTGATCAATCGTGAAGGCCTGCTGCTGGTCAAGGGGCCCAACATGATGCGTGGCTATCTGCACGATCCCCAGCGCACGCAGGAGGTCATGCGCGATGGCTGGTATGTCACCGGCGACATTGCCCGCATCGATGAGGACGGGTTCATCTTCATCACCGATCGCCTGTCGCGTTTCAGCAAGATCGGTGGCGAGATGGTGCCGCACATCAAGCTGGAAGACACGATTAACGATGTACTCGGTGAACTCGCATCGGCTGTCACCGCCGTCCCCTGCGACGTGAAGGGGGAAAAGCTCATCGTGTTCTACACGAGACGCGATGTGCCTCCGGCGGAGTTGTGGGATCGGCTGATTGCCACATCCCTGCCACGACTGTGGATTCCCAAACGGGACGACCTCGTGCCGATTGAAGCCATCCCGACACTGGGCACCGGCAAGATCGACCTGCAGGCGCTGCGGACACTCGCGCGCGCGCGCGGCACGCACTGACATCCCCGCGATCATCGTGGACACTCGCCACACCCGCCCTGGCGTGCCTTCGAAGCCCCGCTGAGCTACTTGCGCGGCAAACGCTGGTCGCGCATTGCAGCCTGGTACGCAAATACGGCGGCCACGGTGGCCGTCTGCTTCATGTCCTCGGCCTGGACGCGGTCGTAGAAATCCATGTTCGAGTGGTGCGTGCGCGAGTTGTACTCGAGCCGCTCCTGTACGAACTGGAACCCGGGCACACCCGTGCGGTCGATATTGGTGTGATCGGTGCTTGTGACCGAGCGTGGCCCGAGAATCTCGACGCCGAGGTCCTTGAGCGGCGCAATCCACGCGCCGAAGATCGGGGCCACATGGGGATTGCTCTGCATCCAGATGCCACGGACCTTGCCGGTGCCATTGTCGATGTTGAAGTAGGCGGAGTGCTTCGCATGCTCTGGGCCGGGTTTATCCACCGTGCCGAGGTACTTCTCCGCGTAGGCCCGCGACCCGAGCAGGCCCTGTTCCTCAGCGCCCCAGAGCGCCACCCGGATGGTCCGGCGGGGGCGCAGTCCGGCGGTCTTGATGATGCGCAGCACTTCCAGCATTGCGGCGCTTCCGGTCGCGTTGTCGGTGGCGCCAGTCGCCGCGTGCCAGGAATCGAAGTGGCCGCCAATCAACACGATTTCGTCAGCGAGATCCGTCCCCGGCAGTTCAGCAATGATGTTGAAGCCATTCTGGCGATCCGGAGTTTCCGGATGAAACGCGACATCGATGTTCAACTCGACGTTCACCGGCATGCCCTCATCGAGCACACGCACCATGCGGTTGTAATGTTCGACGGCGAGCGTCACCTGCGGCAGTCCCGTGCCCGCCTCGCCGGCCACACGTGATCCGCCGGCGCCAAGAAAGATCGTCCCGCCGTCCACACGCTGCGTCTGCCAGGAGAGGTCGCTGCCACCCGCGCTCATGTCGCTGTTCGAACCGCGATCAAACAACGCAACGACGCCTTCGGACTGGTAAAATTCGTTGACATTAAACGCAGGCGCGCCACCCCGACCGGCTGCGCCGGCGCGTCCGCCGGCCCCACCCGCACGCCCCGCAGGAGCAGTCGCCGGCGGCGTCAGCGCTTCTTCAATCTCCTTGTCGGTCATGCGGAGCACGATGCGCCCTTCGAGCATCCGCACTTCACGGGCGGGTTGCGTGAGCACGACCTTGCCGCGCAGTTTCCCACGCCACTGTTCCGCCTGCTCGGCATTGGTGATCAGTGGTCGCACGACCTCCGCTCTGACCATACCCTTCGTGCCGCTCGACCATGCCTTCGGGTAGCCGATCAGCGGCATCCCCTGCGCACCCACCATCGTCGCGTGGAAGTTGTTGAGCGACCAGCCGACGCCGAACGGAAACCGCTCCTTGCGCACGTTCTGCATGCCCCACGACTGCAGCGTCTTCACCACCCAGTCGCCCGCCTGTTCGATCCCCGGCGAGCCCTGCAGTCTCGGACCGTACACATCGGTCATGTAGAACAGGTGCTTCATGACCTGGGAGTTGTTGAGGCCTTCCTGGCGGATCTTCTGGATGGCGTCGAGGTCCACACGCTCCGCAGACTGCGCTGAGAGGGTAACGACAACCGAAAGGACCAGAAGAGTCGAGAGTGCGCGCTTCATGCGCGCCATGTTACCCCTGAAAACGCGCGGGACGGTCGCCAGTCGGACCTGAAGGTCCGGCCACATTGGGTGGTGCCACGACCTCGTACAATGACGCCATGCACATGCGACCATTTGGCCGAACTGGGTTGACCGTGTCGGAGATGGGCTACGGCCTCTGGGGCATGGGGGGATGGACGGGGTCAGACGACGCCGAATCCATCGCGGCGCTGCATCGGAGCATCGACCTGGGCTGCACGTTCTTTGATACGGCGCTGGCCTACGGCGACGGCAAGAGTGAGCGACTGCTCGGTCAGGTCTTGCCGTCCCATCGCGACAAGCCGCTTGTCGTCGGGACCAAGGTGCCCCCGAAGAATGGAAAATGGCCCGCCAGGCCCGAGTACGCCCTGAGTGACGTCTTCCCGGTCGACTGGGTCATTCAGTGCACCGAGACGAGTTTGAAGAACCTCGACGTCGAACGGCTCGACGTGCAGCAGCTCCATGTGTGGACGGACGAGTGGGCCGAGCAGGACGAGTGGATGGAGGCGATCCAGACGCTGAAGAAATCCGGCAAGGTGCGGGCGTTCGGGATCTCGATCAATCGCTGGGATCCGACGAACATCATCGATGCGCTTCGCACGGGTCTTGTGGACAGCGTGCAGGTCGTGCACAACATCTTCGACCAGCATCCCGAAGACGTCCTCTTCCCGCTCTGCCAGGAGATGGGCGTGGCCATCATCGCGCGCGTCCCGCTGGACGAAGGCAGCCTCACCGGCACGTTGACCAAAGACACGCGCTGGCCCGAGGGAGATTTCCGCAACATCTACTTCCCGCCCGACAAACTGGCGGCAGCAGTGGACCGGGTCGAGCGCCTCAAGACCGAGGTGCCCGGCGGCATGACGTTGCCCGACATGGCCCTCCGCTTCATCCTGTCGCACCCGGCCGTGAGCACGGTCATTCCCGGCATGCGCAAGATCCGCCACGTTGAGGCCAACATGGCTTGCGGGGATGGCCAGGGCCTGCCGGCCGACCTCGTCTCCAGGCTCAGGCCGTACCGGTGGAACCGGGGCTATCCTGTTGAAAAATAGACCCTTATCTGGGCCAGAAGGCCGGAGTCCAGAGTGCAGGGGTTCGAGCAAGTTTCCTCCGAGGGAGTCGAGGGGCTATAATCGTGGTTTCGTTGTGGGAGCAAGGAGCTGACCGTGAAGGCTGGAATTCACCCCAAGTACACAGAGATTGACGTGCGATGCGCGTGCGGCGCCACCTGGAAGAGTTTTTCGACCAAGGATGAGCTGCACCTCGACATCTGCAACAACTGCCACCCGTTCTACACGGGCCGCCAGAAGCTGATCGACACCGAAGGCCGCGTGGAACGCTTCACGAAGCGATTCGGTGTCCAGACGACCGAAGGCCGCAAGGCGCAGACGGCCGCGAACAAGGCCGCCAAGTCGCCGAAGAAAAAGGCCGGCGCGTCGGCCTGATCGAGGTTCCGAAGTTCCGGGGTCCTAATCGGACTCCAGCAATGGGGCGGCCGCAAGGCCGCCCTTTTGTTTTTCCTGCTCGAGTTTTTTCGCCAGCCGGCCCAACCGGTGATCGACCTCGGCCACTCGTCGCCCTGATGTCTGGCCGCGCACGACCTGCGCGTAGCGGTGCGCCGACGCCAGGTCGCCGGCGCGATGTTCATGATGAATTGCGAGAGCTTCGGCCGCGCGGCGTTCAATCGCGCTGAATGGTCGCTTCGCGCGATCGACGATTAGTTGCCACGCTTCCACCGCCCCATCGAACCGACGCGTGCGCCGACGGAGCAGCGCGAGGCGCTCAAGCGCCCGGGCGCGCAACTCCCGGTCGTCCGCCCCTGCTGACGCCAGAGCAAACGCTTCTTCGGCACGCCCGAGATCGCCCTGCCGTTCGTAGAGATGGCCCAGCCCGAGTTGTTCACACGCTTCACGGCACCATGTCGGCCCCTCTGACGCGAGTTGGAAGGCACGCGCGGTCACGGCCGCGAGCGAGATCAGGTCGAGGCGGTTGTGCTCGAGCACGCCGTCGATGATCGAGGGATCGCCGGTGCGGAGAAACTGGAAGTACCGCACGGGGATTTCGAAACCCGGCACATCACCCACACGATGAAAACCCAGCACGGAGCGCTCGAGCGCCGTGAGGCTACAGCTGGTGTCGTCCTCGCGGCGGCTCCACAGCCGGCGTGCCGCCGGCAACATGTCGAAGTGCGGCAAGTCGTCGGTCGGGGTGGACTGCCGATGGAACGCCCATCGCGTTTCCATGAACGGCACGTCGAACGTCCGGCCGTTAAACGTCACCAGCAACGATGCGTCGTCCATCGCGCGCCCCAACGCGTCCAGCAATGGGCGCTCGCCCGCAGGACCGAGCATCAGCCACTGGCGCACACGGAATGCCTCGGCCTCAAACCATCCGCAGCCCACGAGGAATGCCACCGTGCCGGCGCCCCCGCTCAGGCCCGTGGTTTCGATGTCGAAGAACACCGTGCGCGACGCCCAATCGGATGTCGAGGCCAGCTTCGGATCAAAAAGCGCGAGCGGCGCATCCGGCGACAGACGGTACGACTCTACGGTGCGAGACCCGTGATACCGATCGGCGTCGTACACACGGTCCACAACCAGGCACGCCGAGCCCGCCTCGCCAAGCACCGTGCCCCCGAGCACGTCGGCAGACCGGGCAACAACGTCGGCGAACGTGAAGCCGCCTCCGGGGACCAGCAGATCCGGCTCGACCGTCAGTTCGCGCCTGTTCTCGCGGACGATCGCCCGGAGGCGCTCGGCGAGATTCTTCACCGCAGCACCGCCAACAGGTGTGACGCGACGGCTTTCGCCAGCGGCCCGGTTGCACCCTCAGGGCCCACACACGACGGGCATCCCGACTGACACGGACACCCTTCGATCAGCTCCTGCGTACGCGCCAGCAGATCCGCATGCATCTGGAACAACGGCTCACTGAACCCGATGCCACCGGGATAGTTGTCGTAAATGAAGATCGTCGGTGCGACGGTCGCCAGCGTCTTGGCTTCTTCCGCGCCGACACCGTCCACGGACAACCCCAGGTCGTGGGAGTCACACATCAGCAACAACGGCGCGACATTCCGCATCGCAAATGCGAGCCCCAACACGCCATCGCGCTTGTCGGCGCCGCCATAGGGCAACGCCTCCATTTTCTCCGCCGGAATCGTCATCCAGTATGACGACGTGTGCATCTGCTGCTCCGGGAGATCGAGCTCGCCCGATCCGATGTTTTCGTTCGTGTAGAACTTGATCTTCTTGAAGCCGACGACACGGGACACGACGTGCACTTCGCCGTGGTGTCTGGGCTCTGAGGAAATGACGTCGGGTGTCTTTTCCGGCGCGCCCTCATCGGAAAAGAGACCCGACGTCATTTCCTCCAGGATCGTCACCTTCGTGTAGTCAATCGCATCGGTGTAGTAGTCGCACTCGACGCTGCGGACAAAGGCCTTGCGGTTCTCGAAGTCGAGGCGTTCGACCTGGAACAGCTGGCCTTCGATGATGTAGATCGCCTTCTCGTGGAGCACCGACGGCGCGCTCGTAAAGTCGGTCTCGCCGATCACGCGTTCGCCGTGCGTCAGGTCCACGATGATGAAGTTGTCGGACGACACCGACCGCAGGCTCACCGCGTCGGCCGGATACGATTCGTGCGTCCACTGCCACTGGTCGCCGGCGAGCTGCACGAACTGCTCTTCACTCAGGATTTGAAGCATTTCCTGAACGTTGAGGGTGCCGAAGCGCTCGGTCGTGGTGAATGGCAGCTCAAACGCCGCACACTTCACGTGTGCGAGCAGAATGTGCAGGTTGTCAGGGTTGACCAGCGCGTGCTCAGGCGACGCTTCAAAAAAGTAGTCGGGGTTGCGCGCCACGAACTGGTCGATCGGCGCACTCGACGCCACCAGCACCGCCGCCGATCGGCCGGAGCGCCGACCGGCGCGGCCGGCACGTTGCCACGTCGCGGCAATCGTACCCGGGTAGCCGGCCATGACCGTCACGTCCAGCGCGCCAATGTCGATCCCGAGTTCCAGCGCACTCGTGGACACCACGCACCGCACGCTGCCCTCGCGCAATCCGCGTTCGATCTCGCGACGACGGAGCGGGAGGTAGCCGCCACGATAGCCACGCACGACCTCGGCCGCACCCGGGGGGCCTGCAAACGCGTCCTTCAAATACGTCGTGAGAATTTCAGTCGAGAGCCGGCTCTGCGCGAACACGATGATCTGGAGTCCGCGCTTCAGAAATTCGATCGCGACCCGTCGGGTCTCCGCGAGGTAGGACCGTCGAATGCCAAGCTGTGCGTTCACGACCGGCGGATTCACGAAGATGAAGTACTTCTCACCGCGTGGCGCACCGCTCTGTTCCACAAGCTCAAACGGCGCACCAACCAGCTTCTCGGCCAGGTCACGCGGATTGGCGATCGTCGCCGACGAACAGATGAACACCGGGTTCGATCCATAGTGCCGGCACACGCGGTGCAGGCGGCGAAGGATATTCGCCAGATGGCTGCCGAACACCCCGCGATAGGCGTGGAGTTCGTCGATGACGATGTACTTCAGATTCTCGAACAGCTTCGCCCAACGCGGATGGTGCGGCAGGATGCCCGAGTGCACCATGTCCGGATTGCTCAGAACGACGTGGGCGCGGCCACGAATCGCACGCCTCGCATCCTGCGGCGTGTCTCCGTCGTAGGTGAACACGCCGATTTCGCCGCCCCCCTCCACACCGAGCAACTCCGCCAGCTGATGGAGCTCTGCCAGTTGGTCCTGAGCCAGGGCTTTCGTCGGAAACAGATACAACGCGCGCGTGGACGAGTCCTTGAGGATCGCGTCCATCACCGGCACGTTGTAGCAGAGCGTCTTGCCGGAGGCGGTCGGTGTGACGGTCACCACGTTGCGGCCGGATGTCGCATGCGCAATCGCCTCGGCCTGGTGGGAGTACAACTGGTCGATCCCGCGTTTGCGCAGGGCCGCAATCAAACGGTGGTCGAGTGTGTCTGGAAACGGCGCGTACCGCGCCTCGACCGGGTCCAGGCGCCGGACCGCAGTCACATGCGGGTCGTCATCGGCTCCCTGGAGGGCCTGCTCGTGCTCTGCGAGCATCCGGGACAGCGCCAGGGACAGCGACTCGTCCTTGCTCTTCGCGTCCACAAGCGCGGGCAGGACGGTCATAGGCAGGCGGCGCCGGTCGGATGACATGAACGGGCATCGTACCAGTCCGCCGGAAGGCGATCAAGAAGCGAAACAAGGCGTTATTTTGTCGCGCGGCTGTTGGCGTACGCGGCGACGATGCCGCTGAGGCCGAGAAGGCCGATCACATTCGGGAAGACCTGGAGCCCGTTCATGAGGTCGCCCCAGGCCCACACCAGGTCGGGCTTGAGCACGGCGCCGATGGGGATCAACAGGCAATACACGTACCGGTAGGGCATGGTGACCGACCGGCCAAGGATGTATTCCAGGAACTGTTCGCCGTAGTACGCCCAGCCAATGAGCGTGGTGTATCCGAAGAGGAACGCGCAGAACGCGACGACCCATCCGCCGACGGCGGGCACCGCCATGTTGAAGGCCGTGGCGACGGCCGCCGTGCTGGTGACGCCGGCCTCACCCGCCGCGCGCGCGGCGATCGAAGACTCCGCCACACCGCTGAGCAGAATCGCCATCGCGCTGATCGTGCCCGTCACAAACGAGACGATGAACACTTCCATCACCGCCTGCAGGCCCTGCTGTTCCGGCCGGTTCGACCGCGCCGTGCCGTATGCCACTGCGGCGGTCCCGTAGCCCGCCTCGTTGGCGTAGATGCCGCGCGCGATGCCGTACCGCATGGCAATAAAGAACCCGAAGCCAAGGCCCGACCGTCCCGGGGACGCAAACGCCTCATCCACCACCATCGAAAGCACGTACGGCACGCGGTCGATGAACGTCAGGATGACCACCGCGCCGCCCACCAGATAGAGGCCCACCTTCAGCGGCGACAGTTTCTCCACCGCCCGGCCAATAGACTGGATGCCGCCGATGATGACGAGCCAGGTCAACACGGCCAGTACCAGACCGGTGAAGAACGCCGTGCGATTCACTTCACCAAGCAGCGGCAGCAGCAGCGTGCCGCTCGGCCAGACATGCTGCACCGCGATGGCAATCGAGTTCGGCTGCGTGAACGGCGTGGTGGTCAATGCGGCAATGCCCGCCACACACGCGTAGGTCCACGCCAGCGCCGGCGACTTGAGCCCATCGCGCAGGTAATACATGGGACCCGACCGCAGGTGATCTCCCTGCTGCTCCCGGAACTTCACGCCGAGCACGGCTTCCGAGAACTTCAGCGTCGTCGCGAAGAACCCGTACACCCAGATCCAGAACAGCGCGCCGGGCCCTCCGGAGATGATGGCCGTCGCGACGCCGGCGATATTGCCGGTACCGATCGTCGCGGCCAGCGCCGTCATGAACGCCTGGAACGGCGACAACGCACCGGCGGCCCCCGCGGTCTGCCCCGCCAACATCTCCCTGACTGCCTCACGCAACCGCCGGATCTGCACGCCCCGGAAGCGGATCGTCAGAAACAAGCCCGTCCCCAGCAGAAGGGTGACGATGGGCGGCATGAAGAGCAGATCGGCAAGTCCCTGGATCGCGTCAGCCATGGAGAATCCTCAGATGTTCGAACGTGACTGGCACCCGTCAACGGTGATGCACGCGCCGGAAATCCAGTTGGCGCGTGGTGACGCGAGGAAGGCGACCACGTCACCCACTTCGTGGTCGTGGCCAAACCGACCGAAGGGCAAATCCTGTTTGATGAACTGTGCGATGGCCACGGGGTCGGCCTGTTGCCGCTGGGCCCATGAGCCCCCCTCGAACAGAATCGAACCCGGCGCGACGCTGTTCACACGGATGTTGTCCCTGGCCAGCTGCTGCGCCATGGCTTTCGCGAGGCTGATCTCCGCGGCTTTGACCGCGTTGTACGTCATCCGCCCACCGGACTCGCGTCCCCAGATGGAGGCGATCATCAGAATCACGCCGCCTCCCGTCCTGCGCATCTCGGGCACGGCCAGACGCGACAGACGTATGGCTGGAAACAGCGTCTGATCCAACGCGCTGGTCCACTCCTCGTCCGTCGTGGCTGCGATGTCCGTCCCGCCGGCCTTGCCCACGTTGTTCACGACGATGTCGAGGCGGCCGAAGGCGGCTATTGTTTCGTTCACCAGTCGCGCTACGTCTTCGGACTTTGAGACGTCCGCCTGGACCGCCAGCACGGCGTCCTCGCGTCCGGCCAGCACGCGCAGCGTGGCGGCCGCTGCGGCCAGCGCCTCGGCACCACGCGCGCAGATGGCGACGCGCGCACCCTCGGCGACCAGCGCCCGCGCAGAGGCGAGTCCGAGGCCCTTGCTCGAACCGGTCACGATCGCGACTTTGTCACGCAGATGCAGGTCCATGTGGGGTGTCTACTCCGATGTCATCGAGGCGGCGCGCCGCCGGTGAGATCGTTCAAGCGCCAGTCGTAGGCGCCGAACGTCATGGTGAATGTATTGAGCGCGAGGAATTCGCGCTCGCTCGGATACAGGTGCGGATAACTCATCGTCATCAGCGCGCGCTCGAGCGGGGAGCGATTCGCCCACATCTCGCCGCCTCTGGAAAAGCCCGCCACAAACTGCGCCTCACGCCAACTGAAAAGGGGGGTGACTTCGACAACGCCGGTGGCGCGGTTGATGCGAAAGGTGTCCAGCCGCGCGACGAACTCCTTGACCGCCTCGTTCAGTTGAGTCTCAAGCTGTGCGGCCCGGTACGGCTCGCTGCGCAGGCGTCCGCTGCCCAACGCGCCGCGGCCGAGCGCCAGCAGCATGCGCGAGTCGCCGAAGCCGGCGATCACTGACTTCTCGATTTCTTCCAGCGTCAGGAGTTGCCCGGCCACGCGATGTTTGACCTTGTCAATGCCGCCGGCCACCTGGGCGATGCTCTCCGGGGGATACCCTGCGGCCTTGCCACGAATCGGATAGGCGTTGATCACCGTACGGAGCACGAGCGCGTTGTAGGCGTTGATCCAGAATGCCCGCTGTTCCTCAGATGACGCGTTCGACAGCCAGGCATCGGCCGACTCGATGGACGCGACAAAGCGGTCCAGATTCGCGCGCTCCGTCTTGAGCGCGGCGTAATAGACGAGACCGTCGCGGACGTACACATCGAGGATGCGATCCAGCGGCGTGTAGGGATCCGCCTGCGCACGCAGGTGGGGAGTGTTCCCCATCGCTGCGACCACCAGAAGCCACGCTGTCAGTACCCGGCTCACCATGCGAGCCAACATCATAGGTCAGGCCGGACCGTCAGGTCCGGCTGAGAAACTCCGCGAGCGCCTGATTAAACGCCACGGGGGCTTCAAGGTTCGACAGATGCCCCACGTGCGGGATGACGACCCTGGTGGCCGCGGGCAGTGCGGCCACCATCGCGTCGCTGTCCGCGGGAGGCGTCAACACGTCCTCGTCACCACAGATCACCAGTGCCGGGCACGCGAGACCGCTCAAGAACGGTGTTGAGTCGGGCCTGGTTTTCATGGCGCCGAGTGCCGAGGCGACGGCTTCGGGCGTGTTGCGCAGGATGAGGGTACGCACGGCTTCGGTCAGATCCGGCTGCCCGCGCTGCGTCGTCGCGCCCAGCAGCTTCGGCAGCATCACATCCGCGATGGCCGCCACGCCCTCTGCCTGCACCCGGGCGATCATCGCGTCACGACCCGCCTGTCCCTCGGGCGTGTCGGCCGTGGCTTTGGTGTCAGCCAGCACGAGACCATCGAGCCGGCCGGCCGCCGCGCGCGCCACGGCCAGGGCGATGTATCCCCCCATCGACAATCCCCCGATCACCGCGCGATCCACATCCAGGTGATTCATCAGCTGCAGCACGTCCGCCGCATGGCTCGCCATCGTTGCGGTTTCAAGCCCGACGTCCTGGTAGGCCTGCCCCACACCACGGAATCCGCGCACGTCAGGCGCGACAAACCGCCAGCCCGGTGGGACGCGATGCAGCTGCGGCAGCCACTGATCGGCACTCAGGGGAAACGCATGCAGGAGGATACACGTCCGACCACTGCCCGCTTCGTGGTACCGCACCGTACGGTCGAGCAGATGGGCGTATTGGGGACTCATCAGACTACAATTGCATACATGATGCGCCGTGTCTGTATCGCTTTGCTCGTCGCTGTATCCCTGGCGGGCTGTTCACAGGACTCAGAACCAGAGGAAACCATGCCCCCATCGAACAACGCGCCAGGCGCCATCCCTGCTCCGCCGGATGTCGCCGCGGCTCCCGCTGATGCACAGGTCACGGCGAGTGGCCTCGCGTCGAAGATCATCACACCAGGCACAGGCACCACCAAACCGAATGCCACGTCCCTGGTGCTCGTGCACTACTCGGGCTGGACGACCAACGGAGAAATGTTCGACAGTTCGGTGATGCGTGGCGCGCCCATCGACTTCCGGCTGAACCAGGTCATTCCCGGGTGGACCGAGGGTGTGCAACTGATGGTCGTCGGCGAAAAGCGTCGATTCTGGATTCCGAGCAAACTTGCGTACGACGGCATGCCTGGCGCTCCACAGGGGATGCTCGTGTTCGACGTCGAATTGCTCGACTTCAAGTAACCCGGACCTCGAGGTGAGATGGTTCGTCGGCGTGGCCGTCGCGCTGGGCGCGACGACGGTGCTGGGGTCGCCCGACGCGCAGGCGCCGGACGCCTACCTGCGGTCGACCATCGGTCTGTCTGCGGGCGAAGTGAATCGCCTCCAATCCGGCGCGGCGGTGGCCACGCTCCTCGATGGCCGCGACGGTCGTGAGGTGGTGACGTTCGGCGCCGTGCACATCGACCGGTCGCCCGGTGACGTGCTTACGTACCTCACTGAGGTCGCTGCGCTGCAGCAGGGTGACGCCGTGCAGCAACTGGGGCTCGTCGGAACCCCGCCCCGCCTTGACGACTTCGCGAGTTTCACGCTGTCGCCGCGCAGCGTGGCAAGCCTGCAGTCGTGTCGTATCGGCAGCTGCGAGCTCCAGTTGCCGGGGTGGGGCATCACCCGGTTCCGGCAGGAGGTTCCCTGGCGCACCACTGATGCCGAACCGCGCGCCCAGACCCTCATGCGCAGTGTCGCGCACGAGACCCTCTCCGCCTATCTGCGCGGGGGCCATGCGGCACTGGCGCCCTACGAGGATCGGCGCCCGTCGCACTCGCCGTCGGCGGAATATCGGGCGCTGCTGGAGTCAGATACATACCTCCCCGCCCCCCTCACCGCGCTTCGTCATGCCATCAACGGCTTTCCCCACCGGGCCGCCCTTGGTGTCCGCCATCAGTTCTTCTGGACCGTGGTGGACTTCGGAATGAAGCCGACCTTCCGGCTGAGCCACATGGCGGTCGCCTCAGGTCCGGCGATTCATGATCCGGCAGGACACGTCGTGGGCGCCGTCGTCACGCTGCAAATCCTGGCGACGCACTATTTCAGCTCCACGCTCGAATGGCACTTCCTCGTGCGGGACGCGGCGACACCCTCAGGCACCTATCTCTACTATCTCTCGAGGTCGTCGTCGCCCGGGCTTGGTGGTTTCAAGGGACGGCTGCTGCGGCCCACCGTACGGAGTCGCGGACGAGACGCGATCGAGGCGTACCTGAATTTCTCAAAGCGATCCCTCGAGGACGACGCCGGCCGCTACCCCATCGCGTGTTCAAATTCGTCGCCGTGCTGAGCGCGGACGATGGCGTCGGTGCGGTCGACGAGCCCGGCTTTGACGAGCCGTGCCAGGCACTCCTCCAGAGTGAACGATCCGAACTTCCGCGAAATCGTGATCTCCTGATGCAGATGCTGCAGTGTGTTGCGCCGGATATGCTGCCGGGCTCCGTAGCCCACCAGCAACAACTGCGCGGCGGGCACACTGCCGCCACCAACACGCGGCAGCAGCGTCTGCACGTACACGGCCGAGAGTGACGCCGCGATTTCCTGCCGGATCGTCGGCTGCCGCTCCGCCGGAAACGAGTCGGTCAGACGCGCGATTGTGGACGACAGGTCGGTCGTATGCAGCGTGGAGAACACCAGATGCCCCGTCTCACCGGCCGCCAGCGCAATCCGCATAGTCTCCGGATCCCGCATCTCGCCGATCACGATGATGTCGGGGGCCTGCCGGAGGGCGGACCTGAGCGCGGTGGGAAAGTCCGGTGCGTCGATGCCGACCTCGATCTGTTGAATCACACTGCGCTGATTGGTGTGTTCGAACTCGATCGGATCTTCGATCGTGATGATGTGTTTGGCATCGCGGCGATTGATCTCCTCGATGAGAGCCGCCATCGTGGTGGTCTTACCTGATCCGGTGGCCCCGCCGATCAGCACAAGACCGCTGGTGATCCGCGTGAGGCCGTCGGCGCCAGGCGGCAGGTCGAGTGTCGCCAGGCGTGGTACGGATCGCGGCAGCATCCGGATGGCAGCGGCCGCCCGGGCGCGCTCGCGATGCAGGTTGACGCGGAACCGTCCGACGCCGGGGAGCCGGAGGGACGCGTCGGCAATTCCGGACTCGCGATACGCCCGCTGAGCGTGCCCGACCAGCTCCGGCAGCACGAGATGTTCGATGTCGTCGCCATCAAGGGATGCGGCCTCAAGGCGCACGACATGACCGTCAATACGGAACGCCGGCGGTTCCCCCGCCACCAGCAACAGGTCGCTGGCCTGCCGGTCCGCCATCAGGCGCAGGAGCCACTCCAGGCCGGCGCCGGGGGCACGGATCACGCCCCGGCTGAGGGTTTCGAGCTCGTCGGCGAGCCGGTCGAGGTCGTCAATAGGATCGGACATGAAGTGTAAGAGAATAGCAGCCGCCGGAGGAGCGCCAGATGTCCAGATTCATGAGCGCCGTATGTGCGGCCGTGGTTGTGTGTGCCGGGTCGACCGCACTGCCAGCCATGCAGCTTCAGACGCCGACGAACTGGAAATGGCGGACCGATTCGCCGGCCACCGTGCGCGACACCGACAAGGACCTGGCGGCTGATCAGTGGTTCTACGTCGCCATGCCGCCGGGGTGGCACATCACGTCAAAGCCCGGCGTCGTGCTCTACAACCCGACACACACGGGCAGCGGCCTCTTCCGTCTGCAGTCACAGGCCTTCCTGTTTCCCGGGGACAGCACGGCCGAGTACGGCATTTTCATCGGCGGTCGCGATCTGGAACCGGGCTCGGCGACCCCGTCCTACACGGCCTTTGTGGCGCGCCGGGACGGTCGCATCGCCGTGTTGAAGCGCCAGGGGGAGACCACGACACCACTCGTGGATTGGAAGGCGAACGACGGCGCCGTGGCTCACCCAGGCGAGGGCACGGCCAGAAACATCTTCACCGTCGAGGTGCTGGACGCGGACGTCGTGTTCAGCATGAACGAGAAGGAAGTGGCGCGGCTGCCGAAGGCCCAGGTCACGACCGACGGCCTGTTCGGCCTGCGCGCTGGCGCGAACATGAACCTGCACGTCTCGACGTTCGACGCCACCTACGTCCTGGCCCCGGTGCCCGTGAAGAAGTAGGATGCCGCGCGTGGGTGGTGTACACCGGATCCTGACGACCGTCGCGCTGCTCTTCCCGCTGACATGGCTGTCGGGTGGGGCACAGGCCCCCACGGACACCCTCCGGGTGGTGAGCTACAACATCAAACACGGTCGAGGGAACGACAACGTGGTTGATCTCGCGCGGACAGCCTCTGTGCTGCGCGCGCTGACGCCCGACATCGTTGGACTCCAGGAAGTGGACGACCTTGCGACCCGCAGCGGCGGCGTGCCGGAGGCCGAGCGGTTCGGACAGATGCTCGGCCTGCACCATGCGTTTGGCCGGTTCATGGACTTTCAGGGCGGCGCGTACGGCATGGCCGTCCTCACCCGCTACCCGATCATGGCCACGCAGTCGGTCCGGCTGCCCGACGGCAACGAACCGCGCGTGGCCCTGTCCGTCGAAGTGCAACTCCCCTCCGGACGTCGCCTCACCATCGTCAACGTGCACTTCGACTGGGTGCGGGACGACACGTTCCGGTTCGCCCAGGCGGAAGCATTGACGACACATCTCGACGCACTCACGACGCCGTATGTGCTGCTGGGTGACTTCAACGATGTGCCTGAGTCACGCACGCTGGGGCTCTTCAGGTCGCGCACCCTGGAAGCGGTGAAGCCGTCGACCGACCGCTTCACGTTCTCGTCAACGGAGCCGGAACGTGAAATCGATTTCATCTTCATGGCACCGGCGGCGTCGTGGCACGCGCGCGACGTCCGCGTGATCACCGAACCCGTGGCGTCCGACCATCGCCCCGTGGTCGCGGTGCTCGAACTACGGTAACCGGCCCGGCCGGTAGCGCACGACCACCTGTTGATCGACATCACGCGCGCTGAACGCCACACGTTTCAGTGCGCCACGCGCGAACATCGCCGCCTGATCGGCATGCCACGGCGAGCCGGGCTTCGCACTCTGTCCGTAGGCGAGCACGGAGTACGCGCGCGGTTCGGTTCCGAATTCCACGGCGAGCACCCATCCGTCGCCGGTGCTGGCGGCAAATTTTCCATCGGGCTGGCGCGTAAAGCCCAGCACGCGGAAACACCCAAGCGCGCCGGGACACCCGCCCACCGGCACATCCACAGTCCCCCGGCGCACGCGGTACACATCGCCCCAGGCGACATCGAGTGTGCCGTGCCTGCGCAGGGTCTCATCGGCGGCCCACACCAGTGCCTCGACCGCGCCCGCCGGGTCTGCGATTCCGCGCGGGGTGCGCACGGGATCCGTTTCCTGCCATGGCGTGGCGAAGCGCTGGGCCTCGGTGCGACCCTGTGAATACCGCGACCACCAGATCTCGAACAACACCGCACCGCGGCTCTCAGCCGCCACGCTGTTGTTCCAGCGACGCAGCACACGCAACGCGTCGGCCGTGACGCCGGTGGGCCTGGAGGCGGCGACAGCCCGGACCAGATCTGGTTTCACCCGATCGGCCAGCAACATCCGGTAGTCATGCTTCAACCGCACCACGTCCTCCAGGGTCAGTTTGCGGTTGTTGTCGATGAGCTGAATGGCACGCTGGCTGCGCAAGCGAAGCGACGGCGGCTCGATGTTCTCGTACGCATTCACGAGATTCACCGGCGGCCGGGCGTTGGCAAAGTGGGGCGAATCGTTTTCGTTGTGGACGTACCCGCCGCCTGGATTCTTCGTCAGCGGCAGTGCGTCAAACGGAATCAACTGGGTCCAGACCTCACGCAGGCTCCGCACCGGAATCGCGCGGTCTCCGCCCATCGGGTGCGGCAGGTCCGGAAGGGAGGCATTCCACAAAGTGAGGATGTTGCCGGCCCGATCGGCGTAGGTGTAGTTCTGCGACACCAGCGCCCGCATGCGCATCACATCCATCCATTGCCCGAGCGTCTTCGCCCGCATCAGTCGCAGGAACTGTTCGCCTGCTCGAAACTCGCCATCTCCCGCGGTGCGCGCGATGTACACGGTGTCTGCGGTGCGATGGACGACAGGGCCCAGCGGCGTCGTCCAGACATCACGTGTCTCGGGGACGAGCACTGAGCCATCGAGGTACTCCACCGTGCGCGTCGTCTTGGTCATCGGTAACGACGCGCCGTCCAGCGTGTAGTGATCGGGCCGCGCAGGGTCGAGCTGCAGGGCGTAGAGCTCCGTCCGGTCACCGCTGTTGCTGTTGGTCGTGGACCAGCCGAGGTCTCGGTTAAAACCTCCGACCACACCGAGTGGGCCTCCGATCCGGAAGTCGCCGTAAAAATCGACGACGCCGGGCACGGTGAGGTGGGCCTCGTAGTATCCGGCGTCCCATGCCAAGTGCGGATTCCGCAGAAGAATCGCCTTGCCCGACGTCGTGCGGCTCGGCGCAAACGCCCAGGCGTTCGAGCCTTCCTCGGGGTCCACCGAAGGTCCGGGGTCCAGGGTCCAGGGGTCGGATCCTGGGGTCCGGGGTCCTGCGTCCGCGAGTGCCTGAAGCACGCGGCGGACACGTGCGGCTGGGGGGCCGTCGCCAATGTGCAGCGTGGCGACGTCGTAGCCGGTGAAGTCCGACGGAATGTGTGCCGGGAACTCGTCACGGTGGAGCGTGATGTAGCGATTCACCCCTGCGGCGAAGCCGTCGTAGAGATCGCGCGTGTCGGGTTGAAGAAGGTGGAAGGTCTCGATCGCACGAGCCCGCTCCCGCAGCGCGGCAAAGTCGGCGTCCAGTGACGCGCGGCCGTTCACCTGCGCCGTCTGGCCGCGTGTGGCCCACAACCGCGCGGGCGTCACCTCCCCATAGTCCTCAGCCTGCAGCCAGCCCAGGGCGTAGCCGCCCGCCCGCAGATTCTCGGCGCGAATATGCGGCACACCGTGCGCGGTGCGGAGAATCTCCACGTGCCGCCACAGATCTTCCTGGGCCGTGCCTGGGGACCCGGTCACGGCAGTCACCAGACTCCAGCCGACCGCTCCGGCCACACACATCAGCAGTGTTTTCATTGGGGTGTCCGATACAACACGTGCGGAAGGCCGGCATGGAGGACGTCGCGGTCGTATTGCAGCCCGGCCTTCTCGAGCACATGCCGGGACGCGGCGTTGGTCGGCAGGGTCAGGGCGACCATTGTCGAGAAACCGAAGCGATCCCGCCCGATTGACAGGCTGGCTGCCGCGATCTCCGTCGCGAACCCGCGGCCCCAGTACGCGGGCTCGAAGCTGTAGCCGATCTCGACTTCGTCCGTGCCGTCCACATCAAGGTGCCGGAGCAGTCCGCGTCCCATGACGGGACCTGCAGGCTCAAGACGGAGCATCCACAAGCCGAAGCCGAACGTCGCCCAGTGCGCCAGATTCCGTTCCAGATACGCCATGGTCCACACGTCGTCGCGCACGCCGCCGAGCGTGGCCATGTGAAGGGGATCCGTGTGCATCCGGATCAGATCGGGAAGGTGCGTCGGCAGAAGGCGCTCCGCATGAAGGCGGGCGGTTCGAAACGCGTCCATGGTGGCGACTAGAATACCCGCGATGCCTCACCTCCTCCGCAGCGGCCTTGTCACCGCGTTCCTGGCCCTCAGCGTGGCCGCCTGCGCGCCAGGCGTGGCCCGGGACCCGGCCAGGCGGCCGTTCCCGCCCACCAACATCACAAATCCTTCAGCCCAGACTGCTGAGTCGGCGGGCGGGGTGGTGGCGAGCGCCACGGTGGACGCGACGGCCGTGGGAGCGCAGGTGCTTGCTGCGGGGGGCAACGCCGTCGACGCCGCCGTGGCCACCGCGTTTGCGCTGGCCGTGACCGAACCGAGCATGTCCGGACTCGGTGGACGCGCCAGCATCCTCCTGCGCGATCCGGACGGGACCATCACTGGGATCGACGGACTGAACCAGGTGCCGTCGATCTACAGGGAGAAGTCCGGTGTGCCGCTGCCGTATGAGCGCGCGGCGATCCCCGGCGTGCCCGCTGCGCTGGCGCATGCGCTTGAGACACACGGCACGTGGACGCTCGCGCGCGTGATGCAACCGGCGATTGATCTCGCCACCTACGGATTCGTGCTTGGCGCCGCGGAAGCCGAACGCTGGGCAGCGGCCCGTGAAGAATTGTCGAAGTTCGGTGCCGGCCTCGGAACGTATCTGAAGGCCGATGGCACACTGTGGCGCGCGGGTGATCGCGTCGCCAATCCCCTGCTCGCGCAGACCTTGCGCCGCCTGGCCGGTGATGGCGTCGCCTCGTTCTACAGCGGCGCCATTGCTGATGCGATTGATGCGGACATGCGTGCAAGGGGCGCCTTCATTACCCGCGAAGAACTCGCTGGCTATCGTGCGCTGCCGTCGCTGGTGGTGCGCGGAACCTACCGCGGCCACAGCCTTGCGTCCAACTTCCGCCCGGCCGCCGGTCAGGCCGTCATTCAGGCGCTGCAGACACTCGAACACCTGCCGGTGCCCGCACGCGGCGATGACGCGCGCTGGGCGGCCGTGGTGGGACAGGCCATGCATTGGGCCCTCACGGACCGTTCGACGCGACAAGGGACCGAAGCGGAGAGCGCAGCGTTCCTCACATCGCCGGCACACGCCAGGGCACGTGCCGGTCGCGTGATGATTCCCGTTGGCAGCGGAGGTGGTGCCGCTGATCCGGAACCCTTCCAGGGCGCAGGACTGCTCTTCCCGCCAGGCACACTCGTGACCGCCGAGACCGATCGCGAAGCCACCACACACTTGTCAGTGGCCGACAGAGACGGCCGCGTGGTCGCACTGACGCAGTCGCTGGGACCCAGTATGGGCACGCGTCTCGTGGCGCCGGGTCTGGGTTTTCTGTTTGCGACGCGACTGGGCACCGCGCCCGGGACACGGCCGGCATCCACTGTGGCGCCAACGATCATGGTCTCCCCTGACAGCCGCACGGTGGTCGCACTGGGTGGCGCCGGCGACAATCGCATCATTACAGCGGTCATTCAGGTGATCAGCCGCATGGTGGATCACAAGATGTCGCTGCCTGAGGCCATGCTCGCGCCCCGTGTGCATCCGGATGCTGAACGCACGCTCCGCGTGGAGGAAGGCCCGGTAGCGCTGTGGTCCGCGGCAGATCGTGCCCGGTTCGCCACATGGGGTTTCACGCTCGTCCCATCGCCGTCGGGGTTCTTCGGACGCGTCCACGCCGTCCGGATCAGCGGCGAGGCAGGGCCGGCACACGGCGTCGCCGAACCCCGTTGGACCGGCGCTGCAGCCGGGCCAAAATGACTTACACTTCGCGTGCCCCCAGGAGGTACATGCTCATCATGACCCGTCACGTTCTCCGGACGATGTGTGTCGGCGCCGTCCTCGTCGCAACGTTCACCGTCATCCCGATTGCCGCCGAGGCCCGGCAGTTGCCCGGCGACCCCCGCCCCAGGCCCGAACTGGTCCGTCAGCCGTACAGCAAAGCTGATGTCGAGTTCATGCAGGGCATGATTCCCCATCACGCGCAGGCACTGGTCATGTGCGGCATGGCCAAACCGAACGGAGCCAACGCCCAGTTGCAGCTGCTGTGCGAACGCATGAGCATCAGCCAGAAGGATGAAATCGCAATGATGCGCACCTGGCTGCGTGACCGGGCCCAGACTGTACCCGCCCCTGACGCCACGCACATGACCATGGACCATGGCGGCATGAAACACGACATGCTCATGCCCGGCATGTTGACCGACGACGAGCTCGCGGCACTGCGCAGGGCGCGTGGCAAGGAGTGGGATCGCCTGTTCCTCGTTGGGATGATCAAGCATCATCAGGGCGCCATCAACATGGTGGACGTCCTCTTCAAGTCGCATGGTGCGGCGCAGGATGACGACATCTATTTGTTTGCGTCGGACGTGTTTGCCGACCAGACGGCAGAAATTGAACGTATGGAGCTGATGCTCGCTTCCCTTGGAGGGGGACAGTCACAATGAGACAGACACGATTTACCACCCGATTCGCAACCACCGTTGCGGCCGGTGTTGTCGCCCTTGCGGGAGTGACGATGACGGCCACGGCGGTCACCGCCGCGCAGCAGGCGCCGCCGCCTCAGGCCGCCCAGCCGCCGGCCGGTGGCCGCGGCCAGGCTGCGCCGCCCCCCCCCGTGCCCGCGTTGCCGGCGACCATGCCGGCACCGGTGACGCCGACAATCTCAGCCACCGCCCCGACGCCCGATGCGCGCGTCGGGCTGCGCGCCGGCTACTGGGATGCGGCCCAGGCCGCGTGGAACATGCGTTTGGTCTCGAACACGCCGCCGCCCGAGGCCTATCGCGGTATCACCAGTTCCGACCTCGCGTTCACCGGCAAGTACGTTGTGCAGGGGAACTACCACGGCATTCTGTTCTGGGACGTGTCGAACCCGACCAGGCCGGTCCTGGTGAAGGACTACGTGTGCCCGGCATCGCAGAATGACGTGTCGGTGTACAAGCACCTGCTGTTTGTGTCGTCGGAAGGCACGGGCGCGCGTCTCGATTGCGGTACGCAGGGGGTGCCGGAGCCCGTGAGCAAGGAACGCATTCGCGGCATCCGGATCTTTGACATCTCGACCATCTCGAATCCGAAGTACGTCGGCAACGTGCAGACGTGCCGCGGATCACACACGCACACGGTCGCCGAAGATCCCAACGACAAGGAAGCGGTCTACGTGTACATCTCCGGTTCGGCCGGTGTGCGCTCGGCCGAAGAACTGCCGGGCTGTGCGGACGGCAACATGGCGGAGAACCCCGAGACCTCACGGTTCCGAGTCGAGGTCATCCGTGTGCCGCTCGCGAATCCGGAGAAGGCTGCGGTCGTAAACTACGCGCGGATCTTCAACGACCTCGCTCCGCCTCCCCGCCGGGTTGAACCCGGTCGCGGTGGTGCCGCCACGCCGCCTCCCACCGGAGCCACACCTCCTCCCGCAGGCGTAACACCGCCGGCAGGTGCGACGCCTCCCGCAGCCGGCCGCGGCGGTCGCGCGGGCGGCCCGCCAACCGGTCCGAACCAGTGCCATGACATCACGACGTACCCGGAAGCCGGCCTGGCCGGTGGTGCCTGTGGCGGCTACGGCCTTTTGCTCGACATCCGGGAAGTGGCCCACCCCGTGCGTATGGACTTCGCCGGCGATCCGAACATGTCGTTCTGGCACTCGGCGACGTTCAACAATGACGGGACGAAGGTGCTCTTCTCCGACGAGTGGGGCGGCGGTCGCGCTCCGCGGTGTCGCGCAGAAGATCGGCTGGAGTGGGGCGCCAACGCCCTCTTCACCGTCGAACGCGGCAAACTCGTGTTCCACAGCTACTACAAGATGCCGGCGCCGCAGACGGAGTGGGAAAACTGCGTGGCCCACAACGGATCGCTGATTCCGATCCCCGGCCGCGACGTCATGGTGCAGGGCTTCTACCAGGGAGGCATCACGGTGTTCGACTGGACGGACATCAAGAAGCCAATCGAGATCGCCTACTTCGATCGTGGTCCGCTTGAGGATGGCCGTCTGACCTCCGCCGGTTCGTGGTCGGTCTACTGGCACAACGGCTACATCTACAGCTCCGAGATCGCGCGCGGCCTCGACATCTACGAACTGGTGCAGACGCCGCACATCTCCCAGAACGAGATCGACGCCGCGAAGACGGTCGTTTTTGCCGAGGCGAACGCCCAGGAGCAGAAGAGGATCACCTGGCCGCCGAGTTTTGCGAAGGCGCGGGCCTTCCTCGACCAGCTCGAACGGTCGAACGGCATGTCCGCGCAGAACCTCTCGGCTGCGCGTGAGAGCCTCGCCGCCGCTGAGAAAGCAACCGGAGCCGCCCGTCGCTCGGCGCTCGAGCAACTGTCCACTCGCGTCAACAGCCAGGTCACGGGCTCGTCCGATCAGGCCAAGATGAAAATGCTCGTGGACGCGCTGAACGAACTGGCGCGGTAACCGAAGTCCCGAGGTCCCGAAGGCCCGAGGTCCCGGAGTTCCGGGGCCTCGGGCCTTTCCTGTCTACCGAACGACAGCCGCGTCGGGCAACTTGCCCTGTGCGTCAACCACCTGCCGCGCCAGGTAATTCACCACCGTCGCATCGTCGCGCAACCGCGCGAGATAGGCACCCTGGAGCAACTGGACCCGGCGCTCGGTCAGCGCGGTCTTGATGCCGTCCTTGACCTGGGGATCGCTGAGCGAGCGCTGACCGGGCTCAATGACACGCACGAGTGCGAGCAGCGTCGTGGTCGGCCCATTGGTGATCGTGTTGAGCTCGCCCGGCTTCATGCGCATGACGGCACTGCGCAGCTGCGGCGGCGCCTGATCGATCTGCGCCTGCCCCACCATGCCGAGGTCGCCGCCGTTCTGCGCCGATGCCGGATCCTCCGAGAAGTTGGCCGCGAGCGCCGCGAAGTTTTCGCCATCCTTCAGGCGCGCCGCGATCATCTCGAGTTTGCGCTGCGCCTCAAGCGGCGAACGCGCGTCGTCGTTCTGCTGATTGTTGACCTGTGTCGGCACGGCCGACACCACGATCTGCGCCAGGTGATACTGCCGTTCGGGCACGTTGAACTGCGCCTGGTTCTTCTCGAAGTAGGCGGTCACCTCCTCGTCGGTGACGCTGACCTTGCCGGTGACATCCTGTTCGAGCACCTTGGCTTTGGTCAGTTCGCGCGACACGCCGGCCCGGAACTCCTCCGCCGTGGTCTTCCGCGCTTCAAGCTCCCTGGCGTAGTCCGCATCGCTCATGGTGCCGCGACGTTCGGCGATGGCCTTGTCGATCTCTTCGGCCGTCGGCACGATCTTCAACTCCGTGGCCCGCGCGAGCAGCAGCGTTTCCGTGATGAGCTCATCCACCAGGCCGAGTTTCGCTCCGACCGCTTCTTCTTCCGAGGGGGTCGGCGCACCGGGGTCCAACATGCCCTGGTAATACTTGTCGACCTTGTCGCGCCTGATTTCGGTGCCGTTGACGACGGCCCACACATCGGGGGCGGGAGTGGCAGGCGTGGCGGACCCACAGGCGGTGGCAGTCAGCAGGAGCAGGGCGGCGGAAGCAGAGCGCATCAACATGATTGAAGAAGTGTACAGGAGATGTAGTATTCCCCGCATGACGCCAGCCCTCCGACTCCGCGTACTGTTGTTGACGGCCGTTCTTGTGGCGCCGACGGCATGGCCCTCGGCTCAGGGCCCGAAAGTGCTGGGGCCGGACGACTACCCGAAGTGGCGAAGCCTCAGCGGCCAGACGATTTCCGGCGACGGCCAGTGGGTCTCGTACAGCCTGCAGTTTACGAACGTGCCGGAGGCAGACATCAAGCCGGAACTTCGCCTGCTGAACCTGACCAGCAATCAGGAAGTGACCGTGCCCAATGCGACCGGTGGCACGTTCTCCGCTGATTCGAAGTGGCTGGCCTACATGGTCGACCCAGGCGGCGGGAGCCGGGGAGGACGCGGAGGACGAGGGGGCGGTGCCCCGGACGCGGCGCCTGCCGCCCAGCCACCTGCAGGTCAGGCGCCCGCGCAGGGTCGAGGCGCCGCGGCAGCACCTGCGGAACCGCGACGAGTCGAACTGCGGAATCTCGCGACAGGTGCGCTTCGGTCGTGGCAGGACATTGCGAGCTTTGAGTTTGCGAACTCATCCACGCACCTCCTGCTTCGCCGGCGTCCGCCGCAGGCCGCCGGCGGCGCGGGTCGTGGCAGCGATGCGGGCGCGGCACCCGCCGCCGGTGCCCCGGCTGCTCCGGCCCCAGCCGCTCCGGCCCCACGCGGCGTGGACGTGATCGTGCACAACCTGGCGACCGGGCGGGACGTTCCGCTCGGGAGCGTCGGCGACAGCGCGTTCAACAGGGCCGGCGATCTTCTCGCCTACACGGTGGACGGCGCCGTGAAAGACGGCAACGGCTTGTTCGTGTTCGACCTTCGGGACGGACGCGTGACCACACTCGACAACGCGGCACTCCGGTACACGCGCCTGGCCTGGAATGACGTCGGCACCGGCCTCGCCGTCCTCAAGGGCGCCGACGTCGACAAGATGCGCGAGCGTCCGAACCAGCTGGCGATCTATCCGGACGTCCGCGCCGCGATGCACGACGAGGCCGGGCGGCCGGCACTCGTGCTCGACCCAGCCACGCAGAAGGACATCGCCGCCTACCCGGCCGACTGGGTGGTGAGCGATCGCGCCACCGTGTCGTGGAACGCCGACGGCACGCGAGTCTTCTTTGGGATCAAGCCCCAGGTGCCAATCGTGGAAGCCCGGCGTCGCAACGCTGATACCGAGCCGGATGTGGATGTCTGGCACACACGCGATGAACGGATCTACTCGCAGCAGATGGTGCGTGCCACGCAGGATCAGAACATCACCTATCGACAGGCGTACGACGTGGGACGACGGACGTTTGTGAAGCTGACTGATGAAGGCATGCGCGACATTGAGATCCCGGCCACTGGCCGATGGGCTGTGGGCCGCGACGCCAGCGGCTACGTCCACGACTACGAGCGGCCCGCAGCGGACTTCTACCGCGTGGATCTGACGACCGGTGCCCGCACGCTCATGTTCAAGGGCCAGCCGACCGGCAGTGGTGTCTTTGGTATCTCGCCGGACGGTCGCCACTTCCTCTACTGGAAGGATCAGCGCGTGCAGGCGTACGATCTCGACGAGGGGACGACGCGGACGCTGGGCGGACCGAAGGCGATCAGCTTCACCGACATGGAATTTGATCGACCGGGCCCGCGGCCGTCTTATGGTGTTGCGGGCTACACCGCCGATGGCACCTCGGTTGTCATGCAGCATCGGTATGACCTGTGGGCGCTCCCGCTTGATGGATCCCCTGGGCGCAACCTGACCAACGGCGAAGGGACGAAGAACGAGATTCGCTTCCGGGTCGTCCGGCCGGAACCGTTTGATCCAATCGCGGACTACGGCCCGGGCGGCATCGCCGCCGCGCGACAGAAGATCGACCTGGCCGCACCCATCACGTTGTCCGCCTACGGTGAGTGGACCAAACGCGCCGGGTTCTACCGGCTCGTGAATGGCACCCTGGCGCCAGTTGTCTACGAGGACGCGTCGTTCAGCATCCCCGCACGCGCCGCGAAGGCCGACACCTACCTGCTGACTCGCCAGACCTTTGTGGAGTTTCCCGACCTGCGCGTTTCAGGTCCGAACTTCGGCGAGTCCAGGAAGATCTCCAACGCCAACCCGCAGCAGGCCGAATACCTCTGGGGCAAGCGCGTGTTGTTCGACTACAAGAACAAGGACGGGATGCGTCTGCAGGGCATCCTCGCGCTGCCGGATGACTACACGCCCGGCGAAAAGCGTCCGATGATCGTCACGTTCTACGAGAAGAACTCGCAGAATATGCACCGCTACTCGGCACCGTCGTATCTGACCGGCATGGGCGCGTCGCCGATCGAAGCGGTCAGCCGCGGCTACATCACGATGATGCCGGACATCCACTTCCGCACCGGGTCGTCCCACAGCGACATGCTCGAGTGTGTGGAGGCAGCCGTGCGGAAGGTCATCGAACTCGGTTACGCCGATCCCGCGCGGGTCGGCGTGACCGGGCACAGCTACGGCGGCGAAGGTGCCGCCTTCATCGCCGGCCGCTCGAAGCTGTTCGCGGCCGTCGGCGTGGGCGCCGGCGTCACCGACCTGTATTCGGACTTCAATCAGAGCTGGGGCTGGTCGTATCAGGTGACCGGCGGCAGCGGCGCCAATGGCCACGACTATTACCTCTTCGGTCAGGGCCGCTGGGGATTTGCGCCGTGGGACCAGCCTGAGGTGTATCGCTTCGAGTCTGCGATCTCGCACGTGAAGAACGTTGTGGCCCCTGTGCTTATCATGCACGGCACGGCTGACCCGACGGTCGGCTTCAGCGAAGGCATGAACTTCTACAACGCGCTTCGGTTCTTCAACAAGAACGCCATCCTGCTCGCCTATCCAGGCGAGGGCCATGGCCTGCGCGGACTCGCAAACCGCCGGGACCTGACCGTCAGGTTCTTCGAGTTTTTCGACCACTACCTGAAAGGCGCCGAGGCTGCCCCGTGGATTCGAGAGGGCGTGCCGTACCTGAAGAAGGCGGAGGGACGATGACTCACGCCACGCTGACCTCCACGCTCACGATCGGGCTTGCGACGTGGCTGATGCTGCACGGCCTGGCCCAGGCTCCTGCGGCCCCGCAGGAGCGCATCACCATCCGCGCTGCCCGCGTCTTTGACGGGGAGCGCCTCCTGCGCGGCCAGGTCGTCGAGATTGACGCGGGGCGCATCGTCTCGGTCGGCCCGCGCACCGGACCCGTGACCCACGACCTCGGCGATGTCACCGTGCTGCCAGGCCTCATCGACGTACACACGCATATCGACTGGCACTTCGGGCCCGACGGACGCTACGGGAACCGGCCCGGCGCTCCGCGCGCGACGCCCGAACAGCGCGACGCCGCCATCGCGGCCAACCTGAAGGCCACGCTTCTGGCGGGCTTCACCACGGTCCAGAACCTCGGTAATCGGTCCGACGCCGCAATTCGCGAAGCGGTGGCCGCCGGCACCCTTCCCGGCCCGCGCATCGTCACCTCGCTGGGCCAGTTGCAGCCGGGACAGCGCACACCCGACCAGTTGCGAGAAGCGGTGCGTACTCTCAAGACGGAAGGCGCCGACGTGGTGAAGACGTTTGCCTCGGGCAGCATCCGCACCGGCGGTGAACTCAGCACGACGCTCGACCAACTCACCGCGATCTGTTCAGAGGCGCGCGCGCAGGGCCTCCGCGCCGTCGTCCATGCGCATGACGCGGCCTCGATCATCACGACCGTCAAAGCCGGCTGCCACCAGGTCGAACACGGCGTGTTTGCCGATGATGCCGCGATTGCGGCGATGAAGGCGGCAGACGTGTTTTTTGATCCGAATATCGGCCTGGTGCTGCAGAACTACATCGAGAACCGCGACAAGTTCATTGGCGTCGGCGGCTACACCGAGGAAGGGTTCGCGTTCATGGAGCGTGCGATTCCGACGCTCGGCCCCATCTTCAGGAAGGCGCTCGACGCCGGCGTGCGGATGCCGCTGGGCACCGACGCGGTGGCCGGCGCGCACGGGCAAAATGCACGCGAGGCGCTGGCGCGCGTGGCCGCCGGACAACGTCCGATTGACACCGTGATCAGCGCGACGGCACTGGCGGCCCAGTCGCTGGGTATGGGCGACAGGCTGGGCCGGATCGCGCCCGGCTATCTTGCCGACATCATTGCCGTGTCCGGCAATCCCACTGAAGACATCACGGCGCTGCAGCGGATCACGTTCGTGGTGGCGCAGGGCCGGGTGGTGCCGAAGTCGTGACCCGGCGTCTCTGGCTGCGGCTGGTGGGAACGGTCGCCGCGGCACTGCCGCTGTCATCGCTGCGGGTCTTCGCGTGGACGCGGGCGCAGTCTCCACCGGCGCTGAGCGCCGCGACGCTTGGCGCCATCGCCGAGGTGGTGCTGCCGTCGGCGCTGACGGCAGAAGAGCGCGCCGAGGCGGTGACCGCGTTCGTCGAGTGGGTCAGGGGTTATCGCGAGGGAGCCGAGGCCGGCCACGGCTACGGCAACACGCGGCTGCGCCGGACCGGACCCTCGCCGGCTTCGGGGTATCCGGGTCAGCTGGCGGCGCTTGAGGCGGCGGCCACAGCCGAGGGCGCGGCGTCGCTCTCGGCCCTGGCGGTCGACGCGCGCCGACGGGTGATTGAAGCGGCCCTGACCACTCCGGCCCGCATCACCCAGTTGCCGTCGCAGCCCACTGGCGCCCATGTGGTCGCCGACTTCATGGGACAGTTCTTCCACGGCCAGGCGGGGTACAACCTGGCGTACCGCGCGGCGATCAATCGTGAAGAATGCCGTGGCCTCGACGGCTCCGATGCACCACCGGCGCCGCTGCCCGCTCGAGGAGGCGGGCGCTGATGGCCGTCCACGAATCGGACATCTGCATCATCGGCGGAGGCATCACCGCGGCCATGGTCGCCGAGAAGGTCGCGGCCCTCCGTCCAAACCGCACCATAATCGTCGTCGAGGCCGGCAGGTCGCTGTTCGACGTGGAGAATCGCGCCGAGTACCGGAGACGCAGCCTCGACTACGGCGAGAACCAGTGGCCCGGCGACTTCGTGGAAGACCAGGCTGCCGAGGGCATCATCTCGAGGACGATGGCGGTGGGCGGGTCGGCGTTGCACTGGGGCGGCGTGTGCAACAGGTTTTCTGAGGAGGACACCCGCTTAAAGTCCTTGTACGGCCTGGCGGTGGACTGGCCGATCGAGTGGAAGGAACTCGAACAGCTGTACTGCGAGGCCGAGCGCCGCATCGGTGTGTCGGGCGAGCCGGGCCCGTTCGCCGAGGACGCACGGTCGGAGCCGTATCCCATGCCGCCGATGCGGATGTCCCACAACCTCGTGCAACTCAAGGCGTGGGCCGAACAGAGTGGGCATCCGTTCTGGACAACGCCGCAGGCGAAGAACACGCGGCAGGGGTATGGGGGCCGGAGCATCTGCCTGCGCTGCAATACGTGCGAGATTTGCCCGACCGGCGCGAGGTACTCGCCAGACTACACGTTCCGGCAGCTGCTGGACACCAGGAAGATCCAGCTCCATGATCGCACCCTTGTGCGGCGGCTGGAATTGCAGGACGGCAGTGATCGCGTCGCCGTAGCGAGAGCGATCAGGCAGGATGGCACGGAGAGGCTCGAGGAGTACCGTGCGCGAACGTTCGTGCTGGCCGCCGGCTACACCTGGAGTCCGCACCTGCTGCTGCTTTCGGCCAACAGCCGTTTTCCCTCAGGACTCGCGAACAACTCCGACCATGTCGGCCGGTACATGACCGGGCACCTGGCGTATCAGACGACGATCGACACCAACCTCCGCATTTATCCCGGCATGAACGAGCAGCACAGTCTCATCTCGCGCAAGTTCTTCCGCTGCGAGACCGCTCGGCCGTTTGTGCGCCATGACCTGCGGGTCTGGGAAAGCGGCGGAGGCCGCACGCCTCGGTTGCGCGACGCCGAGGGCCGCCTGCTCCTGGGCGACGCGGTGCTCGACGAGTGGCGGACCCGCACGTCGCGTGGCACGGCCCGCGTGCGTGGATATTACGACGTGCATCCCGATCGCGAGAGCCGGCTCACGCTCAATCCGGCCGCGACCAATCGCTGGGGCGATCCGCTCCCGGTGGTGCGGCACCGGATCGACGCCGCCTCCCAGGCGCGAGAGGCGTCGGTGCGCGCGCACTTCGAGGCGCTCTTTGATCTGATGGCGCGCGCGGGCGACGGCCGACGCGGCAGCATCAGCGGCCTGTCGTATCAGGACCACCCTGCCGGCGGGTGCCGCATGGGTACCGACCCGGCCGTAAGCGTCGTGGATCCGAGCGGACGCACCCACGACCACGACAACCTCTTTGTGGTGGGGTCGCCGACGTTGCCCACGGGCGGCTGCACGAATGGAACCCTGACATTCGTGGCCCTCGCGCTCAAGTCAGCCGAGGCGATTGCCTCGTCGTAGTGGCCGCCTGACACAGCGGCCCGCAGGGCCGCGAGGCACGGCCGGCTACTGACGGTTGGGGACATTGCCGACGGAGCAGCGCATGCGCCGCTCCGCCGCCACGATCGGCGCCGGCGGCGTCTGGGCGTCGAGCAGAATGTTGATCAAGCCGCGCAGGGGCTGCGCGAGGGGCACGAGGTAGCCGCCCGGGCGCTTCTCGACCGTGATGCCGTGCGCGGCAAGGCGATCGCCCACGGACGTCCACAACGCCTCGGGCAGTGTGCCGCTGTCGGTGAGTTTCGCCGAGTACTGCGCGTCCGTCAGAAAGTAGCCGCACGGGGGCGGCGTCAGCATCTGATCCGGTCCAGGCGTCGCGCCGGGCGGCGGCGTATCGCCGGGATGAGGCGCCGCAAACGCCGGCACGTCCCAGTCGCCGTGAAACACGATGGGCCCGGTGTTCGAACGCTGGAAGGCGATGCCGTCTTCAATCGCCTTCGCGATCGCCGGCCGATTCGCGCGATGGAACATCAGCGCCTGCCGGATCGACCACAACTGCGAGTACGCCTTGCGCCGCCGGTTCTCAGGAACGTTCCCCGCCTCAGCCGGGCGCGTGGGGCCGCCACCCGATCGCGCTTCCACCAGCGTCGTCACCATGTTCTTGAGGCCGGTCACGCGGGTGAAGGTCTGCGCGCCGTCGATGCCGCGCGGTGGATACGGACACGGCCACCAGCCATCGGTGGCCCCGGCATCGTAGAAGCGCCCCTCCACGAGCCCGGCCTTGGACATGTCGTGCACCGACGTCGCGGTGTTGCTGTGCCTCGGCCACAACAGCGGCAGGTCGCAGGTTGTGGCGCTGCCGTATTCGTGACCATCGACCATCACTTCAGGCGTGTAGTCGCGCACGAACGCGGCAAACATCTGCGACTCCGGCTGCGTCAACCGCGCGTGATCGCGATTGAGATCCTGCCCCGCCGAGTTGCCGCGCGTGTTGTTGGCCCGACCATCCGCGTTGAAGGACGGGACGATCAGCACGGTCGCGTGTGACAAAATGTCGATGATCGCCGGGTCATTCGAGAAAGCCAGTTCACGAATCATCATCAGGCACCCTTCGCGGCCCGACGGTTCATTGCCGTGGACGTTGCAGTTGGCACCCGCTGCGGGACCACTCGCAATCTCCGCCACGGTGCCCTTCGGCGCCGGATGCCCAATCACAAACAGGTTCATCGTCCTGCCCTGCGGCGTGGTGCCGAGCGGCACGACGCGCACACGTGGGCTGGCTGCGACGATGCGCTTCGTCCAGTCGATCTCCTCGTCGTAGGTGGTGTACTCGGCACCGTCGCGGGCCTCGAATCCGGTCCGGAACTCCGCCGGTCCAAACGGCGCCTGTGTCTGCGCACTGACGGGCTCGGACCATTCCTGCGGTACATCTCCGACCACCGCCCGCACGCGCCAGCGCAACGTACCGCCCGGCACAAAACCCGCGTCCGCAAACGACGGCGACTGCTGGCGCACCTGCCGATTCGGGCGCCAGATGCCGGTCACAAGACCCTCGCGCTCGATCTGATATTCGGTGGCACCTGCCACCGGTCGCCATGTCACTGTCACGTAGCCTTCACGGGGCACGACGGCCACGCTGTCCACGCGGCCTCCCGGCTGCGCATGGCGCAGCACCGACACAGGAATCGGATTCTCGATCCGGGGCCGCTCAGGATCATCGGCGAGCATCCATAACGTTGCGAATACCGTGCGCGACACAACTTCGATCTTCTTCGGGTCCAGATATTTCGCCTCGTCCGAGGGCAGGTGGTAGCGTCGATGCAGCCCCGTGTTCCAGCCGATGGTGAGGATCCCTCGCTCCAGGAACGGACCGGCATCCGTGCGCGGGTAGAAGAATTCACTGTCCCATCGATCGTCCGCGCGATTGAGGGTCATGTTCAGATAGTCGCGATTGACGCGTTCGATCAGGGCGTTGGCGCGGCTGCTCAACACGCCGGGACCAATCAGATACACCTCATTCGGGCCGGGTACGTCAGGCGAGTGCTCGTCGGCGGTGCCGGGCGCACGAGTCGCACCGATCATGTCGATGTTGATATGCGCGACCACCGACGACAACGGCACCGGCGGATTGGCCACAAAGTGCCGGGTGCCCCACAGGCCGACTTCCTCACCGCTGTCCCACACAAAGATCATCGACCGCTTCGGCCGCGTCGTCTTCATCATCTGCTCAACGATCGACAACATGCCTGCGCTGCCGGACGCGTTGTCATCCGCCGAGTTGTAGATATCGTCGCCATCCACCGTTCGCGTGCCCACGGCACCATCGAGGTGGGCCATCACGGTGATGTGCTCATTGCGCAGCGCGGGATCCGAGCCTTCGATCTTCGCAACCACGTTATAGGGTCGATGGACGACTGTGGAGGAAGGGATGTTGAATGTGATGCGCTTCGAGAGCGCGAAACTTGCAGGGTAGTCCTGGCTGTCGCCGCGCGCCACGATCTCGGCTGCCGTGAAACGCTCGCCCTGCATGAGCGCGTCCGTCGCCGCCCGTGACAGCAGCGCCGACGTCACCTGGGGGGCCGCGTAGGCTGACGGCACCCATGGATGTAATTCACGACGGACCAGGTTCTGTCCCTGCAGCTGCTGCCACCAGCCCGGCTGTGCGCTCGTCTGGGGAATCATGACGACTGCGACGGCCCCGCGGCGGGCTGCCTCCGTTGTGATGTTGGTTGCGCCGACCGTCACGCGTCCGAACTGCTGAATCGTGACGTCCTTCGGCATCGCACGGGGGCCGTGTGTCAGCACGACCTTGCCGCGCACGTCCACGCCGGCATACGGATCGATGCCTTTGTCGGGAATCACCCACCCGTGGCCGACGTACACCACGGGCCATGTGCCGCTCAACGGTTCTCCTGAGAACGAGCGCAGTACAAACCCCTCGTCCAGGCGTAACGCCACGTCGTTGATGGTGACGGTGGCGGTGCCGGCGTCCACCCGCGCTTCGTGCATCTCGTACGTCTGCACGTAGGTGCCCGTGTCGCCCGCCGGCGTGACGCCGGCGGCCTTCAGGCGACTGATGATGTAGTCGGCGGCCTTGTCGAAGCCAGGCGACGGCGTCGCGCGCCCGCGAAGGTCGTCGGACGACAGGAAGGCCAGATCGCGCTCGAGTTGTGCCGCCGTGATGCCGTCGGCGGCGCGGCGGACCGCCTGCGGCATGACCTCGGCCTGTCCCGCCTGCACCAGCAACAACAACGCCATGAGCCACACGGATGTCTGCATGGGCAGAATCATATGCGAGGGCCCCAGGGCCGCAGACCTGCGTCGGACGGAAGAATCACGATCTGCCACCCAAGGTTCGCTTGCGCGCCTGCGCCGTGCCCGCTTCCACCACTGACGCAAAATCGCGCGGGATGCGCGACACTATGCTGTGCGCATTTTGCTCGATTACCGACCGGCGCTGAGCCATCGAACCGGCGTCGGTGAATACGTGCACGAACTGGCGACCGCCCTGCTGGCCCGAGGGGACACGCCGGATGTCCTGACCCTGTTTTCGTCGTCGTGGCGCGACCGGATCGACCGGGCGGCGGTACCGGGGGCGGTCCTGGCCGACCAACGCGTGCCCGTCCGCCTCCTGAATTACGCGTGGCATCGCTGGCAATGGCCGCCGGTGGAACTGGTGACCGGGCGCGCGTTTGACGTGGTGCATGCCGCCCATCCGATCCGGCTGCCGAGCCGAAATGCTGCGCAGGTGGTGACGGTCCACGACCTGGATTTTCTCCGGCACCCGGAGCGGACGCACGCCGAAATCCGGCGCGACTATCCGACCCTGGCGCCGGACCACATCCGTGGCGCCGATGCCGTCATCGCCGTCTCGGCCGCCACCGCGGCGGACATCGAAACCCTCACCGGGAGGCCCGCATCCCGCGTGGTGGTGGTGACGCATGGACGTCCGTCGTGGCCGAAGCGCGTAAACGAACCGGCAGACGGTGTGCTGCTGTTTTTCGGCACCCTTGAACCACGAAAGAACGTGGCCGGGCTTCTGGACGCGTACGCACTCCTGCTGGCGCGTCGCGATGCCGCTGGACTCTCCACGCCTCGGTTGGTGCTGGCCGGCGGACACGGGCCCGGTGCGGAGGCCCTGGTGGCCCGGGCCACCCACCGGGACCTGCGCGGGCGTGTCGATGTGCTCGGGTATGTCGACCGGGATCTGCGACTCGAGACTTATCGCTCCGCGCTGGCAGTGGTCATGCCTTCGCATACCGAGGGCTTCGGGTTGCCCGCTCTCGAAGCGATGACCGTGGGTGTGCCGGTCGTGTCCGCCAACGCCGGGGCGCTTCCGGAAGTGCTCGGCGGAGCGGGCCTGCTCTGTGACGCCACCGACCCGGCCGCGCTCGGCGCGGCCCTCGAAACCATCGTGACTGACCGGTCACTCCGCGACCGCCTGCGCGAAGCCGGCTGGCGTCGTGCACAGGACTTCTCGTGGCGTGAGACGGCGGCACGCACCCGCGAAGCGTGGATGCTCGCGCACGAGGCGTTCCTCACACGCCAGCGGACGTAATGGACGCCCTCACAGCCGCCTCGTCGCGACAAACGCGTAGTTCTGGCAGACGTGCGACAGCGGAATCGCCAGCAGGCGGCGTACCGCTCGACGTGTTCGCATTCCAGGCCAGCGGACTCACAGAGGTGCCGGGTCGCCGCTTCGTCGTACCGGAACTCATGATGATGTGCCGCAGGGAAGAGGCCCGTCAGCGCCTCGATCCAACTGAACCGGTTCGGGAAGTGAAAACAGACGAACCGCCCACCAACGGTGAGGATCCGCGCAATCTCCCTGAGGCTGGCCTCCTCGGTGCCGCCGGTCTCACGAACGTGCTCGAGCGTGCCGACCGAGACGACCGCGTCAAACGATCCATCCGCAAACGGCAGGACGGTTGGCGTGTGCGGGCTGTCCAGCGACAGTCGATACGTGTCGCCGAGATGCGGCTGCAGACCAAAAGCCTCGAAGGCAAACCCCTCGGCTGCCGTTGAAGCCTACCCAGTTCCTCGAAAATGGCATCAAGCTCGGCCGGTGTCACCATGGGGTGCCACGCTTCTCGGAAAAAGGGGCGGAAGGATTGCTCCCTCCGCCCCTGAAATCGGCAGCCTGCAGTGCAGGCCGCCCTGCGAACTTCGGAACCTCGATCAGGCGCAGCCGCTCGTCGTGCCGCAGTTGGCGCACTTGTAGCAGGAGCCCGAGCGCACCATGATCGAGCCGCAGGTCGAGCAGGGTGGTGCGTCGGACTGGTTCTGCATGGCCGCGAACTTGGAGCCCGCCGGGGCCGCCTGCTCGGCCACCTTCGGTGCCGCGGCCAGTGCCGCGACGTCGAGGGTCAGCTGCTCCGGCGTAGTCACCGTCTCGGGCACGTTGACGCCCGCCTGGTACTGCGCTTCGGGCGACAGGAACTTCGCGGCCATCCATCGGAAGATGTAGTCGACAATCGACTTGGCGAAGCGCACGTCGGGGTTCTTCGTCATGCCCGCGGGTTCGAAGCGGACGTGGCTGAACTTGTCGACCAGATCCTGCAGCGGCACGCCGTACTGGAGCGCGTAGCTGATGGCCTGTGCGAAGGCGTCGGCAAAGCCCGAAATTGTCGAGCCCTCCTTGGCCATCGTGAGGAACAGTTCGCCGGGCATGCCGTCTTCGTAGAGCCCGACGGTGATGTAGCCTTCGTGTCCGGCGATGTCGAACTTGTGCGTGATCGACCGGCGCTCGTCGGGCAGCTTGTGGCGGGCCGGCATCGGCGCCGCTTCGGTGGCCTGTTCGAGCACGCCCGCGCGCTGGATCGCCGCCTTCGAGGTGTTGAGCGGCTGCGTGCGCTTGGAGCCGTCGCGGTAGATCGAGACGGCCTTTGCGCCGATGCGCCATGAGTCGATGTAGGCCTGCTCGATGTCCTCGACCGTCGCTTCGCGCGGCACGTTGACCGTCTTGCTGATGGCGCCCGAGATGAACGGCTGCACGGCGCCCATCATCTTGATGTGGCCCATGTAGTGAATCGACCGCGTCCCCTTCATCGCCTTGAACGCGCAGTCGAACACCGCGAGGTGAGCGTCCTTCAGGTGCGGCGCGCCTTCGATGGTCTCCTGATCGTCGATGTGCGCCAGGATGTCGGTCACCTGCGCCTGCGTGTAGCCCAGTTTGGTGAGCGCCATCGGGACGGTCCCGTTGACGATCTTCATCATGCCGCCGCCGACGAGCTTCTTGTACTTGACGAGCGCGATGTCCGGCTCCACGCCGGTCGTATCGCAGTCCATCATGAAGCCGATCGTGCCGGTCGGCGCGAGCACCGTGGCCTGCGCGTTGCGGTAGCCGTGCGCTTCGCCCAGTTCCACACATTCGTCCCAGATTTCCCTGGCCTTGTTGAACATCGGCTTGGGTACATGGGTCTTGTCGATGTCCTTGAGGGCCGCGCGGTGCTTCTTCATGACGCGCAGCATGGGTTCGCGGTTCTTCTCGTAGCCGGGGAACGGACCGCCGTGGTCACGCGCCACGCGCGCGCTCTGCGCGTACGCCGCGCCGTGCATGATCGCCGTGATGGCGGCCGCGTAGTCGCGACCGGCATCGCTGTCGTAGGGCAGCCCGCGCGACATGAGCAACGCGCCCAGATTCGCGTAGCCGAGGCCGAGCGGACGATACGCGTGGCTGTTGCGGGCGATCGCCGCCGTCGGATAGCTGGAGTTGTCGACCAGAATTTCCTGCGCCGTAATGAAGGTCTTGCAGGCGGCTTCGAATCCGTCGACGTCAAACTCGCCGTCCTCGTCCACAAACTTCATGAGGTTGATGGACGCCAGGTTGCACGCCGAGTCGTCAAGGAACATGTACTCCGAGCACGGGTTGCTCGCATTGATGCGGGCCGTGTTCGGGCACGTGTGCCAGTCGTTGACCGTCGTGTCGTACTGCATGCCGGGGTCGCCGCACACCCAGGTGCCTTCGGCAATCTGCCGCATGAGATCACGCGCCTTGTACGTGTCGACGATTTCACCGGTCGTCACCGACCGCGTGTGCCACTCGCCATCGTCGAGCACCGCGCGCATGAATTCGTCGGTGACACGCACGGAGTTGTTCGAGTTCTGGAAGAAGACCGAGCCGTACGCGACGCCCGTGAAGGAGCCGTCGTAGCCGGCGTCAATCAACGCCCAGGCCTTTTTCTCCTCCTCGACCTTGCAGTTGATGAATTCCTCGATGTCGGGATGCTCCGCGTTGAGGATCACCATCTTCGCCGCACGACGGGTCTTGCCGCCCGACTTGATGACGCCGGCAAATGCGTCAAACCCCTTCATGAACGAGACGGGCCCTGAGGCCGTGCCGCCGCCGGCCAGCACTTCCCGCGACGACCGGATCGCCGAGAGATTCGAGCCCGTGCCCGACCCGAACTTGAACAACATGCCTTCGGTCTTCGCCAGACCGAGGATCGACTCCATCGTGTCCTGGACCGCGTTGATGAAACACGCGGAGCACTGCGGCGCCTTCTCGAACCCGCAGTTGAACCACACCGGGCTGTTGAACGAGCCCTTCTGATACACCAGCAGATGCTTGAGATCGTCGCTGAAGGCCTGGAGATCGTCTTCCGAGGCAAAATAGCCCTGTTCACGCGCCCACCGGGTGATCGTGTCCACGACACGGCCGACCAGCTGCTTCACCGAGCGCTCACGCTCCGGCGCGCCGATCAGGCCGCGGAAGTACTTCGACACCACAATGTTGGTGGCCTGTTGCGACCAGGCTTTCGGAAACTCGACGTCCCGCTGCTCGAACACGACTTCGCCGCGTTCATTCGTAATGATGGCCGAGCGCAACTCCCACTCAACCTCCTCAAACGGGTCCACGCCATCACGCGTGAAGTAGCGTTCGAACTCGAGTCCAGTCACAGACGCGCCCGGACCAAAAGTCCGCCCCGTCTCTCGGTTCGTCGTCTCCCCCACCGTGGTTCCTACGTTCTGGACTGTCTGCATCTCTGATGACCTTTACCTTTCGTACACAGCACCGCATCGGCCCCGGATACGGTCCTTGTTCCCGCCAAGACCCTTCACACTGCGACAACGGCAACAGGGCCCTCCTCCCGTCTCTCCGGGTCCAGACCCGAAGAGGAGGAGGCAGAAGTCACGGCCAAGGCGCTGGGAAGCCTTGGTTCGGCTGTTGCGATGCCGGGGAACGAATATGCGCCCGCGCTCAAGTGAAGTCAAGGCAGAACCCACGACATATGGTGGATCTATCGGCCCAGGACCCCGACATCTTGAGAACACCCCTGTCAGTACTGCCGTTTTTTCACCTGCCCTATTTTTCACTGCCGTTACACCTCGTCACTGGTTGAACGGACTTGATGGACAGAAGGCGAAGATATCACGAAACTAACATGCCGGTTCGCCGGTGCACCGGTGCACCCATAATGAACGGAATGTCTGACGAGACTCCCGCCCCCCCTGTCTCGCCGATCCTCCCTCCGCGCCTCCTGACGTTCCTTCAAATCGTCGCCGTGTCGGGCTTCCCGACCCAGCTCGTGCTGGCCACCGTGCTCATCCTGGGCGTCGGCTTGGCCCCCTACTCCGAGACCGGCCTGTCACTCCAGTTCATCGCCATCGTCAGCTTCCTGGACACCGCACTGGTGGCCCTGCTGATCCTGCTGTTCCTGCGGCTGAGCGGAGAGTCATCCCATCAGGTGTTTTTTGGCGGAAAGCCGTTTTTCCCGGAGTTCTGGCGGGGCCTGCTGTTTGTGCCGCTCGTGTTTGTCGCCCTGACGGGCCTGGTTGCCGGCCTGCGCTACATTGCCCCGTGGCTCCAGACGGTGCCTGAGAACCCCCTGGCGGCCTTCATGCGCGATCCGTTCGATGCGGCCATCTTCGCCGTTGTGGTGATGCTGGCCGGCGGCGTTCGCGAAGAGCTGCAGCGGGGATTTATCCTGCATCGATCGGCGCAGCACTTTGGCAGCGCATGGACCGGCAACCTGGCCTTCGGACTGGTCTTTGGCGCGCTGCACATCGACCAGGGGCTCGACGTCGCACTCGCGATCGGCCTGATGGGGATCGGCTGGGGCGCGGCCTTCATCACGCGCCGATCGCTCGTGGCCGGCATGACCAACCACGCCGGCTTCAACGGCGCAATGGTTCTCCAGCAGGTCCTCGCCTCGTCATTGGCGATGCCCGTCAAATAACGGCGGTCACCTGCGAGGGTGCCGATACACGATTTCGGCGCGCACGCGGAGACTTTCGATCCAGAGCCGAATCGCCGACTCGCGACGGTCATCGTCGAGCGCGGCGAATCGCTGCTGCAGATACGCTTCGCGCCGCAGTTCGTCGGCGATCCATCGATCCAGAAAGGTGGCGCTCACACCGGCCAGCATGAACAGTCTGGCCGGATCGTGGTCGCCATGCGCACGCGCCCACTGTGACCGTCGCGCCGCGATCTCCTCCGCCGGCGGATCCGGCACCTGAAACCGCCGCATCTCCGCCAGCACCAGCCGCCGGTCGACCAGGGCCTGCACGATCTCCTCATCGGTCGTCCCCGCAGGCAGGAGCTTCAGCACCCGCGCCGCGCGGACATCCGACAGCGTCACCATGTCGCCGTTGACGACCACCAGAATGCGATCAAGCGTGGCCGGGACCTGCGTGGCCCCCGCGAGGAGACACACAAGCGCAACCGTAGCCGTCATCAGAACACCTCTCCAATGCTCAGGTGGAACTCCCACCCGCGTTCGCGCTTGCCGCTGAAAAACCGCCGATCGAACTTGAATCCGACGTCCAGCCGGAGCGGACCGAGCGGCGAGCGGTACCGGATGCCGACACCCGCAGCACCGCGCAGGTCGCCCAGCGATATGTCGCCGGCCCGCGCGAACACGTTGCCGCCGTCGACAAACCCGACCACGGCGATACTGGGCCACAACTGCGTGCGCACTTCCCCGTTGAGCACGACCACGCCGTTGCCACCACTCGACAGCCCTTTCTCACCACTGATCACGCCGGGCACCCCGAGGCGATCCTGCTGAAACCCGCGCACGGTGGTACTGCCCCCGGCAAAGAAGCGGCGGCCGGCCGGCAGGTCGGCCACGATCTCCGTCGCGCCGCCAATGCCGGGGATGACCACCTCACGCGAGAAGCCGCGCGCGAGGCCGACCTGCATGCGGCCCCCGATCACCACGCGGTTGATCCGGGTCAGGCGGCGGAAGCCCAGAGCCTGCGCAAACACCTTGACGAAGCCGACTTCCGACCCCAGCGACCGCGCCGCCACTTCCCCGTCGATGCTCATCAGCCCGCCGGCGGTCGGGTCGAGCAAGTCGTCGCGGCGATCCCAGACCAGCCCTCCGGAGACCGTCGACAGGCGAATCTGCGGGAACAGGCGGTCGATCAGCGGCTGGTCCTCCTCGGGAATTCGCGTGTCATACAACTCGGTGGAGTCGAGGGCATACCGGCCGAACACGCTGGTGTGCGCCGAGGGCCGGTGCAGCGCCTCGGCATTCGCCGACCGGCGCACGAACGTGAACGACGTGCGGATGGCGCGTTCGGCCGTGGCGCTCAGGACCGAGTCAATCCTCGAACCGAACGCCCGCGGTGAACGATAGCTGCCGGTCACGCGATATTCGCTGAACTCGATGCCACGGCCGTCCCTGGCGGGGTCGCCGGGATCCGTGCGCGACCCAAGGCTGACGCGCGTAAACACTGTGGCCGATCGATTCCCGCCAAACAGATTGCGGCGGCCCAATTCGAGGAATCCGCGCGGCGCGAACCGGATGGCGTCTTCTTCACCGCCGCCCACCGCCGTGCGCAGCCGCCGGCCGAACTCCAGACCGCCGCCGTAGCCGATCGTGGTGGCCGGCGCTTCCTCCACCTGGACGATGACATCCACGTGGCCGTCAGCCCGGCCCTCGTTCGCCGCCGTGATGCTGATGCGCCGGAAGATCGCCAGATCCGCCAGACGGCGCTGACTCTCAAGACGCGCCGCCTGGCCGAACGGCGCCGCCGGCCGCAGCACCACCTCCGCGAGAATGGTCTCCGTGCTGACGCGCCGGTTCCCGACCACGATCAGATGGTCGACGATCGTCTGAGCGCCCTCGTGGATCTCGTAGACGATGGTGAACGGCGCTTCACCGGCCTGTCGCGCGTCGACCACGACCGACTGGAACCCGCGATCCAGATACAACTGCTGAATGGCCTGACGATCATCGCGCACCTGCGCGGCCTGCAGCGGCTGCCCGGCCACCGACCGGATGACACGCCGCACCTCGGCCTCCGGGATCTGCCCCGCGCCGACGATCGACACCCGCGACACCAGCCGCAGCGGTCCTTCGACAATCTCCACCCGCAGCGCCACCCGCCCCTCGCCACCAGGCAGGGCGTCGGCCGTGTATTCCGCCGTCGCATCGAACCCCGCAAATGCATACGCGCCCAGCAGCGCGCCGAGGCGCGCCTCCACGTCGGTTTCCACGAACCACGCGCCCTCGCGCAACTGGAGGATCGTCCTGATGTCGGACTCGCTGAAGTGGCGGTGGCCGGTCACTACGAGCGACGCCAGTTGATACCGCAGACCGCGCCGAATCGTGAAGGTCACCACCATGCGCGCGCCGCCGGGGTCCTCCACCCGCTCATGCACCACGTCGGCGCGCCAGTAGCCGTCCCGCTGCAGCGCCTGCCGGATGCGGAATGCCGAGTCCTCCAGCAGGTCGTCGTCGGCCGAGTTCTCGCGACGAATCGGAATCCACTCGTCCTGGCCGCCAGCGGGCAGGGGATCGCCGACGACCACGATCTCGACGATGGGGCCCGTGTCAATCGTGACGGTGACATCCACGAAGTCGTTTTCGGCCGGCGTCGCAAAGTGGCTGGCGGACGCCTCGTAGTACCGCATACCGCGCAGCCGTTCGGCGACGCCGCGCAGGGCGACCTCGGTGGCGAGACGCCGGTAGGCCGCCCCTCGAATCAGCCCGAGGCTGGTCGTGACGTCGGCCGCCGGCAACGGGTGGGTGCCCGTCACGAGGACCCGCCCGATGCGCAGCCGCGGCCCGGCCTCCACCGTAAGCACCAGCGTCGAGCGATGCACCTCGTGCGTCTGTTCCAGGGACGGCACCACCGACGGGCGCGAGTACCCCTCGTCAACAAGCATCCGCGTCACTGTCTCGCGGGCCGCATCGAGGCGCGCGGCCGACGGGCGGCCGCCAAACTGTTCGAGCACCCCGCGCTCAAGCGTGCGGCGATCCAGGCCGAGGCTGCCGCGGAATTCGATGCGGTCGATGGGGTGCAGGGGCGTCAACGCAAACACCAACCGGACACCGTCAGGTCCCGGCTGCGCCGTCACGGCCACATCCTCGAACTGCCCCAGGTTGAACAGATGCGCCACACTTTCCCGCACCAGTTCAAACTGCAGCAGATCGCCGACACGCACTTCAAGCAACCCGCGCAGGGTCTCGGTCGTGTCGGCCCGCCCCTCGATCTCGAGTGCGATCGCCCCGATGCGTTGCCCCGACAAGGCCGTCACGTCGGTAGCCGGCTGCGCGCGGGCCGACAGCGGGATGGCGAAGAGGGCCCACCACGCCAGCAGACCGGCGGCGAGGCGGGGCATCAGAAGCGATACCTCACGCGGAAGTCGAGCGCGAAGGTGCCATCCTGATTCCGCGAGAGCACCCAGGACATCCGTTCATTCTGCGCATATTCCAGGAGCAGCAGGTCGTAATCGAGGCTGGTCGAATTGTCGAGCGACCGTGAGTATGTGAGAAACACGCGGTTGGAGATCTTCTTGCCGACCGTGATGCGCGCCGTCGGCAGTTGCTGGAGGGCCGCATCCGCGGACAGCAGCGGCGTGACGGTGAACGTATCCACATTCAGCGTGCGCTCGACCACGCGCCCGACGGGCGTCGTGATCGGACTGGTCACCAGTTGCGCAAGCACCGTCGACATCAGCTGGTTCTGCATCTCCTGCGGCGACCCCAGCGCACGCAGTTCCGTGCGCTGCAGGTCCGGACTCTGTCCCAGGATCAGATTCAGGACGTCCACCTGCGTCAGCGGCGGATCCGAACTCAGGTCGTAGGAGAACCGCGCAAGCGTGCCGGTGAAGCGCAGGTCGATCCGGTATTCCTGGGCGGGCTGCCGAATCTGCGTCCGCGCCTCCAGATCGAAGTACGGCTCGATCGTGCTGGGATTGTTGAACTCGACATACCCACCCACCGTGTATCGATTGCCGAGGAACTCGGTGTCGCCGCGGTCGATGTCCACGCGCCCGGCGAGTTGCGGCCGGTCGAGCGTGCCGGTGAATCGCAGGTCGGGCGACACCACGACGGTTGCATCCGCGTCATCAATGAGCGCCAGGCGCTGGCCGACGAGGTCGATCGCGAACGACAGGGGTAGTGTCGCCCCCCCCCCGGCTGCCGGCATCGCGGTCTCGCCGCCTGCGGCGGCCAGGCCGAGCAGCCCGGCGTTCCCGGTCAGCCGCCGGGTGTACCGCGCCTGGCGCACGGTCAGGCGCCCTGACACAAGCGCGTTCTCGACCGAGCCTGTGACCGCAAGGTCCGCATCCACGATGGACCTGAACCCGTCCGGGAACCGGAGATCGAGACCGTCACCGCGCACGGTGACATTCACTTCCCCTGGCAGGAATCCCTCAAGTCCAATCGTGCCGCCAAAACGGACCTCGCCCGTGCCGCTCCGACCGCCCGTCCCCATCCGGGCGCGCAGACCATCGAGACGAAGACCCGACGGATCAAATGTCACACGCCCGTTGATGGCGTCGAGACTGTGCGGAAAGGAGTAATACCGCAGCCGACCGTCGGTCACCGTGGCCTGGCCGCCGTAGGTCGGAGCCGACACCGTGCCGCCGATGGATGCGGCGATCGTGGCGTTGCCCGACGCGCGCACCTCGCGCATGACGCCCTGAAGAATGGCCAGATTCGACGTGCCATCGATCGTCACATCGAGGGCCTCGGTGGTGCGGCTGACGGTGCCGCCCAGCGTCAGACTCGTGCCCTCGCCGGTCAGCCGGAACGCGCGAATGGACAGCACATCGTTCACGTACGACAGCCGCAGCGGTGTGCGTGTGCCGTCCGGGCCAATCGGGTTGGTCAGTTCGAAGTCGAGCAGACCCAGATCCGCCTTTTCGACCGAGACCTCGACGCCCAGGCGCGAGGGATCGGTCAGCTCACCGCTGATGCGGACGGCGCCGGTCACCACCGCGCGGGTATACGGCGACAGGCCCGGCGCGGCGAACCGCAGGAATGGGTCCACGGACGTCTCGTTGAATCGCAGCGTGGCCTCCGTGGTGTAGGTGTCGTTCATCTGCACCCGGCCGGAGCCGGAGATCGACAACCGATCGGACGCCACGTCCAGGCGATCAACGGTAATGACGTCCTCCTCAATCACCATATGGGCGGTCGCCTGGCCGATGCCTTCATCCCCCCAGAACAGATCCACGATCCGCCCGTCCCATTCGTAGCGGGGCCGTTCGTTGCTGCCGCTGCCGAACATGCGGAACGACAGGACGCCCGTCAGGTCGGCATCGGGCACGGTGAAGCTCACCAGCGACTCGACGGGAATCCGCTCGCCGTCGAACGTGAAGGAGTACGTGCCCCAGTTGTTGTTCTGCGGCGTCGCCCACCCGACATATGCCGCGCCGCGCACGACGCCGGTGCTCTTGGTCACCTCCACACCGTCAAGCCGCATGCCGACGCGCTCAAACGACGCCCGGGCCGTGAACTGCTCAAACGTCTCGTCCCAGCCGCTGCCGGGCGAGACGCGGATCAGTCCGAACCCTTCCGGGCCCTCGTAATCGCCGTACAACCGCAAATCGGCAAAGGCCGTCCCCAGCACGGGCCAGTCGTCGAGCAGAAATGCGTGCCGGAAGTCCACCAGCGGCCAGTGATCGATGCGAATGCGCGCGTCAAACTGCTCACCGCCGTCCGCGCGCGGATACCCGAGCGAATAGCGGCCGTTGGCCACCAGCCGCGGCGCGTTCTCCGCGTCACTCCCGACCAGACTGTTGGACACGGTCACATAACTGTTTTCGATCACCAGATCCGCGCGGCCCCGGCCCCACGTCACGTCCCACGCGCGAATCCCGTCGGCCGCCAGGTGCCCTTCAATCCGCGGCCGGTTGAACCACTGCGTCAACACGCCCTCGAACACGCCGCGGCCGCCGACCTCGATCGCACGCGTGCGTGATCCGAAGGCCGTCAGCACCCCGGCCAGCAGCCGATCGCTGGCCTGCCAGTCCGTGCTCGCGATCCGGAACGGAATCTTCGCATTGTCGCGCCAACCGGTGGTGCCGGTGAAGCGCAGGTGCGTCTCAGGCGTGGCGGCCCAGGACTCCGCAAACTCGACCAGGGTCGGCGTCATGCGGTAGGTGATGTCGCCGCCGACCGCCTGGGGTTCAAGTGGCCGATCCTGGATGAAGGGAATCTCCGGACCTGCATCGATCGCCGGTGTCGGGAGTGTCGCCGACGCCAGCACGCGATTCCCGACAGGGCGCGCGCGCAACACGCCATCACCGGTCATGTCGGCAAAACGTCCACTGGGCCACCGCATCGTGTGCCAGCCGTCGGCGTGACTGGCCAGTGCGATCCCCTCCCAGCCCCAGACGTCCCCGAATGCCAGCAGATCCACGCCGGTATACGTCGTGGAGAGATCAGCGGTGGCCGCCTGGCCGGGGCGCATGTCGAGGGCGTAGTCGAGCCGCATCGCACCGCCATAAAACGCGCTCTGGGTATTGACGACCTCCAGCCGATTCGGCACCCAGACCACGTGGCCCGACAGATTGGGAAACTCGAGATCGCTGACGGTGAGCACCGGGCTGGTGAATCCCCCACTCACCTCGAATCCGCCCTTCTGGTGCTTCCGGTATCGGCCGGAGAAACGGCCCTGCCCCTGCGCGGTGAAGTTCTGGCCGAAGAAAAAAATCTCCTTGAGGCGCGCCACCGCCAGCGTCGACTCCACGGCGAAATCCTGCTCCGGCCACCGTGCCGCATTGATCGTGCCGACCAGGCGCGTCCGCGATCCGTCGGCGATCACATCCATCTGATGGACGCGCAGGAGATCGCCATCCACTGTGAGCCTGGCCGACATCGCCTCCACCGCCATCGGCTGATACTGCTGGATGTTGACGACACCGTCGGCAAAGCCGAGTGTGGCCACGTACGAGTCGAGGTTGCTCGACCGCACGAAGTTGATGCGCACATCGTTCGCCGTGATGTCCCACGGGATGTAGTGATCGATGTACCGGAACTGCCCGCCGCGCGCGAAGACGAAGTTGACGGTGGTCGTGACCGGGCTGGGTGTGTCACTGGTCCTGCGCGGCATGATCCGCGGCACTGTGTGCACGTTGCCTTCCCAGCTCTCAATGAAGAGCGACCAGCGGTCGATCTCGACTTCCAGGATCAACGCCCGTCGGAACAGCGACCGCCAGGGAATGGAAACGAAGATCCGCTCGGCGCGCAGGAACGGCACCGCCTCCGGGGTCTTGCTTTCGATGACCACGTCACGGAAGACAAAACGGCCCGACCACAACTCGGCCTCCACCGACCCGATGTGCATCGGCCGTTCGAGGTAGGCGGAGGCCGCGCGCTCCGCGCGCGCGCGCAGTTCGGGTCCGAGGTCGATGCTCAGCAGGGAGACGAGGGCCGCGGCGACGCCCGCGACGATCACATACCAGACGCGCCGGCTCCAGTGGCGCAGCCCCCACCCGCCGCGCGACGCGGCAGCGTCCGGGGTGACCGGCGGGGTGTCCGGTACTGGGGGAACCTGGCTCACATCTTCACTTTACTCAATCACCATGAGCAGACGCCCGGCTTCCACCGAGACGCCTTCCACGACGGTGATGTCGATGACGCGCCCGGCCTTGGGTGCTCCGAGCTCGTTCTCCATTTTCATCGCCTCGACGACCACCACCCCCTGCCGGTGCGTGACCTCATCGCCGACCGCCACGAGCACCTTCACGACGCGTCCCGGCATCGGCGCGGTGACGCGCTGGGCTCCGGACGCCGACGGCCCACCCGTGCCGCGACGTCCGTGCCGCTGGCCATCCACGACCACCGCGACGTCCACGTGCGGCAACTGGACAAGCCACTCGCCGCCGGCCATCAGACTCGCGGCCGCTTCGAGCGACCGGCCGTCGGCAAAGACGAGCGACAAGCCGACGTCGGTCTGCTGCACATCGACCTCATGCACGAGATCGTCGATCGTGACGAGGAACCGGCCGTCGGGCCGGCGCTCAACCTGGAACGCGCGCGTGTGCCCGCCGACCTCAACGTCCAGCCTCATCGCACCCCGTCCTTGCGCGCCGCGCGCCGCCACACGGACGCGTCGGCGGCCTGCGCCGGACCCGCGGCATTCTGATGCGCGCGGAACCACGCCGCCACAGCCGCCACAATCGCCGCGTCATCACCATCCGAGCCGGAGGGCTCCACAAACGCCTGCCCCTTGCGCGACGCGAGCAACCCATCGAGATACGTCGTGTCAAACGCGCCGGCTGAAAACTCCGGCTGGCCGACGAGCCAGCGGAAAAACGGCAGCGTGGTGCGCACGCCGGCCACGCGGTATTCGTCGAGCACGCGACGCAACCGCGCGACGGCCTGAGGACGGTCGGTGCCCCACACCACGAGCTTGGAAATCATGGAGTCGTAAAACAGCGGAATCTCGAACCCGGCCGACACGCCCCGATCATCGCGCACACCAGGCCCGCCCGGCACACTCAGCGCGCGCACGAGCCCGGGCGACGGCATGAATCCCAGATCGGGATCCTCGGCATAAATACGGCACTCGATGGCATGCCCCCGCGGGGTCAACGCCTGGGCCGGATCGATGGTCAGGCGCTCACCCATCGCCACACGCAATTGCCAGTGGACGAGATCGATGCCGGTCACCAGTTCCGTGACGGGGTGTTCCACCTGCAGGCGCGTGTTCATCTCAAGGAAGTAGAAGCGGCCGTCGTCATCGAGCAGGAACTCGATCGTGCCGGCATTCGTGTAGCCGACCGTCTTCGCCACGGCCGCCGCACAGTCAGCCATCGCCACGCGCGTCGCCGGGTCGAGCGCCAGCGACGGCGACTCCTCCACCACCTTCTGATGGCGCCGCTGAATCGAACACTCGCGTTCGACGAAGGGGATCACGGTACCGAAGGCGTCGCCCATCAGCTGAATTTCAATGTGGCGCGGCTTCAGAATCTTCCGCTCAAGATAAACGGCCGAGTCTCCGAACGCCGACCCGGCCTCGGACCGCGCCGTCCGCACGGCCGCCAGCAGATCGGCCGGCCCCGCCACCGTGCGCATACCCTTGCCGCCGCCGCCAGACACGGCCTTCACCAGGAGCGGATAGCCGATCGTCGCGGCGGCCTTCGCGATCGCCTCGTCGGAGGCGGTGTCCGCAAACGGTTCCTCCGTCCCGGGCACGACGGGCACACCGGCCGCGATCGCCACCTGGCGCGCTCCGGTCTTGCTGCCCATCCGCCGAATGGCATCCGGCGACGGGCCGATGAAGGTCAGCCCGGCGTCAAGGCACGCCTGCGCGAAGTCCTCGTTCTCGGCGAGAAACCCGTAGCCGGGATGCACATAGGTCGCCCCGGAACGCCGTGCCACATCAATGATCCGATCGATGCAGAGGTAACTGTCGCTGGCCGGACCGGTACCGATCCGGAACGCTTCATCCGCCTGGCGCACATGCAGTGCCGTGCGATCGGGATCGGAATACACCGCCACCGTGCCGAGGCCCATTTCCCGGCAGGCACGCATGACGCGGACACTGATTTCACCGCGGTTGGCGATGAGGACTTTGGCTGGAGTGCTCACAACGGGATGTTGCCGTGTTTCTTCGGCGGGTTCTTGTCGCGTTTGTTTTCGCACATCGCGAGCGCCGCAATGAGTTTGGTCCGGGTCTTCCGCGGATGAATCACCTCGTCGATGAACCCCCGCGAGGCCGCGACAAAGGGGTTGGCCAGCTTCTCCCGGAACTCCGACACCAGCTCGGCCCGTCGCGCGACCGGGTCTTCGGCCGTCTGCAGCTCACGGCGATACAACACGTTGACGGCGCCCTCGGGCCCCATCACCGCGATTTCCGCCGTCGGATACGCGAAGTTGAAATCCGTCCGGATGTGTTTGCTCGCCATCACGCAGTACGCGCCGCCGTACGCCTTGCGCGTAATCACCGTGATCTTCGGCACCGTCGCTTCGGCATACGCATAGAGCAGCTTTGCCCCCTCGCGGATGATGCCGGCATGTTCCTGCCGCACGCCGGGCAGGAATCCCGGCACGTCCTCGAACGTGATGATCGGAATGTTGAACGCATCACAGAAGCGCACAAACCGCGCGCCCTTCACTGACGCGTCGATATCAAGACACCCGGCCAGCACCTTCGGCTGATTTGCGACAATGCCCACCGACCGGCCGCCCAGCCGCGCAAACCCCGTGATGATGTTCTGCGCGAAGTGCTGATGCACCTCCAGAAACCCGCCATCATCGACGACCAGTTGAATGAGGTCGTGCATGTCGTACGGCTGGTTCGGCAGCGCGGGCACCACCGCATCCAGGGCGTCGTCTTCGCGATCGACCGGATCACTCGTGCTGACCCGCGGTGCATCATCGAGATTGTTGGACGGCAGGTAGCCGAGCAGCTCACGAATCAGCAGAATGCACTCCCGATCCGACGGCACCGCAAAATGCGCGACGCCGCTGACCGAGTTGTGCGTCATCGCGCCGCCAAGCTCCTCCTTGGTGACATCCTCGTGCGTGACGGTCTTGATGACATCCGGCCCCGTCACGAACATGTAGCTCGTGCCTTCGACCATGATGTTGAAGTCGGTGATCGCCGGCGAATACACGGCGCCGCCTGCACAGGGTCCCATGATCGCGGAGATCTGCGGAATCACGCCGGATGCCAGCGTATTGCGCAGGAAGATGTCGGCATACCCGGCCAGGGACAACACCCCTTCCTGAATACGGGCGCCCCCCGAGTCATTCAGGCCGACGACCGGCGCACCCATCTTCATCGCCAGATCCATGACCTTGCAGATCTTCGCGGCGTTGGTCTCCGAGAGTGATCCGCCGAACACGGTGAAGTCCTGTGCGAAGGCAAACACCGACCGGCCATCCACCAGCCCCTGTCCCGCGACCACGCCGTCGCCGGGCACCAGGTCCTTCTCCATCCCGAAGTCGCGGCACCGGTGGGTCACCAGTTTGTCGAATTCGTCGAAGGAGCCGGCGTCAAACAGCAGATCGATCCGCTCCCGCGCCGTCAGCTTGCCGCTGTCGCGCTGGCGCCTCAGGCGATCCTCCCCGCCTCCAAGTTCGGCCCGCCGTTCAAGCGCGGCGAGGTGTTCCTGCGGCGTCGGCATTATTTGCCCGCCTGCGCCTTCGCCCAGTCCGCCAGGAACTTCTCAAGACCGATATCTGTCAGGGGATGTTTGAAGCAGGCCTCAATCACCGACGACGGGCACGTGCAGACATCGGCTCCCATCCGCGCCGCCTCGACAATGTGCATCGGGCCGCGGACGCTGGCAACCAGAATCTCGGTCGTGAACGGATAGCCGTCGAAGATCTCGACAATCTCGCGGATCAGTCCCATGCCGTCAGACGCGATGTCATCGAGCCGGCCGACAAAGGGACTCACATACGCCGCACCGACCTTGGCCGCGATCAACGCCTGCGTGGCGCTGAAAATCAGCGTCACGTTCACGCGCGTGCCTTCGTCTGCCAGCACCTTCGTCGCGCGCACGCCATCACGGGTGAACGGCACCTTGACGACCACATGCGGATCGATGGCGGCCAACTCGCGGCCCTCCCTGACCATGCCCTCCCAGTCGGTGGCCACCACTTCGGCACTCACCGGCCCCTGCACCACGTCGCAGATCGCCTTGATGATCGCGCGCGGATCGCCACCCTCCTTCGCCATGAGCGACGGATTGGTCGTCACACCGTCGACGATGCCGAGGGGCACCATGGCTTGGATTTCCTTGAGGTTGCCGGTATCGAGAAACAGTTTCATTGAAGCACCACGGGATTGGTGAGGGCGCCGACGCCCTCGATGGACACGGTGACGGAATCGCCCGGCACGATCGGGCCGATGCCTGACGGCGTGCCGGTCGAGATGATGTCGCCCGGCAGCAGCGTCATGATCGACGTGATGAACGCGACCAGTTCAGGAATGGTGAAAATGAGTTCGCGCGTGCGTGAATCCTGACGCAGATGCCCATTCACGTAGCCGCGCACGGCGAGATCCCGTCCATCGAGACCGGTCGCGATGCACGGACCGATCGGGCCGAACGTGTCGAAGCCCTTGCACCGCGTGTACTGGCCGTCCTTGTTCTGCAAATCGCGCGCGGTCACGTCGTTCACCGCGATCAGCCCGAGAATGTAGTCGTTGGCCTTGTCGAGCGGCACACGATGCGCGCGTTTGCCGATCACGAGTCCGAGTTCCGCCTCATGATCGATGCGTCCCGCCCATCCCGGAGCCTGAATCGCCTCGCCGGGGCCGATGACCGTGGTCGACGGCTTGATGAACAGCAGCGGCTCGGCCGGCAGGGGCTTGTTCTGCTCGGCCGCGTGGTCCTTGTAGTTCAACCCGACACACACGATCTTCGACGGCTGCACGGGCGCCAGCACGCGGTGCCCCTCGGCGGCAATCTCCGCCCCCGGCGTCCACACGCCGAACACGTCGCCGTCCACCAATCGCCACCGGCCGTCGTGTTCCGCCGCATACCGCGCCACACCCTCGTACTCGATTCGATACAGTCGCGTCATAACTCGTCTCTGCTCCCTCTCGCCGCGTCAGCGCCCCGTCACGGTCAGCCGCGCCGAAGGGGCGCTCCGGTTCCCCGCTCGATCCACCGCGACGACGACGTAGATGTACTCCACACCCGGCTGTGCGGTCAGGTCCGCAAATCCGGCTCCCACCACTGGTGTCGTCGTGAGCGGCTGCAGTGTGGCATCGGGGCCGACACCGCGCAAGACATGGTACCCGGCCAGGTCCGCCGCCGATACGGGATCCCACTGCAAGGTCACGCGCCCAGGTTCCGAGGCGCCGAGCAGCCCCACAGGAACGGTCGGCGCGAAGGTATCCACCGGCGTGACACAGACCGGCCCCGCCGGTGCACTCTGAGTGGAGACCGGACCATCCACGCGGACATGCCGCACCGTGAAGCACCGGCGCTCACCAAAGACAACGGGGGTCGACCAGGTGCCGGTGGTGATGGCCGCCGGCTGCACGGGAGCTTCCACCTCGACCCCTTCAGGCGTCGATGCGTAGACCACGGCGGGTGTTCCGGGTGGCGACGTCCAGGCCAGCGTCAGGGCGGCTTCGGTGTAGGTCAGTTTCGGCCCTGTCGGCGCCGGCGGCGCGGCACCAAATCTGATCGGCAACATCGCGGACTGCGCGCCATTGCGGCCCTGCGTGGACACGGCGACCGCCACGTAGTACCGCGTCGGAAGCACGAGGTGCGGGAACGGCACCACCAGCGCGGTGGGTGCCAACCGGAGCGGGAGCGGGCGGCGCGCAGCCCGCGCGGACTCCTGGGCGCGTGTGTACGACAGCTGACGGACCGCCGCCGTCGCCACCACTTCCGACCAGAACGCGACATCGCCCGGAGCCGGACGTGGATCGGCGGGCGCCGCCGGATCGGGCGGCGGCGCCTCAGGGTCTGCCGGTGGCCGAACGGCTATCGATCCAACAAGGAAGTCGCGATGCACAATCTGCGACTCGATCGGCGGTTCGGATCCGAACCCGAGCGACCGCGCGTAGATATCAATGCGGGATACCGACACGGGCGCCGACGGATCCTGATTGGCTGCCGGCACCCGGAAGCTCAGATACACCCGATCCGAGACACGGCGCGCCACCAGTTCGGTCGGCGCGACGGGAAGGGGGCGCAGCGGCGGCAGCGGCGGCCCTTTTTTGCCGCACCCCGCCGCCACGACGACGGCCAGCAGGGCCAGCGTGAGGAGCGTGCGCGCCGGCGCGGAAGGCTTCACAGAATGTACCTGGACAAATCGTCACTCTTGGCGATGTCGGCGAGCATGCGATCCACGTAGGCGGGGTCAATGGTAATCGACTGGCCGTCCAGATCCGGCGCATGGAACGAGACTTCATCGAGCAGGCGCTCCATCACCGTGTGCAGGCGCCGCGCGCCGATGTTCTCGGTGCGGTCGTTGACCAACGTCGCCAGTTCGGCAATTCGAGCAATGGCGTCCGCTGTGAACACCAGCTGCACACCTTCGGTGGCCATCAGCGCGACGTACTGGGTGATGAGGGCGCTGCGCGGTTCCGTGAGGATCCGCACGAACTCGTCGCGCCCGAGGGCTTCCAGTTCCACACGGATGGGGAACCGTCCCTGCAGTTCCGGGATCAGGTCCGACGGCTTCGACACATGGAACGCACCGGCCGCGATGAACAGCACGTGATCCGTCTTCACCATCCCGTGCTTGGTGTTCACCGTCGTGCCTTCGACGATGGGCAGGATATCGCGCTGGACGCCTTCGCGGCTGACATCGGGACCGTGCCCGCCCTCCTTTCCGGCGATCTTGTCGATCTCGTCAAGGAAGATGATGCCGGAATTCTCGACGCGATCGATCGCCGCTTTCGCGACCGTCTCCATGTCGATGAGCTTCTGCGCCTCTTCCTGCTCGAGCAGCTCGCGGGCGTCGGGCACGGGCATGGATCGACGGCGCGTCCGGCCCTGGAACATCCCGGGCATCATGTCCCGCAGGTTCACACCGATCTCCTCGATGGATGACCCGGCAATGACCTCGAACGACGGCATCGACCGCTGCGGCACGTCCAGTTCCACCACGCGGGCATCCAGCTTGCCGGCGCGCAGTTGCTCCCGGAGCTTTTCCCGGGTTGCCGTCGCGTGGTCGCGCGCCATCTGATCCTCGGCGGACCCTGCGCCAAATCCGGAGGTCGTCGCCGGCGCGGGGGGCAACAGCAGATCCAGCAACCGCTCTTCGGCGGCCGTCCCCGCGCGTTCGCGCACCTCGATCTCGCGCTCCTCGCGCACCATCTTGACCGCGATCTCCACCAGGTCGCGTACCATCGATTCCACGTCACGCCCGACGTAGCCCACCTCGGTGAACTTCGACGCTTCGATCTTCAGAAACGGTGACTGGGCCAGACGCGCCAGGCGGCGCGCGATCTCGGTCTTGCCGACACCGGTCGGCCCAATCATCAGGATGTTCTTCGGCGCGACATCCTCGGCCATCTCCTGCGGCAACCGCTGACGGCGATACCGGTTCCGCAAGGCAATGGCCACCGCGCGTTTCGCCTTCGCCTGGCCGACGACGTGTTTGTCGAGTTCGGCCACGATCTCCCGTGGCGTGAGGCTGTTCATCAGAGTTCTTCCAGCGTCAGACGCGCGTTGGTATACACGCAGATGTCCGCGGCAATCGTCATCGCCTGTTCAACGACCGCCCGCGGGGACAACGAGGAATGCGCGACCAGGGCCCGCGCGGCGGCCATCGCATAGGCCCCGCCCGATCCGATGCCCATGATGCCGTCATCCGGCTCTATCAAGTCACCGGTGCCCGACAGCAAATACATCGCGCCGGGATCAGCCACCAGCAACATCGCTTCCAGGCGTCGCAGCGCCCGATCGGTGCGCCAGTCACGCGCCAACTCGACGGACGCCCGCTCAAGATTGCCGCGATGCGCCTCGAGCTTGGCTTCGAACCTCGCATACAGCGCGAACCCGTCGGCCGCCGAGCCGGCGAACCCCGCGAGCACGCGATCCTGATAGAGCCGGCGCACCTTGCGGGCTCCGTGTTTCACGACCGTCTGCCCCAGCGTGACCTGGCCGTCGCTGGCCATCACAACTTTTCCCTGGTGCCGGACGGCCAGAACGGTGGTGGCGTGGGTCTCGATCATGGGCAATTTGGCATCGTATACGAAAGAGGGCACGGGTCGGCCCCTTCCGGAGGACACCCGGACACCCGCCGGCCGCCAAACGGCGATGAACCTCCCGCAATTGCGGAAATTCAGGGGTGGCAGTATTGTTGCAACAGTGAGCAGCGAGATGCCCCTGCCAAGGGTCTGAAGGAGACAGTCATGGTCAGTTATTCCCGCTCGCTCGTGGTTCTGTCGGTCGCCGCGGCACTTGCCGTGCCCGCCACGCTCGCGGCTCAAACCGCGATTCCCCGCACCGGCGGATCCTCGTCATCAGGGTCGTCGGGCGGCAGTTCCGGCAGTGGCGGCAGCACGACCTCGTCCGGGGGCGGCAGCTCAAGTGAGTCGTCGCGTGTGAGCCTCCCGAGCATGCCGTCGTTTCCCACCGATTCGCGACGGCCTTCAGGGTCTTCATCGTCGTCGCGCGAAGGGACGTCGCGTGGCGGGTCCGTGGACCGGGGCGACGGCCCGGTCGGCCCCGGCACCAGCCGGGGGTCGGCCGTTGAGCGCGGCAGCAGCATGGTGCCCACGTCCGGCTCGGCGTTTTCGACGCTGGGCTCCCGTTCGCGCGGGGATCGTCCGGTGACAGGATCGGCGATCGATCGTCCGGCCGGTTCGCTCAACCCCAACTACAACCTCTATTTCCCGATCGACCCGTTCAGCCCGTGGGGCCGATGGTATCCGTGGTACTACGGCGGCTTCGGATACGGCTATCTGTCGTTTGACCCGTGGCGGTACGGCACGTCGAGGTATTCGATGTATCGATACGGCGCTTGGTACAACCCGTACGACCCCTGGTGTTACGGCGTGGGCTACTGGCTCTGCGACCCCTGGGGAGGCGCGGCCACCTCAAGTTATGGCGGCAGCGGCGGCGGCCGGTCCACACGTGACGAATCTGAGGAGGAACCGACGGCGTCCATCCGGTTGCGTGTTTCGCCGGCAACGGCCAAGGTCTATGTGGACGGCGCGTTGGTGGGCACCGTATCCGACTTCTCGGGTCTGACGGGCCACTTGAAGGTGACGCTGGGTCAGCATCTGGTGGAGATCAAGGCCGACGGCTATGAGACGTTTGTGCCGAAAATCGAACTGGTGGCCGGACGCACGACCACGGTGCGTGGCGTGCTGAAGAAGCAGTGAAATCGACCCGGCAGCTGTCGGTCGTCGCGGGCCTCTCATTCGCGTATGACCTCGCCATCGGCCTTGGGCTGCTCCTGGCGACCGACCGCTTCGCCGCCCTCTTCGGGGTTCCGGTTCCTGAACCCCGTCTTTTTGTCACCATCTGCGGCCTGCTGCTTGTGTGTGTCGGCATCGGCTACCTGCAGCCAATGCGCGACCCTGAGCGGCATCGTGGGTATCTCTGGATCTTCGGTCCGGTGCTGAAGGGCCTCGGGGCGTACGTGTTCGTGTGCGAGCACTTCTGGAACGGGGGGCCGCAGTCCTACCTGCTGTTCGCCGCGACCGACGGCACGCTGGCGGTGGTGACGCTGGTGTTGTTGTTACGCCGCGTCTAAGACGTCGGGTGTCACCCGACGTCTTATGCCTTCCGCGCGAACAGGTAGTAGAGCGGAATCCCCAGACCGATGATGATCAGGCCGTAGAGGGTCTGGCTGGGTTCGGTCCAGAGCCGATGGCCGATCATCGCGGCGGAGGCGGCCACAAACAGACCGGGGGCGAGCGGGTAGCCCCAGGCGTTGAAGGGGCGGACCCCGTCCGGTTCCCGGCGACGCAGCACAAATAATGCCGCGACCGCGATCCCTGAGAACAGCACGATGGCAAAGCCGGTGTAGTTGACCAACCCGGACAACGTGGACGACACGACGAGCACCGCGCTCCATCCGGCCTGTGCCCAGATCGCGCGAGCAGGGGTGCGGTACGTCGGATGCACCTGCGCCACCGACGGCAGGAACGCGCCGTCTCGGGCCATCGCAAAATACACGCGGGGCCCCGCGAGCACCATGGCGCTGATGCTGGCGGCAACACTCACAATCGTGAAAATTGCAATGACGTTGCCGGCGACAAAGCCAAACAACCGCTCCGCCACGGTGTCGGTGAGCCGACCATCCCCCACCACGGCCAGCTCCGCCAGCGGCATGGCATACAGATACAGCATGTTCAGTGCCACGTAGATGGCGACGACCGCGGCGGTGCCGAGGCCGAGCGCAATCGGCACGTTGCGCCCGGGATCCTTGATTTCTTCTGCCACATACGCCGCCGCATTCCAGCCGGAGAAGCTGAACATCACGGGAATCAGGGCCAGCAGCCAACCGGTACCCGGGGCCACAACTTCGTGACTGCTCCCGAGGTTCGACCATTCGCCCGAGCCGAGCGACAGCCCCAGCGCGAGAAAGATCAGGATGCCCGAGACCTTGAGGCCCGCGAGGATGTTGTGCACGATGCGGCCCGGCCCAAGCCCGCGCATGTGCACAAACGACAGGGCCACGATGGCCACCAGCGCGACGAGTGTCTGGTTGGTCAGCACCAGCGGCAGGAACGGAATGGGCACGGTCACGATCGGGGTCCGGTCCGCCGCCACCGGAAAAAACCGTCCGATGGCATCGGCAAGAAACAGCGCACTGGCCGCGATTGCCCCGGAGAACCCCGCGACAAACGATGTCCACCCGGTGAGGAACGCGGCCAGCGGCCCGAACGCTTCCCGGAGATAGACGTATTCGCCGCCGGACTTTGGACGCAGCGCAGCCAACTCGGCGTAGGCCATGGCCCCCGCAAACGCGAGTACGCCGCCCAGCACCCAGACGCCGAGCATGCCGATTGCCACCGGCACCAGACCGGCAACCAGGATCGGGACAAAGAAGATCCCGCCGCCGATGACGTTGGAGAGGATGATCGCCGCCGCGTCGAACGGGCCGAGACGGCGTTCGAGCGACGGCGTGGTCGAGGTCGAGGTCGTCGACGTCACCGGGACGCCGATTCCGTGGGGGCGGCCAGCAGCACGCGCCGGTCAATCGTGTATTCACCGAACGCCACGAGCTTGCCCGCACGCTTCAGGAACAACTTCGCGGTGGAGTCGCGGAACAGCCGGTGCTTGAACAACTCCGAGCGCGCCTGCTGCTGCAGGGCGAAACCCTGTTTGGAGCGCACGACAACCATGTCGGAGGTGGCCCCCGGCGCGAGGCCGTCGCTGTTGATGACGGTGATGATGACTTCGTCGAGTTCCTTGGGCTGTTCGAATTCGACGCTCCAGAAAAACACGACCATGTCCACGGACCGAATCGGTTCCGCAGAGACGTTCTTCATCCGGAAACTGATTGACGGCACCAGCTTGTTGTCGCCGGTGTCGGTCACGCCGGCATCGTGGTAGCCGGACGAGAGCTCGGTAATCTCAAAGGCTGTCTTGAGGTCGACCTGATTGCAGGCAGTCGCGACACAAGCCAGCAGCAGCGCGGCCGAAAGACGCATGAACCACATCCCGGCCGATTGTAGATCAGAACTGCGACTCGACGACCCGCTTCTTCGCCTCGTCGCGCGTGATCCTGCCCGTGTGGAACGCCGCCAGGTCTTCGCCTCTGATGCGCAGAATCAGTGTCCGCGAATCATCCTGCAGGCTGTTCGGCCCCGGACTGTCTGCGCTGCGGGCGGCCACGGACAACCACTCCCCGGTCGGTACACCCAGTGACCGGGAGTGTTCGAGCATGACTTCCACAAGTTTGTCCCGCACGGCCAGGCGATAAAACGCATTGGGGTCCGCGAGAAACGGGTCGACGATTGGTGACCGCGCCATGGGATCGTCCGGCACGACACCCGCGGCGCGCGTGCTCGGTGGCGCGGCGGTGCCCCGGTTCGACACGGCGGTGGGCCCCTGGAACGGCGGCGTCGGCGGCACCATCTGGCTCAACAGTACCTGGCTCTCCAGAATGACCGGGATCTCGACGTGAAACACCAGGCCGAACCCGTCGAGGGGAAACCCCTTGGCTTTCGCCGGACCCATAAACAGCGCGCCGATCGGCAGCGTCATCTGCGCGCGCATCGCAACTTCGGTCGCGCCCTGTCGCACCGCGTTCTCGAGCACACTCTCCATCAACTGGAACTGGAATCGCCGCTGCAGCACCTGCACATCGGCCGTCAGTCCGTCCGTGCGCCCCTGCTGCGCAGACGCGGTGGCGGTGGATCCCACCAGCACCGCGATGACCACTACGCGCGTGAATCCGATCGTGCTCATTGCTGCCCCCGTCCCTGCTGCGCCACCAGGTTGGCGACCACAGCCTCCAGCGTCTGCACCTGCATGCGCAGACTGCCCAGCGTCTGTTCGGTCGTCTTGCGCTCGTACGCCCGCTCGCGCTCGACGACCGTCAGGTATTCCTTCAAGCGATCCCACTGCTGGCCGGCCGCTGCGGCCACCAACTCTTCGGCCTGGCTGGCCTTGAGTGTGCTGCCCGCCGCGAGTCGTGCCGCTTCGCGACGCACCAGGCGCACGATTTCATCGTTGGTGAGTCCGGCCGGCATCGGTATCGATGCCGGCCGGACCGCCGCCGGCTCAACGCGTGCGACCTGTTCGAGAGGCGCCACGACCCCCTGCGCGGTGGACGCCGCGGACGCCCCGGTGAACAGCGTGGCCGCTGCGAATCCACCGGCGGACCCGAACATGATCATCACGCCGGCCGCAGCCGCCATGGCCCACGCCGGAATCTGCCGATGCCAGGGCATGACGGGCTGTGGAGCAAAGGGCGTCCACACAGACTCGGCATTCGGCACCTCCCAGGCGAGCAGGTCCTCGCGCACACGCCGAAACGCCCGGATCTCCTCGCGGCAGTCGCCGCAGGCCTCCAGATGCGCCTCCACGACGCGCCGATCGGCCGGCGTCGCTTCCTCGTAGAGGTAATCCATCAATCGTTCACGCTGGTCGCACATATCATTTCTTCCCTTACCCGCGCGTGGGCACGCGAGTCTTCATCGCTTCCGCTACCTTGAACCGCCGCCGGCCGAGTAGGTCGCCCGGCGGAGACTCGCAATCTCCGCCTGCTGCCGCTCGAGCCGTCGCCGCAACACCGAGAGGCCCTGGTAGAGCCGGGTCTTGACGGTGCTCAACGGACAATCGAGCATCTCGGCAATTTCCTGAAACGTCAGCCCGTGGTATTCCTTCAGCATGATCGCCGTCCGCTGCTCTTCGGGCAGGTCCGCCATCGCCAATTGCACGGCCGCTGACATCTCGCGGCGCGCCACCAAATCCTCCACCGACTCGGTCGGGGCCGCCTGCTGGTCCGCCAGATCGATTGGATCAACCCCTTCGGGGGTCTGCGCCACCGGCGCCCGACGCTCCTTGCGCATCCAGTCGCGGCACAGATTCAGGGTGATTCGGTAGAGCCAGGACGAAAACTTCGCTTCCCCCTTGAAGCCCTTGAGTCCCCGGTAGGCCCGAAGAAACGCATCCTGCACGACATCGCGGGCCTCCTCTTCCCGTCCGAGCGTCCGATACGCCAGGGCATAGATCGGCCGCTCCCAGCGCTTCACGAGCTGGTGAAAGGCGTCCTGATCGCCGGCGGTCGCTAAGGCGACCAGTTCTTCGTCTGACGTCATCGGTGCAGGGGGCCCACCCTCCGGGGTGCTCTCCGTCCATTGAGACGGCCATACGGTGGGAACAGTCTGGATGGGATGTTACACTTCACAGGACCTCATGGCTGACGACCATTTCTTGACCACCGAAGAAGTGTTGGACTATCTGCAGGTCAACCTGCGAACGGTCTACCGCCTCATCAAGGCGGGGACAATCCCTGCCGTGCGGGTGGGACGTCAGTGGCGGTTCCGCAAGCGGGACATCGACGCCTGGCTCAATACCAGCCGGCAGACCGGCCGTGTCGGCGACCAGGGCCGACCCGGGGACAGGCCGCGCATTCTGGTCGTGGACGACGAACAGGCCGTGCGCGACCTGCTGGCCAAGGTCTTGACCATGGCCAACTACGACGTGGATTCGGCGCCTGACGGAGCGACGGCCATCGATCGCATGCGCGCGGTGGAGTACGACCTCCTGATTACGGATTTGAAGATGCCCGGCATGGACGGCCTGTCCGTGATCCGCGAGGCGCGGCGCGCCACGCCCGATCTGCCGGTGCTCATCATCACGGGATATTCGACTGAAGCCAGCGCGATCGAGGCGATCAACCTCGGTGTCGCGGGTTATCTCACCAAGCCCTTCCGGCTTCCGCGCATTCTCGCGGCAGCCGCCCGTGCGCTCGGTGAACCTGTGCCGGCGGCCGAAGTCTGACGCCGCCGCACGGTCGTTCGCGCCGCTCGCCGGCGCCTGTGACTGCCCCATGATCCAGCTGTCCGGCCTGACCAAACGATTCGGCGAACGCGTGCTGCTCGATCGCGTGAGCTGGCAGGTCTCCGATGGTGAACGTGTGGGCCTGTGCGGCCCGAACGGCGCAGGCAAAACCACGCTGCTGCGCATGCTGGCGGGCCTCGACGAGCCCGACGCGGGTGTCATCATCCGCCCGACGGGACTCACCGTCGGCTATCTTCCCCAGGACGGTCTCGAACATTCGGGACGCACACTCGTGGATGAGGTTTCGCAGGCCTTCAGGCCGCTGCTCGACGCCCGCGACGAAATTTCCCGCATCGAACATGCTCTCGCAGACCCGGCGCTGCCGGATGGCGAACACGAACGCCTGCTGGTGCAGTATCACGACCTGTCTGACTTTTTTCAACGCGGAGAAGGTCACAGCATCGACCTGAAGGTCACGCAGGTGCTCGACGGGCTCGGCTTTGCGCGCACGGATTTCCAGAAGCCGGCTGAGGCGTTCTCCGGGGGCTGGCAAATGCGCATCGCACTCGCCAAGCTGCTGCTGGGCCGGCCCGGGCTACTGCTGCTCGACGAACCCACCAACCACCTCGACCTCGATGCCCGCAACTGGCTCGAAGACTATCTGGTGGCGTACCCCCATCCCGTGATCCTGGTCTCGCACGACCGCTACTTTCTCGACGCAGTCGTGACGAAGATCGCGGACCTCTCGTTACGCACGATCACCGATTACGTCGGCACCTACTCGAAATACCTCGTTGAATACGACGCGCGCATGGAGCGGCTCCGCAAGTCGAAGCAGGAACAGGACGAGGAGGTCGCCCGGATGCGGGCGTTCATCGATCGCTTCCGATACCAGGCCACCAAGGCCGCGCAGGTGCAGAGCCGCATCAAGATGCTCGACAAGGTCGAGATCATCGAAGTGCCGCCAGAACGCAAGCGCGTGCACTTCACATTCCCCTCCTGCCCGAAGTCCGGTCGCATGGTGCTGGAGCTGACGAACGTGCGGAAGGCGTACGGCGATCTGGTGGTCTTCACGGACCTGTCGCTGCATATCGAACGCGGCGACCGCATCGCCCTGGTCGCGCCCAACGGCGCGGGCAAGTCCACGCTGATGCGGATGTTGTCGGGCGCGGAAGCACCCGACTCGGGCTCGCGTCGCGAGGGGCACCAGGTGGTCATGCAGTACTTCGCGCAGGACGAGGCCAACAAGCTCGAACCCACGCGGACGGTCTACCAGACGCTTGAATCCGACTCACCAATCGGCATGGTGCCGATGATCCGCAACATCCTCGGCGGATTCCTGTTCGCCGGCGACGACATCTACAAGAAGGCCGGCGTGCTCTCTGGTGGTGAACGCACCCGACTGGCCGTGGCGCGCATGTTGTTGCGGCCGGCCAACACCTTGCTCCTCGACGAACCGACCAACCACCTCGACCTTGACTCCAAGGACGTCCTCCTCGAAGCACTCGCCGACTTCGGCGGCACGCTCGTCTTTGTGTCACACGATCGATATTTCGTGGACCGGCTCGCCACGAAGATTATCGAAGTTGGCCACGGCGGCGCCACGGTCTATCCCGGCACCTACGCGGAGTTTCTGTGGAGTAAAGAGCAGAAACAGGCGACGCCAGAGGCGCCGCGGGCACCGGGCACGAAGCCCAAGGCCCCGAGCACTCAGCACCCGGCACCCAGCACCAGGCGCCCCGCACCGCACGCAGCACCGGGCACCCAACACCCGGCACCATCGTATGAAGCGAAAAAGCGTGCCGACGCCGAGGCGCGGAAGAAGAAGCGCGCCGAGGAAGAGCGCCAGGCCCGCATCGCCGACCTCGAAGCGCGAATCGCCGCCCACGAAACCGAAATCAAGGCCCTCGAGGCCAGGATGGCCGAACCCGGCTTCTATGAGGATCGGGCCGCAGCCGATGCCGCCGTCTCCAGGCACCAGACACTCATGTGGGAAGTGGGCGACCTGATGCACAGCTGGGAAACACTTACTAATTTTGTAAGTTGAGGCCATTTCTGTAATCATCTCCGTCTAGCTCACTAGTCAAGACATGGCGCAACCTGACAGTTTTATCTGTCTTTGGCTCTGCGAAACCGGGCATGGGCCTTGCGAGAGACCTGAGGCTGATGCGGGGAGTACGAATGTCGCGATCGTCGTCAACAAAACCAGCACCGGTGGCCACGCGCACAGCCGCCCGGCCGCGGCCGCAACCGGCCGCGCCTGCGCTCGGCGGCAACATCAGCGATCGGTTCTTCCGACAGATGGTGTTCAACCTGCGGAACGGTGTCCTCGCAATCACACGCGACGGCCGGATCGCGGCGATGAACGACATCGCGTACCGGGTGCTGGGTCTTCCGCCGAGCGACACGGACCTCGGTCAGCCTTTCTCAGAGGTGCTGCAGGACTGCCCCGAAGTGGTGCGCGTCATCCAGTCGGTATTTGATACCTCGGACCTGCCGAACCGCGCGGAACTGCGGCTCCGCAAGACGGGCCGCGCCGTCGGCTACACCATTTCCCACATTCATGATGATGATGGGCAGCAGGTCGGCCTGACCCTGTTCCTCAAGGACCTGACACGCGTCGAACAGATTGAAGAACGTGAACGTCTGCGTGATCGCCTCGCGACGCTCGGTGAGATGGCCGCGGCCATCGCCCACGAAGTCAAGAATCCCCTCGCGAGCATCGAAGTGATGGCCGGCGTGTTGCGCCGCCAGTTGACCGATCGTCCGGATGCGCAAGAGGCCCTGGGAGACATCATCAAGGAATCGAGGATGGCCAACGCCATCGTCGTTGAAGTCCTCGAATTTGTCCGGCCGATCCGGCTGCAGGTGGAACACGTGGCGCTCGCGGAAGTCATCGCGGATGCGGTGAATTCGCTCGACGCGGGCGCCGATCGCGTGCGGGTGCAGGTGGCTCCGGAGGTGCCCAGACTGACGGCCGATCCCCACCAGTTGCGACAGCTGTTCACGAACCTGATCACCAACGCGCTTGAGGCGATGGAAGGCATGACCGACGAGCGGCAGGTCGACATTGTGGCGGCGCTGGTCCCGGAAGACGCCGAGCCTGGCAGCGCCGGCCACCCCCTGCCGGCGCAGGTGCGCATCGAAGTGAAGGACAACGGTCCCGGCATTTCGGAAGACGATATTGAACGCATCTTCAGTCCGTTCTTCACGACCAAGCCGCAGGGCACCGGGCTTGGTCTGTCGATCGTGCGCAAACTGGTGGACGCGCACGACGGCATCATTGACGCCATGTCCTCACCAGGACGAGGCACCACATTCCGGGTGACCCTGCCGGTCGTGCCGGCCCCCGACTACCTCACGGAGCAGACCAATGGGACGCATTCTCGTCGTTGACGATCACGATTCACTGCGCAAGGGCCTCGTCAAGGCGCTCACCAATGACGGACACGACGTCGAGGAGGCCGCCAACGGCACCGTCGCGATCGAGCGGTTGCAGGACAGCCAGTTCGACGTGGTCCTGACCGACCTTCGCATGGGCGGCGCCGACGGCATGGACGTGCTGCGCACGGCGAGCAAGGTGCAACCTCACGCGGCCGTCATCCTCATGACCGCCTTCGGGTCCATCCATACGGCCGTCGAGGCGATGAAGATCGGCGCCGTCGATTTTGTCCAGAAGCCGTTCGAAATCGAGGAAATGGAACTCAAAATCGAGAAGGCGATCGAGTTGCGCCACCTCAAGCACCAGGTCGAATACCTCCGCGACTCACAGCAGGGCCAGCACGACTTCGACCGCATCGTCGGCGCCAGCGGCGCGCTGCAGCACGTGCTGGGGATCGTGTCGAAGGTGGCGCGCAGCAATTCGACGGTCATGATCAAGGGCGAGACCGGCACCGGCAAGGAGTTGATCGCTGGGGCGATTCATCACAATTCGCTGCGCGCGAGCAAAGCGTTCGTCAAGGTGAACTGTGCGGCCCTGCAGGAAAACCTGCTGGAATCGGAACTGTTCGGCCACGAAAAGGGCGCGTTCACAAGCGCCGACAAGCAACGGATCGGGCGCTTCGAGCAGGCCGACGGCGGCACACTGTTCCTCGATGAAGTCGGCGACATGAGCCAGAGCACGCAGGCGAAAATCCTGCGCGTCCTGCAGGAGCACGAATTTGAACGGCTCGGCGGCACCCGCACGCTGCGTGTGGATGTCCGCATCATCACGGCCACCAACCGGAACCTCGCCACGATGGTGAAGGAGGGCCGCTTCCGCGAGGACCTCTATTACCGCCTGAACGTGGTGTCAGTCGAAATGCCGCCGCTGCGCGACCGCAAGGACGATATCGCCGCCCTGGCCGAGTTCTTCGTGAAACGGTACGCGAACGAGTTGAAGAAGCGCGTGGAACACATCCAGCCGGACGCCCTGAAGGTGATGATGCGCCACCACTGGCCCGGCAACATCCGCGAACTGGAAAACGTCATTGAACGCGCCGTGCTGCTCACGGACGGCACGTCGGTCTCGCTCGCGGATCTGCAGATTGGCGAACAGACGTCCACCCATTCCGGGGAACGGACCACCGTCGTGAAGATCCCGCCCACCGGCATCCCCCTGGAAGAAATCGAGCGGCAGGCCGTCGTCGAGGCGCTGAAGATGTCGAACTGGATCCAGAAGGACGCGGCGGATCTGCTGGGCATCAGCCCGCGCGTCATGAACTACAAGATCAAGATTCTCAACATCGAAATCCCGCGTTCCCGCCGGCTTGCGTCGGAAGCGGCGGCGGTCTGACGGGCGGCAGGCCTGAAGGCTGCCCTACAACTTCGCCCTGGGGTGGGAGGCGCGGTACACCTCCATCAACCGCCCGATGTCCAGGTGGGTGTAGCGCTGCGTCGTGCTGAGCTTGGCGTGGCCCAGTAGCTCCTGAATCGCACGCAGATCAGCACCAGCCTGCAACAGGTGCGTCGCAAAGGTGTGCCGCAGGGCGTGCGGACTGATCGTCCCCGGTACGCCGGCGCGGCGCGCCGCGTCCCGCACGATCCGATCGACGGATCGGGTGGTGAGCCGGCTGCCACGCAGGCTCAGAAACAGTGGATGTCGCACACGGGCGTGCGCAGTCGCGTGGCGACCGGCGCGACGAGATGCAGGCGCCGTCGGGAGCTGCCGCACGTCGTCAAGCATCACGCGGAGCGCCTCACCCGTGGTCTTGTTGAACGGCACCAGCCGCTCCTTGCCGCCCTTGCCCAGGACGCGGACCATGCGACCAGCGAGATTCACGTCCTCCAGGTCGAGGCCGACCAGTTCGCTCAGCCGCAGACCTGACGCGTAGAACAATTCGAGGATGGCGCGATCGCGCCGGCCGGCGGGCGTCGACGCGTCCGGCACAGCCAGAACCCGATCCATCTGATCGAGTTCGAGGTGAGCCGGGAGTGTCTGCTCCCTGCGCGGCGAGCCCACCAGTTGGGTGGGATCCTCTGAGAGCAGCGACTCACGCACCAGGTACTTTGAGAAGGTGCGGAGCGCGGCGAGGCGCCTGGCCGCGCTGGCGCGACTGTTCCCCCGCGCGTGCAACTCGTCGAGAAAGCTGCGGAGCGCGTCCGCATCGAGCGCCCGCACCGGCACCTGGCTGGGCTTCACTCCGAGGATGCCGGCCGCGTGCTCGAGGAACTGCGTCAGGTCGGTGTCATAGGCACGCACGGTGTGCGGCGACGCATTCCTGTTCAGTTTGAGGAACTGGAGGAACTCCCGAATGGTGTCCTTCAGCATCAGGCACCGGCCCACGACGCCAGCGTGTCGAGCGCACGGGCACTCGTCGCGAGTTGGCGGTCGCTCTTGCTCCTGGGCGGAGCATCGAGTGGCGGCATGATACCGAACGTGATGTTCGTCGGGTTATAGTGCGCCGGGTCGGCGTGCGACACGTAGTACGCCAGGGCGCCAATGGCTGTGGTGCGCGGGGCCGGGCGGGGATCACGCCCCAGCGACACCAGCGCGGCGTTCCGCCCGGCAATCAGGCCCGATGCGGCGGACTCCACGTACCCCTCGACGCCCGAGACCTGCCCCGCGAAGAACAGATCGGGCCGCGAACGCGCCTGCCACGTGTCGGTCAACACGGTTGGACCATTGATATAGGTGTTGCGATGAATCATGCCGAAGCGCACAAACTCCGCGCGTTCGAGGCCGGGGATCATCCTCAATACGCGCGCCTGTTCCCCCCACTTCATCTGCGTCTGAAAACCCACAAGACTGTAGTGATCACCAGCGAGCGTATCCTGCCGCAGCTGAACCACGGCATATGCCCAACGCCCCGTCGCCGGCACATCAAGACCGGCAGGCTTCATCGGACCAAATCGCAGCGTGTCCACCCCCCGATGCGCCATCACCTCAATCGGCAGACAGCCCTCGAAGAACTTCGTGTTGTCGATGTCGTGGCCTTCGGTCTTCTCCGCCGTGACGATCGCCTGATGAAAGGCGATGTACTCGTCTTTGGTGAAGGGACAGTTCAGGTAATCGCCGTCGGACAAGACGTCGGGTGTCTTGTCCGACGGCGTCTGTCCCCGCAGCGAGCGATTCCACCTCGACGCGCGGAACACCTTCGACATGTCGATGGATTCGGCGAGCACGATCGGGCTGATGGCGTCGAAAAACGCCAGGTGATCACGCCCGACAAACGCGGCGATGTCAGCCGACAGCGCATCCGACGTCAGCGGACCTGTGGCGACGATGACGGGGCTGTCGGGAGACGATGGCGGAATGGATGTCAGCTCACCGCGCTCCACGCGGATGCGCGGATGCGCCTCGATCGCCGCCGTCACACGATCGGCGAACTGATGACGATCGACCGCCAGCGCCGCACCGGCGGGCACACGCACTTCGTCGGCCACGCGCATAACGAGCGAGCCGAGCCGACGCATTTCCTCCTTGAGCAATCCGACCGCGTTGTCGAGTTTGTCCCCGCGGAACGAGTTGCTGCAGACCAGCTCGGCGAGCCGGTCCGTCTGGTGCACGGCCGTCGGCCGCACCGGACGCATTTCGTGAATGGTGACGTCCGCCCCCAACGACGCGGCCTGCCACGCGGCCTCGCACCCCGCCAAGCCACCGCCAATAATTCGTACGTTACCCACGTTTCTTCGCTGCGGCCTTCTTGGCAACAGCCTTCTTGGCAACAACCTTCTTGGCAACGATCTTCTTCGCCACGGTCTTCCTGGCGGGTCCACCCCGCTTCGGCTTCTTTTTTGCCGGGGTCACACCGCGCCGCTCGTCGAGCAGCCTCGCGGCCTGCTCGAGCGTCACGTCTTCAATGGCCGTACCTTTGGGCAACGACGCGTTGGTCGTCCCGTCCGAGCAGTAGGGGCCATACCGCCCGTCCTTGATCACGATCGGCGCACTGGAGACCGGGTCGGGACCAAGCGTCCGGATTGGGGCCTGTGAGGCGCCCCCGCCACCTCGACGGTAACTCTTGGGTTGCGCGTAAATCGCGCGCGCTTCGTCAATTGTGATGGCGAACAACTGGTCCTCGGTCTTCAGGTTGCGATAGTCCGGCTTGGGCGCATCCGGAATCTGCTTCGCGAGATACGGACCAAAGCGGCCCAGCGCCGCCGTAATCGGATTGCCGTCCACGTCGTTGCCCAGTTGCCGGGGCAGCGACAGCAGCTTGAGTGCCTGCTCAAGCGTGACTGACTTTGGACTCATCGACTTGAGCAGGGATGCCCGCTTGGGTTTGGGCCCCTCCTTGCCAGGGTCAATGCCCAGCTGCACATAGGGCCCGAAACGACCCGTTCGCAGAAACACCGGTTCACCGTTGTTGTCGTGCCCGAGCGGTTCCTCGGCCTGGCTCGCCGTGGCGATCAACTCGGCGGCCTTCTCCATGGTGATTTCGTCCGGCGCCAGCCCCTCAGGCACACTCGCGCGCGACTCGCCAAACTCGATATAGGGTCCAAATCGGCCGACGCGCAAATTGAGAGGAATGCCGTTCTTCATCCCCAGCGGGATGGTGCCAATCACCTTGGGATCAATGTCGGTTGCCCGCTTGTTGACGATGGCGTGCAGGCCTGGATTGGAGCCGCGGTAGAAGCGCTCGAGGAAGGTATTGCGCTTGAGTTCGCCCCGCGCAATCGCGTCAAGGTCATCTTCCATTCCGGCCGTGAAGGAATAGTCGACCAGCGCCGGTTCAAGCGCAGTCATCAGGTGGACCACGGCGAAGGCCAGCGGGGTCGGCACCAGCGCCGCGCCGCGTTTGCCCACATACTCACGATCAATGATCGTGGCGATGATGCTCGCGTAGGTCGACGGCCGGCCGATCCCGAGTTCTTCGAGTCGCTGCACCAACCCGGCTTCCGTGTAGCGCGCCGGTGGTTTGGTGCTGTGCCCGGCGGGCGACGCTTCGGCCACACGCGCGGCGTCACCAGGCACAAGCGCCGGAAGCACATCCTCCTGATCCTCGGTGCGATCGACGACTTCCGCTTCGTCACGACCTTCCACGTACGCCCGAAGAAATCCGTCAAACAACACGGTGCGCCCCCGCGCCACCAGTTCGGCGCTGCCACCTGCGTTCAATGTGGCATCGAAGGTGGCCGTGACACTCTTCATGCGGGCGTCCGCCATCTGCGATGCGACCGTGCGCTTCCAGATCAGATCATAGACGCGCGCTTCATCGGTGCCCATTTCGCGTTCGACCGCATCGGGATCCAGAAACGTCTCGCCGGCGGGACGAATCGCCTCGTGGGCTTCCTGCGCATTGCGCGACTTGCCCTCCCAGGTACGAGGCGTCTTGGGCAGATACTCGGCGCCGTACCGGCTGGTCACCAGGCTTCGCGCGGCCTGCACCGCCTGCCCGGACAGCGACGTGCTGTCGGTTCGCATGTAGGTGATGAAGCCGTTTTCGTACAGCCGCTGGGCGGCCTGCATGGCGCGCCTGGCGGTCATGCCCAGCTTGCGGCCGGCTTCCTGCTGAAAGGTTGACGTCGTGAACGGCGCCTTGGGCGATGACCCGTACTCCTTCTCCTCGACCGACCGCACGCGCGCGGATTGTCCTCGAAGGCCCTCGGCCAGAGTGGTGGCGCGTGCCTGGTCGAGCACCACGACCTTCTTGCCGGCCGTCAGTGTTCCGTCGGACCCGAAGTCACGCCCCTGTGCCAGCACCTGGCCATCAAGCGAAATCACCTGCGCCTTGAAGCGCATGGCTTTGTGTTCGAGTGTGATGTTGGCGTCCCACCACGCCGCAGGGGTGAACGCCATGCGTTCTTTTTCGCGTTCAACGATCAGGCGCGTGGCAACGCTCTGCACGCGTCCGGCCGATAGACGCGGCGCAATCTTGCGCCACAACACCGGACTTACTTCGTAGCCATACAGACGGTCGAGGATTCTTCTGGCCTCTTGCGCATCCACCAGCCGAGTGTCCACATCCCGGCAATCGTCGAGCGCCGCCTGGATGGCCGCTTTGGTGATTTCATGGAAGACCATGCGCTTCACGGGCACCTTCGGCTGCAGCAGCTCCGCCAAATGCCACGAGATCGCTTCACCTTCGCGGTCTTCGTCCGTGGCCAGGTACAAGGCACTGGCGTCCTTGAGTTTGGCCTTCAGTTCCCGAATCTTCGCCTTCTTTTCCTGCGGCACCACATAGAGCGGCGCATAGCCATCGTCGACGTTGACACCCAGCCGAGCCCAAGCCTCTCCCTTCAACGCAGCGGGAATCTCCGCGGCAGAGCCCGGCAGGTCGCGCACATGACCAATCGAGGCTTCAACAACCCAGTCTTTTCCGAGGAATTTTGAGATGGTCTTCGCTTTGGCGGGCGATTCCACGATCACGAGCGGCTTTGACATTGCCACTCACCGTGGCCTAATCAAGGGCATTGCGTCAAGCAGCCGCGTCACGACCTGACAAACCGGCCCGCCGAAGTACGGGCGATCCGACCCTCGATTTCCAGATGCCCGAGCTCGGTCAGAAGCTCCGAGACCGGTCGCCCGGTTCGTTCGGCCAGATCGTCGATGGTGTAGAGCTCTGCCCGAGCCATGACTGGTTCCAAGTAACTGACAAACAAAGGGTTAGGTGGTCTTGCCTGCGGAAGGCTCGCGGTCGAAATTCCCTCCAGTTCCTCCACCACGTCATTAACGGTCTCAACCAGACGCGCGCCATCCCTGATCAAGGCGTGGCATCCCCGATACCGGCCGGATGCCACACTACCGGGCACGGCCAGAACGTCACGCCCCTGCTCCAGGGCAAGGCGGGCCGTAATCAACGACCCGCTCCGTTCGGACGCTTCCACCACGATGACCGCCCGGGATAAACCGCTGATGATGCGGTTCCTTAAGGGAAAGTGCCAGGACCGCGGCGGCGTCCCCGGTGGGAATTCGCTGACCAGTGCACCGGCCTCGGCGATGGCCTCAGCCAGGGCTCGATGTCGAGACGGGTACGCAACGTCCACGCCGCAGCCGAGTACCGCCAGCGTTGATCCGCCTGCATCCAACGCCGCCTGGTGGGCAGCCCCGTCAATGCCTGCCGCCAGGCCGGACACGATGGTGTAGCCCCGTTCCGCAAGGTCACGACTCAGCTGCCGGGCGACAACCAGACCCGCCGGTGTGGCCGCCCGGGAACCCACAATCGCCACAGTCTGGCCGTCGAGACCGAGGCCCCCTCGCCGCCACAAGGCGCCGGGAGGGTCGTGTATTTCCCCGAGACGCTGCGGATACCGGGAGTCACGGGGGGTAATAAGGTCAAAACCTCGCCGGGCGGCCTCCGTCGTCCACTGCGCGAGTACGTCATTTTCGGGTGCCATGGGGGACCACAATGCAGGGCGGATGCCAGGGTGCATGCCTGTGACAGCAGGCGTGGCTGGCAGATTCTGCGCTGACCGGACGGCAAAGAGATTGCACTCCGTGCGTACGGGGGTATAGTGGGGTTCATCAAGCTTATGAAGAAACGTCCCTCGTCTCTCTGGCAACAGTGGGCGGGTGCTGCCGCATTGGGGGCGGTGCTTGTCCTGACGTACACCGCACCGCTGCTGGCCGACCGGCGCTCCGATTCCAAGGCGCAGGTGCAGTTCGGGATCGAGCTGGCACAGAAGAATCTGTGGAAGGAAGCTGAGTTCCGATGGGAGAAGGCGGTCGAACTTGACCCCACCTATCCATCGGCCTGGAACAACCTCGCCATCGCGTATGAACAGGCCGGCAAGTTTGACGAAGCCTTGAAGGCGTACGAAAAGGCCCGTCAGCTCGACCCGAAAAATGCCTACATCGTGCAGAACTTCGATCTGTTCATGGAGATTTATGAGCGCCAGAACCGTCGCCGCGATCGCTAGCCTTGCGCTGACGCTTGGTGCGTCAGGTTGCCTCAAGTTTTACGATGTCGGCATCGAAACGCCGATCCAGGCAAAGCTCGACGTCTCGTCGTTCCAGCGTGTCCTGATTCTCGGGTTTCTTTCGGGCGGGTCCAAGGATGTCGACGCCAACAGCGAAACGGTGCGCCTGCTGCGTAGTCAGCTTCGGAACCGCTCGGACCTTCGCGTCGTGGACTCCGACGTCATGAACCTTGTCGACGAGGTGGACCGCCGCCGCAAAGCGGCCGGCCAGGCCCCGGAAGGATCTCCCTTCGCTGTGGTTCCGCAGAACAACGAACCAAAGATCATGACCGAGCGTGATCTCCAGCCCTACGAGGAGATCTTCGCCGACGTGGACTACTGGAAGCGGCTCGGTGAGGAGTACCAGGCGCCCCTGATCATCACCGGGTCCATCCTCTTCACCGACGTGGAACGCAGCGGCATGGTCCGGCGGTCCCAGGAGGTGCTGGACGCCTATGGCCGCCGCTCGGTGCAGGACGTCCAGCGGTTTGAGGACCGAAAGGGCTACGCCCTTGTGCCGAAGTTCATCTTTATTGACGGCCGGACCGGGATACAGCTCTACAGCGAGTCCTTCCGCGAGGAAACGCTCTACTCGGCCATGAACAACACGCCGCCCCTGTCCTCGTACTTCGAACTGATGGACCGGCTGCTGCCGGGGTTCCTCAGCACGCTCAGCACGCAGAAAATCAAGGGGACGAGAACGCTCCTGAAATGAGGCAATGGGGCAATGGAATGGGCGCAATTATCCCGTAACTAGTTGATTCCATTAACCAATTCTTGAATTTCTCGAATTCCATTGCCCCATTGCCCCATTGCCTAATTGCCTCATTACCCTTACACTTGGAGGTTCCTGCGGCAGCCGCTGAGGCCTCCGTCAGGGAATAGCTTCGTTACCGGGAGAGTCTGAAATGTTCGCCATTGTCGAAGCCGGCGGCCGGCAGGAAAAAGTCACGCCAGGCGCGGTTGTTGTTGTTGATCATCTGGACCTCGAGCCGGGCGCCGAATTTACGTTCGACCGCGTGCTCCTCGTGGGCAAAGAGGGCGGCGACATTCTGACCGGCGCTCCGTACATCGCGGGGGCCACGGTGACCGGTGTCATCGAAGAACAGACCCAGGGCAAGAAGATCCGGGTGTTCAAGATGAAGCGCCGCAAGCAGGAACGCAAGACCATTGGCCACCGCTCGCAGTTGACCCGCGTCAAGGTCACCGCGATCAACGCGTAAGAGAGAACCATGGCTACTAAAAAAGGACAGGGCAGTTCACGGAACGGCCGCGACTCACAGTCGCAGCGCCTCGGTGTGAAGAGCCACGACGGCAATCTTGTGAGCGGCGGCACGATCCTCGTGCGGCAGCGCGGACGTAAGTTCAAGCCCGGCCTGCACGTCGGCCTGGGCAAAGACGACACCCTCTTCGCCAAAGTCACCGGCACGGTGAAGTTCAGCGATCAGGGTCAGCGGGGACGCTTCATCAGCATTGTTCCCGTTGCCATCGCTGACAAGGCGTAAGTGTTTGTCGACGAAGTCGACGTCAGCGTAAAAGCCGGCGACGGCGGCAATGGCTGTATGGCCTTCCGCCGTGAAAAGTTTGTCCCGCGCGGAGGTCCCTCCGGCGGTGACGGGGGCAAGGGCGGCTCGGTATTCCTGGTCGCCACGCTCCACCAGAACACCCTCGTCAACTATCGCTTCCACCCCGAATTCAACGCGCAGCGCGGCGTGCACGGCATGGGCTCGAACTGCACCGGTGCCGACGGCTCGGACCTCACCCTCGAGGTGCCGCCAGGCACGGTCGTATACGAGGCGGGCGCCGACGGCGAAATGATCCTGCTGGCCGATCTGGCCAAAGCCGGTGACCTCGTGCTCGTGGCCAAGGGCGGCCGTGGAGGACGCGGAAACGCCGCCTTCGCGACGCCCACAAACCGCGCACCGCGCAAGGTCGAGCCTGGCGAAGAGGGCGAGGCACGGGTCCTGCGGCTGCGGCTGAAGCTGCTCGCCGACGTCGGTCTTGTCGGCTATCCGAATGCCGGCAAATCCACGCTCATCTCCCGCGTCTCCGCCGCCAAGCCGAAGATTGCCGACTACCCCTTCACCACCCTCACCCCCAACCTCGGCGTCGTCAGCCTGAGCGACGAACGGAGCTTTGTCGTCGCCGACGTCCCCGGCTTAATCGAAGGCGCGCACGAAGGACACGGCCTCGGCATGAAGTTCCTCGCGCACCTCGAGCGCACCAAAGTGCTCGTGCACGTGATTGACGTGTCGTCGTTCTCGGGCCGTGACCCGGTGCAGGACTTCGAAGTCATCCGCAACGAGCTGAAGCAGTTTGTGGGCACCGGCGAGGACGTGGCGGAGGCTCTGGCGTCGAAGCCGCAGATCGCCGCCGCCAACAAGATCGACGCACTGGACGACCCCGCCCGCCTCGAGGCCCTCAAGAAGCACCTCAAGAAGAAGAAGATTCCGCTGTATCCGATTTCTGCGGTCACGGGCGAAGGTCTGCCGGCGCTGCTCGAAGCGATGTGGACCATCGTGAAGACGCGGACCAACGACGAGGCCTGACCAGCAATGACGACCTCCGCACGGCGCGGGTGGCTGGGAGGCACATTCGATCCGATTCACTGCGGCCACCTCGATGTCGCCCGCGCGGCACATGCGGCGCTCGGCCTGAACCGCGTGACGCTGGTGCCGTCGAGCATTCCGCCGCATCGCCCGCAACCCGTGGCCTCGGCGGCCGACCGCGCGGCGATGGCCCAACTGGCTGCCTCCGAGCCCTGGCTCGAGGTGTCGACCATCGAGTTGGACGGCCGCGGTCCGTCCTACACGGCCACGACGATGGACCGTCTCGCCGCGCTGGGCGTTGATCTGCGCTCGCTGGTGGTGATTACCGGAGCCGACGCGTTTGTCGGGATCCTGTCGTGGCACCGGGTGGACGAGTTGCTCGACCGCGTGAGTTTTGCGGTGGTGTCGCGGCCGGGTCATCCGGCTCCGGCCCTGCGGACCGCCCTGTCGGCCCTGGCCCCCCGCATGGTGTCGCCCGAGTCATGGCAGCCGTCGTCGCATCCGAGTATCGTGCTGGTAGACGCGCCGACGGCACCGGTATCATCGACTATGGTCCGCGCAGCGATCGCTGCCGGCCAGTCGCTCACAGGCCTTGTACCGGAGGCGGTCGAGGCGTACATTGCGGCCCACGGGCTGTACACGGGCACGTAGGGCGTGGGCTTCAGCCCCGCCGGACAGGGAGTTGCATGAGTAAATCGCCAGCGAAGAAAGCCGTCAAGAAGGCCGTCAAGAAGGTCGCGAAAAAGGTTGTCGCGAAGAAGGTTGTCGCGAAAAAGACCGTCGCCAGGAAGGTCGTCGCGAAGAAAGCCGCGCCGAAGAAGCCCGCGACACCCCGATTGCCGGCGGATCTCAAGCTCGCGATTGCGTGCGCACAGGACAAGCAGGCCATCGACCTCACCGTGCTCGACTTGCGCAACGCGTCGGCCTTCACCGACTTCTTCGTCGTCTGCACAGGCGCCAACACCAAACAGGTGCAGGCCATTGCGGACGCCGTGCAGGCCGGCCTCAAAGCGGCGGGTCAACCGGCCGCACTGGTCGAGGGCTACAGCCGTGGCGAGTGGATCCTGCTCGATTACTTCACGTTCATCGTGCACGTCTTCCTGCCGGCGCAGCGCACGTTCTACGCGCTGGAACGGCTGTGGGGTGGGGCTGAATCGATCGAAGTTTCTGAAGACTGATCCTGTCGTCGGCGCGCAGTTTCTGCGTACCGGCGACTGCCGGCCACGCGACCGGGTTGGCACGCCCCGTGAAGGGTCACGGGCATGGCCATGCACCGATGGGCGGATCGTGCCCTGCTGTTTCTTTTCGATCCCGCATGCGTCGCGTGTCAGGCACCCCTGACTGACCGCCGGATCGGCCCGGTCTGTGGTCGGTGCTGGTCGTCCATCCACCCCTCACCTTCCACGGACCTGGTGAGAGCCGTCGGCATCTACGAAGGCGCTCTCCGCAACATCGTCCACGCGCTCAAATACGGCGGTCACGCGTCACTGGCGAAGCCTCTGGGGGCCCGCATGCGCGATGCGGCAGGCGATTGGCTCGACGATGCGACGGTGGTGCCGGTGCCGCTCCATCCCTGGCGGTCGATCCGGCGAGGCTTCAATCAGGCTGATTTGCTCGCGAGCGCATTGGGTCGCCCGGTGTGGCGGGCACTCAGGCGAACACGTCTGGGCCAACCACAGGCGGGCTTGAGCGCGGCTGAGCGGTTTCGCAACATCCCGGCCGGTACCTACGTCCTGCGGCGCCTCTGGGGAAAGCGTGTGCCTCCCTCGGTGGTGCTGGTGGATGACGTCATCACTACGGGAGCGACCGCAGAGGCCTGCACCCAGGTGTTGCTGGAAGCGGGCGTTGAGCGCGTGAGGGTGTTGACGGTAGCCAGGGCTTTGCGTCGTACGTAGGGCCCGCTGAACTGCAGCGGGCCGGATCGGCGCGCTCAAGCTCAGCGCGCTACGCGACCTTGATGCGTTCCAACACGGCCGCTTCGATGGCGGCGCGCACTTCGTCCTTGCCCATTTCGCCGTCGATGAGCACCCAGTCCTGAGCCTCGGCCTGCCGGCGATAGGATGCGCGGACGCGGGCCAGGAGCTGGAGGTCGCGTTCGTATTTGTCGCGGCCGCTGGCTTTCCGCTGCACAGCCGTCTCAGGAGCGATATCGAGCAGGACGGTCACGGTCGGCCGGGGGAGGTAGCGCTGGATGTCCTCAAGCCAGGCCGGGTCGAGCCCCTGCGCCTCCCCGTACGCGATGCTCGACGCGCGGTAGCGATCACACACGATGATGCCGCCGGCTTTGAGCCACATGTCGATCTTCTGGCGGAATTCGCAGCGGTTGGCAACGTAGAGCAGCTGCATGACGTCGGGACCAAATTCGCGTTCGCCGGACAGCGCCCTGGCGATCTCGCGGCCGATGGGCGTCTCGTAGTCGGGAAACGACAGGGAGTGGACCTTGCGTCCGTCCTGCTCGATGCGGGCGCGCAGATGCCGCGCCTGCGTTTCCTTCCCGCTTTGATCGAGTCCCTCAAACGCAACAATCATCACGCCTCCCACTGCAGCATGTCGTCCACCGTCTGCCGGCGACGTACCACACGCCACGACCGCCCATCCACCATCACTTCAGCCGCGAATGGACGCCGATTGTAATTGGACGCCATCACCGATCCATAAGCCCCGGTGTCACGAACGACGACCAGGTCGCCAACCGCCACCGGCGGCAGGCTCCGCTGTTTCCCAATGGTGTCGCTGGTTTCACAGACGGGTCCCACGATGTCGCAGTCCACAGCGGCGCCGTCTCTCGGTATCACCGCTTCGATTTCGTGCCACGCGCCGTACAGCGCCGGGCGAATCAGGTCCGTCATGCCGGCATCGACGATCACAAACAGGCGTCCGTCCGCCTGCGTTTTGAGATCAACCACACGTGCCAGCAGCACACCCGCGGGGCCGGTGATCCAGCGACCAGGTTCCAGCACCAGTCGCAGTCCGGTGGGACGCACAACCGGCAGCACGGCAGCGGCGTACTCCTCTGGACTCAAGACCCGCTGGCCAGGCTCGTACGCGATGCCCAGTCCACCGCCGATGTCGAGGTGTTCAAGCGTGATCCCCTGCGCCGCCAGCGTCGTCGCCATCGTGGCGATCGTGGCGGCGGCCTGCGTGAGCGGGAGGGAGTCGGTGATCTGTGATCCGATGTGCACGTGCAGACCCACGACGCGGAGATTCGGCCGCTGCGCCATCTCGGTGACCATGGCGTAGGCTTGGACCACCGACATGCCGAACTTCGTGGTCTTGTGCCCGGTGGAGATATTGGGGTGGCTGCCCGCGTCCACATCCGGGTTCACGCGCACAGCCACACGCGCGACGGTATTGTGGGTCGCGGCGATGGCCTGAATGCGCTCCATCTCGCCAGGTGACTCCGCGTTGATGGCTTTTACGCCGAGCGTCACGGCACGCACCAGTTCGTCGTGGGTCTTTCCCACGCCGGTGAACACGATTTGGTCTGGCGAAAAACCTGCGCGCAGGGCCAGTTCGATCTCCCCCCCGGAGTTGGCATCGGCATGGCCACCGGCAGCCCGCATCTCGCGCACGACCGCGAGCGTCGCGTTCGCCTTGATGGCGTAATGCAGGTCGTGCGGATAACCGGCGAAAGCCGTATCGAGGGCGGAGTAGCGCTCCCTCAGCAGCGCGCGGCTGTAGACGTGTGTGGGCGTGCCCACGGCGTCGGCCACCGGCGACAGCGCAACATCGTCGCAGCCAAACTCTCCATGAATGCGTATGAAACCAGGCACGGGACCTGGCATTTTAGTATGATTCCGGACGCGGTTCCGGCCGGCCGTAGCATGTCCGAAAACCCTACGCCCTTTCCGAACGAGGCCTCGGATGCCTTGATAGCGCGGTGTCTGGCCGGTGACCAGTCCGCGTGGGAAGAGATCGTCCGTACATATCGCCGCAAGGTGTTCAACGTCGCGTACAAGTTTGTCGGCCGGCACGATGAGGCCGAGGACCTGACGCAGGACGTCTTCATCAAGATTTTCAAGGCGCTGCACACGTTCGACCGCCGCGCCAACTTCCAGACCTGGCTCATCAGCATCAGCCGCAATCTCTGTATTGACCACTATCGGTCGGTCCGCAAGGAACGGGCGACCATGGCGCGTGATGTGGACGCCTCCGAGTTATCGCCGGTCTCGCGGGAGCGAACCCCGCTCGGCGAACTGGAGCAGGTCGATTTGAAGTCGATCATCCGGCAGGCACTGGCCGAATTGCCGGCCACCCTGCGGCAGGCCGTCACGCTGCGGGACCTGCAGGAGTTCTCATACCAGGAGATTGCCGATCAACTGGGATTGCCCGAAGGCACCGTCAAGTCGCGTATCAACCGGGGACGACTCGAACTGGCCCGCCAGATCCGTCGTCTCCAACAACACAGGCCGCCGGGCTCCATGGCTTCGCGCGGAGGAACAGAATGAATGTCACGACCTCAACCCACGGCACCATCGTCGTGGTGCACGTTACGGAATCCAAGCTGACGTATCCGATTCTCTCTGACTTTGCGACGACGGTCGCCGGGCTGGTGGCGAGCGGCCAGAAGCAGATCCTGGTAGACCTCTCGACGGTCGGCTACGTGGACAGTGCCACGATTGGCTGCCTGATGGACCTGTATCGGCAGTCCCACACCGCCGGCGGCCAGCTCAAGCTCTCGGGCGTGCAGAAGCGCGTGGAGACGATGCTGACGATGACGGGCGCGCATAACTTTCTGGAGGTCCACGCCGATCAGGCATCGGCGCTGGCCAGTTTCGGAGGCTGAGATGCGGAAGATCACCACGACCGCCGGCACCCCTGTGGAGACCGATGGTGACGTGCTCGCCATCATCGAGACGGTGTCCCGTGATCTGGCCCGCCGGGCCGATCTCGACTACAGCTTTGAGGAGATCGACCACGAGTTCCAGCATCTGATCAGCCAGCTCACCGAAGAGGAGCTCCGCACGTATCTGAAGGAGAGCCTGTTCATGAGTTTCAACCGGTTCGAGAATGACCGGCTCGCGCAGCTTGTGAAGAAGGCGAGCAGCGCGACGGAGATGGACTGAGCTTTTGGGCCGCCTGGCCCTCAGTGCTCACCTGGGTGACGGCTCGTCTGTGTCAGCTCTCCGGCTCGACGACGCGGAAAAAGCACCGCTCCACGGTGTTCGTCTGCCTGTGTTGTGTGGGGACCCCCAGCCCCACACATGTCACCCCGCTCCGCAGTGCTTTTTGAGCTATCGAGTGTCGCGTCGCTCGCAGTCGAGCTGACACAGACGAGCCGTCACCCAGGTGAAGTGTCCTCAGGGTCACCACTCCTTGGTCCACGCCAGCCGTCAGCCGCGCCGGCGCCAATCAATCCCACCCGTTGTCGGCCACAACTACCGGCGGTTGACCTCAACACCAACGCCTTGTTCCGTTACGGTCGTGCGGCAAGGCACGGATGGACAATCGGCCGACACCTCAGTCCACTTCGTCCCAGTTACGGCTACGGCTGGCCACCCGTTCCCACGCGGCGTCAGCGTGAAGCCGAATCTCACGTCGCTTTTCCGCGTCGTCGAGCCGGAGAGTCGGCACTCCGAGCCGGACCGCGAGTGCTCACAGCGCGACACACAGCATGTGCGGATAAACTCCGCCGAGCATGGCGCCGATCATTCCCGACCCGAGGAGGATCCGCGACTTCCGTTCTGAGGCGGCATTCGAGAAGTGGCTCGCGACGAACCACGAGCCCTTGTGCTCCTTCAGGCGCGTGTCCTTGACAACCGGGCGCGCAAGGCGCCTAATACATTCCTCCCCATTTCAATCTCTGGAGGTCCGATGCGTTCCATCGATACGAATCGGCGTCGTTTTCTGGCGGGTGGGGTCGCGGCTGCTGCCGCGGCGGCCGTGTCGTTCACGCGGCTTGAAGCCGCTCAGGCGCAGGTGGGGCCGCCCGACTGGCTGAAGGAAGTGCGCGGCCAGCACCGCTGCTTCTTCGACTTCAACGCCCACAAGAACGGCCTGCCGCTGCTGCACATGCTCAACTATTTCAACGCGTACACAGGGCCACACGGCGCACAGCCGAATCAGGTCGGCGCAGTCGGCAGCTTTTACGGCATCGGACCGGCGGCGAGCATTCCGCTGGGATTCGACGATTCGATCTGGGCGAAGTACGGCGTCGGCGACCTGCTCAATCTGAAAGACGCCAACGGTCGGGCCTACACACGCAACGTGTTCAACAGCCCGACCGAAGCTGACGGCCATCTGCTGTCCCAGGGCATGGGCGTACCGCCACTGGCGCCGTTTGGCGGCGCGGTCGTGGCGTGCTCGATCGCCAGTCTCCAGAAGATGGGCACCAAGTTCCTGATGTGCAACAACGCACTCGGCGCATGGACGCTGGAACTGGCCGCGCGCGGCAAAGGTGATGCGGCCGCGATCGGCACAGAGCTGCGGGCGCACCTGCTGCCGGGGGTGACGGTGGTGCCGGCGATGGTTGTGGCGATCACGCAGGCGCAGGCTGCGGGGATTTCGTACAACAGACAGTGAAACGTCTGTCACAAGGGCTGAAGCCCGTGTGCTCCGAGGGACTGGGAAATCAGCGAACGGAGGAACGGGCCGGGACGCGGGCGGCGACGGGTGCAGCCGTCGGCTCGCTCGCGTCCACAAGACGCCACGCATCGCGCTGACGGAGGAGCTCAGTCGCGAACTTGGTATGCAGAGCGTGACCGCCCCGCTGCACCACGACGTGGCCGCAAATCGGATGCCCCACCAGGGCCAGGTCGCCGATGACGTCCAACATCTTGTGACGCACAAACTCATCGTCGAACCGGAGCTGATTGAGGACGCCCGTTTCGCCGATCACAATCGCATTGTCCAGTGAACCGCCGAGCGCGAGGCCGCGCTGGCGCATCAATTCCACGTCCTTGAGGAAGCCGAACGTGCGAGCGGGCGCAATCTCGTCGACGTAGGTCTCTTCCGTGACGTCGATCGTCTTTTCCTGATGCCGCAGCAGCGGATGGTCAAAGGCGATGCTGTAGGTGAGCTTGAACCGTTCGGCCGGATACACGGCGATGCGCTTGTCGCCGTCCTGCACTTCCACGGGCGTCAACACTTCGAGCATCTGACGCGGTGCGTTCTGTTCCTTGGTGCCGGTGCTCTGGATCAGATAAACCCAGGGCGACGCGCTGCCGTCCATGATCGGCACTTCCGGCTGGTTGAGTTCGATGATGGCGTTGTCCACGCCGAGACTGCGAAGCGCCGACAGGAGATGTTCGACGGTTTCAACCGACGCCTCGTCGCGCCGGAGGCCCGTCTGCAGGTGCTGCGCTCCCACCAGACATGCCGTGGTTGCCGGAATTTCCACCCCGAGGTCCGTCCGCTGGAACCGGATGCCGTGATTGACGGGCGCCGGTTTGAGCACGATGGAGACTTTCTGGCCGGAGTGAAGGCCAATTCCTGTGCAGGGCGTCGCGTGGCGGAGAGTACGTTGAGCGGGCATGTGTGGTCGCGTTCGCAGCCTATACAAGCAATCCGGCTGCCAACAATCGACGAGCCGCCATGTGGACACCTAAATCATTGAAATAATTGGGCTTATGGATGATAAACCGAGCCGGATACCACAGCAAGTCTGACCATGTGTGGTAATTCAACCACGCCAAAAGGGGTTGCGTCTGTGGGTATATTGACACAGGCGTCATGAAACCGCCGGTCGTTTGACTGGATGGATAAGCCCAGCCAGGAAGCTCCCGGTGGCAGAGGCCCGAGTGTCAGCCACAGTCTCGGGCGTTCCAGCGGCCACAACCCTGCCCCCACCCAGCCCGCCTTCAGGACCGAGGTCGATGACCCAATCGGCCCCCTTGATGACGTCGAGGTTGTGCTCGATGACCACGACGGTGTTGCCCTGGTCCACGAGCCGATTCAGCACATCAAGCAGCTTGCGGACGTCCTCAAAGTGAAGGCCGGTCGTTGGCTCGTCGAGGATATACATTGTGCGGCCGGTGCCGCGGCGCGCGAGTTCGCGCGACAGTTTGACGCGCTGCGCCTCGCCGCCCGAGAGCGTCGTGGCGGACTGACCGAGCGTCAGATACCCAAGGCCGACCTCCTGCAGGGTGCGGAGTCTCGTGGCGATAGTCGGAAAGTTCTCGACGAGCTCCAGCGCCTGATCGACGGTGAGTTCGAGCATCTCGGCGATCGACTTGCCGCGATAGCGGATCTCCAGCGTTTCCCGGTTGTAGCGGCGGCCCTTGCACTCCTCACACGTCACATAGACATTGGGCAGAAAGTGCATTTCGATGGCGATGACGCCGTCGCCCTGACACGACTCACACCGGCCGCCCTTGACGTTGAATGAAAACCGTCCGGCCTTGTAGCCGCGCGCCCGTGCGTCGGGCAACATCGCAAACAGTTCTCGCACAAAGGTGAAGAGCCCCGTGTACGTCGCGGGGTTCGACCGCGGCGTGCGTCCGATGGGCGACTGGTCGATTTGGATGACCTTGTCCACATGGGACAGGCCGTCGATACCGTCGTGTGCGCCGGGTTCATCCACCGACCGGTAGATGACCCGCGCCAGTGAGCGATACAGTATTTCGTTCACCAGCGTGGACTTGCCCGATCCGCTGACACCAGTGACGGCGATCAGCGTGCCCAACGGGAATGCGACATCAATCCCCTGCAGATTGTTGGCGCGAGCGCCACGCACGACGATCTGTTCGCCCGATCCTGCACGGCGGGAGGACGGCATCTCGATGCGCCGGGCACCGGTCAGGTACTGCCCGGTCAGGGAGTCGCCTGGCTGGGCCAGCAACTGCTGCGGCCGCCCCTGGAACATGACGACCCCGCCATGTTCGCCGGCGCCGGGCCCGAGGTCCACCAGGTAGTCCGCCTGGCGGATGGTCTCTTCGTCGTGTTCAACCACGAGCACGGTGTTGCCGAGGTTGCGCAGCCGGCACAAGGTCGCGAGCAGCCGCCGATTGTCGCGCTGGTGCAGCCCGATCGACGGCTCGTCCAGCACGTACAACACGCCGGTCAACTGGGACCCGATCTGCGTGGCGAGCCGGATGCGCTGTCCCTCGCCGCCGGACAAGGTCGCCGCGCTGCGCGACAGGGTCAGGTACCCGACACCGACGTCGGCCAGGAACCGCAGCCGTTCGCGGATCTCCTTCAGGACGCGCCCGGCGATGAGGAACTCCCGTTCGGAGAACTCCATGGCATCAAACATCGGGAGCGCATCAGAGATTGGCAGGTCGACGTACTCGGTGAGGGAGCGCCCTTTGACGCGGACTGCGCGACTCTCGGGCCGCAGGCGCTGTCCTCCGCACGCGAGACACGGACGCAGGGCGCGGTACTCTTCCAGCGCTTCCTGTTCCGACCAGTCGCCGTTCTCAAACCGCCGGCGCAGGCTCGGAAGCACGCCTTCGAAATCGGCGCCGAACGGATCGCCGCCCCTGGTCTTGCGGCCGGGCGCGCCCATCAGAACGACATCGCGCTGTTTCTTCGGCAGCTTCCCAAACGGCAGCGTGGGATCGATGCCAAATGCCGCCTGCAGCCCGGCCAGCATGTCGTTGACGGACGATGAATCGCCTTTGGCCCACGGATGCACGGCACCTTCGGTCAGCGACAGCCGATCATCGGGCACCACCCGCGCCGGATCGAAGTCATACACCGCGCCGAGCCCCTGGCAGTCCGGACACGCCCCATGCGGCGAGTTGAAGGAAAACGCCCGCGGCGTCATCTCGGGGATGCTCAGATCACACGACGGACACGCCATCCGGCGCGAGAACAGGCGATCGCCGCTCTGCAGCGTGTTGATCACGACGATGTCGTCGGCGAGTGTGAGGGCGAGCTCGATGGATTCCGTCAGCCGGCGATCGACGCCGTCCTTGATGATGATGCGATCGACCATGACATCGATCGCATGATTCCTGCGACGGTCGAGTTTGAGGTCGTCCTCAAGCGACACAAACTCGCCGTCGATACGCGCGCGGGTGAACCCCCGGGCGCGGAGTGCGGCGAGTTCCTTCTTGAACTCCCCCTTGCGTCCCCGAACCACCGGCGCGAGGATGTTGATCCGCTCGTCGGGCGGCATCGACAGCACCACATCCACAATGCGTTCGAGCGTCTGGGACGTGATCTCGCGATCGCAGTTCGGACAATGGGGGATCCCGATGTTCGCAAACAGCAGCCGCAGGTAATCGTAGATTTCCGTGACGGTGCCCACCGTCGATCGGGGGTTCGCCGCGGTCGTCTTCTGTTCGATGGAGATGGCCGGCGACAGGCCGTCGATCAAATCGACGTCCGGTTTCTCCATCTGCTCGAGGAACTGGCGGGCGTACGCGGACAGCGATTCGACGTACCGGCGCTGCCCTTCTGCGTAGATGGTGTCAAAGGCCAGCGACGACTTGCCCGATCCCGACAGGCCCGTGATCACAACCAGCTGGTCACGCGGAAGGTCGACGTCGATGTTCTTCAGGTTATGAACCCGCGCGCCTCGGACGGCAATCCAGTCGTGCGACATCTCAACCGACTATGTTACCCGTTCGCCAGGCTCACGGCCGACCCAGAATGGCCCCGTTATCGGCTCCGACAGCCGGTGCCGGAGAGAGGTCCAGCGGCGGAAATCCGAACGGGGCGCGCACGGCCTTCAGGCCCAGCCCCTGGACCAGGCCGCCGCGGGCCCTGATGTGGGGATCCTCGAATGCCTCGGCCGGAGTGTTGACCGGAGACAGGCAGACATCCCGTCCCTCGAAGAACTGCAGCCATTCGTCGCGCGTCCTGGTGCGGAACACGGCACGAATCTCACGCACCAGCGCGGTCTGATCGGCACCCGAGGTCAGCTGGCGCGCGGTCAGGTCCGGCCGCCCAACGGCGTCGCAGAACGCGGACCAGAACTTCGCCTCCAGCGCACCAAGGGCCATCTGCAGGCCGTCGGCGGTTTCATAGACGTTGTAGCAGGCGTGTTCGCCAAATGTCGGCAGCTCCCCCACCGCCGACGAGGGGGTCTCCATCAGGTCCTTGGCACCCGGCAGCATCACCCAATACAGCGCGGACTCGTGCATGGAGATGTCGAGCGTGGCCCCGGTGCCCGTGCGCCCACGCTCAAGCAGCGCCGCCAGCACCGCGACCACCGCGCTCATGGCCCCGCCACCGACATCGGCCACAAACATCTTCGGCAACGCGGAGGGCGAGGGTCTGTCAGTCGCCAGGATGCCGGACACGGCCACGTAGTTGAGGTCGTGCCCAGGCCGCTCCGCGTACGGACCCGATTGGCCATAGCCCGTGATGGACGCGTGAATGAGTGACGGGTGGGCACTGCGCAGCTCCGCGGCCGCGACGCCCAGACGCTGCGCCGTTGCGGGCCTGAAGCTCTCGATCACGACATCGGCCGTCGCGATCAGTCGCCGCAGCGCCGCGCGCGCCTCGGGATCCTTCAGGTCGAGCGCCACACTCTTCTTGCCGCGACCCAGCAGCAGGTCGTACACCCCGCGCCCGTCGATCAGCGGGGGCAGGTGGCGCATGGGATCCCCGCCGCGCGGATCCTCCACCTTGATGACTTCGGCCCCCAGTTCGGCCAACATCAGGGTCGCAAACGCGCCAGGCAGCAGGCGCGTCAGATCAATCACGCGAACTCCGGAGAGAGCGGGCATGCGGGATGTTATCATCGCGGCGCTATGACGACGACCGCGGCGAAACCCTCTCTGGCGCTCTCGTTGTTTCCGATCGCCGCGCTCGTCGCGCTGCTGGCCGGGTCGGTCGCGCTCTTCGGCGACGGCAACTCCGGCGGCCCGAATCAGATCGCGCTCATCCTGGCGGCGGTCGTCGCGGCCGCCGTCGGCATCCGGCTCGGCCACACCTGGAAGGATCTCGAAGCCGCCATCGTCCACGGCATTTCACTGGCGATGGGCGCCATCCTGATCCTCCTGATTGTCGGCGCGCTGATCGGTTCCTGGATCCTCGCCGGGGTGGTGCCGACGATGATCTATTACGGCCTGCAGTTGCTGACGCCGGCCATCTTCTTCCCGAGCGCGTGCCTCTTGTGCTGCCTTGTCTCTGTGGCGACCGGCAGCTCATGGACCACGGCCGGCACCGTCGGCGTCGCGCTGGTGGGCATTGCCACCGCGCAGGATCTCAACCTCGGTCTGGCGGCCGGCGCGATCGTGTCGGGGGCCTATTTCGGCGACAAGATGTCGCCGCTCTCCGACACGACAAACCTCGCGCCCGCGATGGCCGGCACCGATCTCTTTACACACATCCGCCACATGATGTGGACCACGATCCCAAGTCTGGTGATCGCGCTCGTACTCTTCACGGTGCTGGGGCTGAGCGCCGCGGCGCCACAGGACACGACCGCGGTCAATGCGATTCTGGCGTCGCTGCGGTCGAGCTTCGTGATTGGTCCCCACCTCCTGCTGCCGGCAGTGCTGGTCATTGGTCTCGTGGTCCGAAAAGTGCCTGCGACACCCGCGCTCATCATCGGCGCGCTGACGGGATGTGTGTTCGCGGTGATCTTTCAGCCTGGCGCGGTGACCACGCTGGCGGCCTCGCCGGACCTTCCCACCTGGGCGGCGCTTGTCAAAGGCAGCTGGCAGGCACTCGCATCCGGCTTCTCGCTGGAATCGGGCAACGCCGCCCTCGATGAACTGCTGTCACGCGGCGGCATGGGCGGCATGCTCAACACCGTGTGGCTGATTCTGTCTGCGATGACGTTTGGCGCCGTCATGGAGAAGACGGGTATGCTCGGACGGATTGCCGAATCGATTCTGTCGGCGGTTCGCGGCACGGGCAGTCTGATTTTTGCGACCCTCAGCACGTCCATCGGCATGAACGTGCTGGCCTCGGATCAATACATCGCCATCGTCCTGCCGGGACGGATGTTCCGTGCTGAATTCGCGCGGCGAGGCCTGGCCCCGCAGAACCTGTCGCGCTGCCTGGAAGATTCGGGCACGATGACGTCGGCTCTTGTCCCGTGGAACACGTGTGGCGCCTTTATGGCGCAAACGCTCGGTGTTGCCACCATGGCGTACGCGCCCTACGCATTCCTCAACATCATGAACCCAATCATCTCTGCGATTTACGGGTTCACCGGATTCTCAATCACGAAGCTCGACAAGGACGAACAGTGAGGGGCAGCCCTGTGAAAAAGACGTCGGGTGTCTTTTTCACTTTTTCACAGGCGCCACAACGTGTCGTTGGAGGCGAGCACGAGCCCGCCGTCGGGATGGCTCGCAACGCCGACCAGCTGCGGAGCGGCCACGATCAACTCCGGCTCGGGCGCGCGCGTGGTCATATCAATGCGATACAGCCCGGCCGACCCGGCCAGCGCATCCACGACAAACATCGTGCCGGTCGAGTCGAAGGTCAGCCCTTGCGGTCGTCCCAACCCGGTGTACCAGGCGTCGACCTGGCGTGTCGGCGTGATTCGATAAATCGTGTCCCGTGACGCAAGCGTCGGCGCGGTGACATACAGACAGTCATCGGGCCCCATCGCCAGATGAAAGGCCGCCACACTCGGCGGCAGCAGCGCAAACGTGTCCACCTGCCGGCTGGCCTCCGGCGTGGCACCCGGGGACACCCGGAAGATGGACCCGGCGCGATCCCCGACATACAACGCCCCGTCCCGCCCGAAGGCCAGCCCCGTTGCCACTCCGAGTTCCGACGCATAGACCTCTGACTCGCCGCGCGGATTCACGCGATACACCACCCCTTCGAATCGGCTCGAAACGTAGACGGCGTCATCGGGTCCAAGCGCCAGAGACGTGGGATTCGCAATCTCAACAGCGAGGGCCTCGCGCGCGCCGTCGGGCGCGATGCGATACAGCGGCGTCGCGGACTTGTTGTCACGGGTGCCGCTCTGCGTCGCGTAGATGGTGCCGTTCGGCACACACACCGGGCTGTCGACCTGATGAATGTCGGTGGCCAGCGTCCGCGCCACGTCCACGACGAGCGTGTCGCCGGTCACGCCGTCCACCCGCACGGGCGTCGGACCGCCCTCACACGCTGCAGGCACGATCACCGAGATCGCGCGCGCCGCCGCGGCCACGACGCGTGCCTCCACCGCACCGAACCACACACGGGGTGGACCATCGGCCGGCACGGGCAGGCGAAAGCCGGTGAGCTCAAGGCGGGCCCCCGGGGTGGCCCCGCGGGGATAACAGGCGGACAGGGCTGACACAGATTCAGGCGTCGTCGAGTTCGACGTTCCAGTAGACGTAGTCGCGCCAGCTTTCGGGTGCGTTGCGCAACCCGAACGTGATGCGAATGGCCGGGGCCTTGTCAGGCCGCTTCGGCGGGCGAATCAGGTGCATGTGCGCCTGCGCCGGCGTACGCCCGCCCTTGCGCCGATTGCACCCGACGCAACAGGTGACGATGTTCTCCCAGTTTTTGCGACCACCCTGCGCCACCGGCACCACGTGGTCGAAGGTCAATTCAGCGGACGGAAAAATGTCGCCGCAGTACTGGCAGCGGTGATTGTCGCGTGCGTAGATGTTCACGCGCGAAAACGGCACGTAGTCCAGCCGGCGTCGCACACGGATGCGGCGCAGCAGCCGAATCACGGACGGCAACTTCATGCTGAACGTCACCGCGCGGATCTCGCGGTCGTACACGGACACGATTTCGACCTTGCCCTGGCACCAGAGCATGATCGCTTTCTGCCAATGCACGACCTTGAGCGGCTCGTACGTCGCGTTGAGCAGCAGGGTCTGTTCCATAGTCCCGACCGGCTCATTGTCGGGCAGCACCTGCGGCCTGTCAAGGAGCGGTCAGCTGTAACGTCCCTGTACACAAAGGGTTACATCGAAGGTCACAGACGTACTTCCCCGGGGGTGGCGGCGTGCCTCTCAGCGACCGATAAGGCCCCTCGTGAGGGGTGCCCGTCGCCTCGTGGTTCGTGTGGTTGTCGCCGGGGCTATGGCGGCATCGTCGGCGGCGTGTGCGGCGCACGCCCGCCCCACGACTCCCGGTCTGCTGCCGTTTCCGATGCCGGCGTCGCCCGCGGCGTTTCGGCCGGCATCGGCGGTTGTCACCACACGGCCGGTACTGCGAGACGACGTATTGCAAACCGCCCTGGCGTACCGTGGCGCGCCCTACCGATTTGGCGGTGACGACCCGGGGTCGGGATTTGATTGCAGCGGGTTCATCCAGTTTGTGTTTGGGACCCATGCGGTGAGTGTGCCGCGCACGACGGCCGGGCAGTTTCAGATCGGACGGCGGGTCGGAGCGGGCGACATCCAGGCCGGCGACCTCGTGTTTTTTTCCACCGTCGCGCCCGGTGCTTCGCATGTGGGCCTGGCGTTAAGCGCCGACGAATTTGTGCATGCGCCGGCCGCGTCCGGTGTCGTGCGCGTCGAACGGTTGCAGGCGTCCTACTGGCGGGCGCGATTTGTCGGCGCCCGTCGGCTCTTCAGCGAATGATGATCGGGGCGGTTGGCAGCGCCGGTGGAGCGGGCGTGGCCGGCTGGACCGGCGTATCGGGCGGCGTGGCGGTTCCCATACGCCGGAGAATCAGCGCCTGCCGGCGCAGGAGCCGCGCATTGGGCCGCGACGGACTGTAGACGCGCGGGTTGATGATCGCGCCGGCGAGCATCGCCGCCTGGGCGGGCGACAGGGCGGCCGCTGAGACGCCAAAGTGCGCGCGTGCCGCCGCCTCCGCGCCCCAGATGCCGTCACCCCACTCGATGAGATTCAGATACAGCTCAAAGATGCGGCGTTTCGAGAGCTCCGCCTCCAGCCGACGCGTGATGAAAAGTTCGCGCACCTTGCGGTACGGGTTGCGCGAAGGCGAGAGATACAGGTTCTTCGCCAGTTGCTGCGTGATGGTGGAGGCTCCGCGCGCAAACTCGCCGCGCGTCCAGTTGACTTCAAGCGAGGCGCGGATCTCGTCGAAGTCCAGGCCCTCGTGGTCCCAGAACGCGGAATCTTCCGCCACGGTGACGGCGCGCTTCAGATGGGGCGAGATGCGATCGTAACTGACCCACCGGTGCTGCATCTTCAACGCGCGGCCTGCATCGGCGGCCTGCGCAGCCCGCAGTTCCCTGAAGGCTGTGGTCGCCGGGGGCTGGCGTCGTAAGGCGCGGACGTCCGGCAGCGTGATCCACGTGTAGCTGACGGTGGCGAACGCGACAGCCATCGCGGCCACGGTCCACCGAAGCGCGCGACGCATCAGCCTCCGATCACCACACGCAGCCGCGCGCCGACCGCGGGTGTTGAGGCGGGATCCGCCCCGTTCATGATCGCGAGCGCAGAAGCGCCGATGGCCCGTCCGGAGAGCGCCTGTGCGAGAGACGCCCAGGTGTCGCCGGCACGCGCCGTGTGGAAGTCGATGCGCGCGGGCTGTACGCGATCGGCCTCCGCCTGGGACAGCGCGCGGAAACTGCCGATGGCCTCGCGAAACAGGCCGTCCGCCCTGGAGAACGCGGTATCGGTCGCCAGCCCCGCGAGCTGATACAACCGTCCGCCGTGCGCGATGTACGCGACGCGCGCGGTAAACGCCTCGGTGCCGGCTCCCCCGCGGAACACGCCGACAAACGCGGGGAGTCCATTGATCGTGGTGGAGTCTCCGGAGACTTCGGTCATCTTGGCCGATGCCATCCGCGCGCGGCCGGCCTGCGACGGCCCCTGCCCTCCCGCATCGACCACCTCGAGCAACACCGCCATCGTGTCGTCGCCGGACGGCTGCGCGGTGACCTGCGCGGCGCCGTTGGACACCTGCCACTGATCCGGAAACCGCAGTGCAAACCGCATGATCGGATGCAGAAAATCACGCCCGCGCAGGATGCCCTGTTCACGGCTGTCGCCGAAGACGAGACCATCAAGGCGCCGCGCAAACTCGTCGGCGTTCACGCGGGTCGAGGATGCCGTGCGCGCGGCGGTGGCGATTTCGTCGACACGCTGCACCCGGTCGGCAGGCAGTGGATGGGTCGAGAGAAAGTTCGGTACACCGCGGCTCGATCCACCGGCCTCCGACAGGCGCCCCAGCGTCGTCAGCATCCCGGCCATTCCCGACGGATTCCAGCCGGTGCCGGCGGCATAACCGACCCCGAGTTTGTCGGCTTCGAATTCGGCATCGCGCCCGTGCTTCAGAAACAGCAGCCCCAGCGAGAGTTCGGCGGCGTCAAACCAGGCGGCCTTGTCGGGCGGCGCCAGAATCCGGCCGGCGAACACACCGGCGCCCAGCACCTGTTGCCTCGAGTACGCCGTCGCGCCATGTTTGGCGGTGACGTGTGCAATCTCATGGCCGAGCACATTGGCCATCTCGGCTTCGTTCCTGAGGAACGGCAGGATGCCGCGGGTCAGGTAGATGTACCCGCCGGGCAACGCGAAGGCGTTGATCGCCGATGCGTCCACCACAGCGAACGACCAGGGCAACTGTGGACGATGGGATCGCTTTGCGATCGCCTGCCCGACGCGATTGACGTACTCCTGCCACGCCGGATCCCCGTAGAGCCCCATCTCCTGGCGCACCTGACCGTCAGCCTCTTTGCCGAGGGCCACCTCGCTGCTCTCGGACAAAATGTTGAACTGGCGACGACCGGTGGCAGGATTGGTGGCACACGCGATGGCAGTCGACGCGACGAGCACCACAGCGGTCAGCGTGTATTTCATACGGCTCCCGGGATTCACTTCGGACGTTTACGACCGAGCGCCTCCGCGAGCGCGGACACGACGCGGTCAACATTGGCGAGCGTCGCGCCGGATCCCATCAGTCCGATCCGCCAGACCCGGCCGGCAAGCGGGCCCAGCCCGGCGCCGATTTCGATGCCGTGTGTCGTCAGCAACCGGGCCCGCACGGCTTTTTCGTCGATGCCCGGAGGGATGCGCACCGCGTTGAGGCTGATCAGACGATGCGGCGGGTCGGGGAACAACTCAAGGCCAATGACCGCCAACTGTGCAACCAGCGCATCGTGAGCCGCCTGATGACGAGCCCATCGCGCTTCCAACCCCTCCTCGAACAACTCGGTAAGCGCCGTGTGCAGCGCAAACACGAGCGGAGAGGAGATGGTGTGATGATACTGCCGCCGCACCCAAAAGGCCTCAAGTTGTGCAAAATCGCACGCGTAGCTGTGGCACGTCGGCGACGCGTGACGCGCGCGCGGCGACACGGTGATCGGCGAAAGTCCCGGTGGTGCGCCGAGTCCTTTTTGTCCGCACGAGTAAACGACATCGGCGTCCCAGGCCGACACATCCACAGGAATGGTGCCAAGCGACGTGACGGCATCCACCACAAAGAGGGCTTCACGGCGACGCACCAGTGGCGCGATCGCTTCAACGGGATTGCGGACGCCGGTGGATGTCTCGCCGTGCACCATCGCCACCACATCGAAGCGCGCATCCACCAGCGCACGCTCCACCAGCGCGGGATCCACGGATCGTCCCCACTCGACGTGCAGCCGTTCGACATAGGCGCCGCTGCGCGCGAAGACCTGCGCGAGCCGCTCGCCGAAGTACCCCGTCACGATCGCGAGCACCGTCATGCCGGGCTCGATCAGATTCATCGCGGCCGCATCCATGGCCGCAGTGCCGGTGCCGGAGACGGCAATGCTCAGATTCGCGTCCGGCGCGTGAAAGACGCGCCCCAGCATGCCGCGCACGTCATCGAGCAGATCGAGCACGTCGGGATCGAGATGGGAGCGGGGCGGAGCCGAGAGCGCCTGCATCACACGCGCAGACACCGGCGAGGGCCCGGGTCCGAGGAGCAGTCGGTCAGAGGTCGGAAGCGTCGCCATTACCGCCACTCCTCGAGCGCCGCACGAATTTCGTCGGCGGCTTTGGATCCGACCGGCAGAAGCGGAGGCCGGACCGGGCCACCGGGGAATCCGAGTTCGCCCAGCGCAAACTTCAATCCGGCAACGCTGTGCACGCTCGACACCAACTGCGCGATCGGCAGCAGGCGCTGTTGAAGCGTGCGGGCGTCCTCGTGGCGCCCCGCCTGCGCATGGTCCCACAACATCGCGCACACATCGGGCAGCAGGTTCGCTACCGCGATGATCGCGCCGCGGGCCCCCATCATCCACGCGGGATAGGCGACCGGGGCCCAGCCGGACAACACCGCAAACCGGTCGGGCCGGACCATGGCGAACTGCGCGTGCCGCTCAAGGTCGTTGCTGGTTTCCTTGATGCCGATGACGTTGGGGTGCTCGGCCAGAGCACGAACCGTGGCCGAGGTGAAGCTGAAGCCGGCCATGCCGGGCACGTTGTAGAGCATGGTCGGCACTGGTGACGCGTCGGCCACCGCGCGGTAGTGCGCCACGAGCGCATCGTGTGTCATCTGTGTTTTGAAGAACGAGGGCGCGCGCACCAGGACCACATCTGCGCCGCGGTCGCCGGCCCGGCGGCACGCCGCGATCGTCGCCCGGGTCGACTCGCGCCCGGTGCCGACGATCAGGACGCGGTCGCGGGGCACAACCGCCCGTGCGGTCTCCACAATCGCGTCGGCTTCCGGCTCCTCGAGCAGGCCGGCTTCGGCGTTGGACCCGAGCACCAGCGCGCCCGCCAGCGGCGCGGCGGACAGCCGGGTCAGCTGGGCGCGCAGGGCGCCAAGGTCAACATCACCCGTCGCCGGATCAAACGGTGTCGGCACCGGAGGAAATACACCACGAAGAGTCACCACGCCCGGAGGCTATCGAGGTGGCTCGGCGGTGTCAACGCTCTGGCCGCCCGCGAGCTGCTGGAGCGCGAGCACAAAGACAAACAGCAGGACCGCCGGACTCAGGGTCCACGGCGCCAGTTGCATGGCCGACACGCTCGACGCCTCCTTCAGCATGAGCCCCCAGCTGGGCTGGGGCTCCGGGAACCCCAGCCCCAGGAAGGAGATCGTGGACTCGGCGATCAGGAGCGCCGGAACCAGCAGCACAAATTCCACGCGAAGAAACCCGTAGGCCGCCGGCACCAGGTGCCCCAGCAACCGCAGCCGGCCGGCGCCAATGGCCAGCGCCGCTTCCGCGTAGTCGCGACGCCGCTCGGTGGCCACGATGGCGCGCACACCCCGCGCCACATGGGGCCACCCGGCAGTCGCAAAGAGGACCGTCAGCAACAGGAACACGACGGGAGCGTCGAGCACGACGGGCATCAGCGACCGGAGGACCAGCACGAGATACACCGCGGGCAGGACGATCACAAAGTCCGCGATGGACGTCACGGCGATATCGATCCATCCGCGAATCGCGCCCGCCAGCGCCCCGAGCAGAACGCCCACCACGAGCGCGCCCAGCGCACCGGCCATCGCCACACCAATCGACAGCCGGGCGCCGTGCCACACGCGCGACCAGATATCGCGCCCGAGGCTGTCAGCCCCCAGCCACAGCAGAGGCCCGGCGGCCGCGTCCACGGAGACCAGCCGCCCGTCAGCCAACCACCGCAGCGGCACCCGCACCGAGACATCGTCGGCATACCGCCGGGACACGCGGTCCACAAGGACCTGCCTGTAGATGAACGGCGCGTGCCAGCCGTCGGCGGCGAGCAGGCGCACCCGCGTGGGCGGCGCATACGATCGATCCGCAAACTGCACCCACGGGTCCTGGGGACTCACCCACGGGGCCGCAAGGGCGCCGAACGCCAGGACACCGACGACCCCCCACGCCGCGCGACGCATCAGACCGGTTCCGCCGCCCGGGGATCGACGATGATTCGGAGCACGTCGGCCACCACATTACCGACGGCGAGACAAACGGCTCCTGCGACCACGCAGCCGGCGACGAGACTCACGTCGCTCTGCAGGACGGCGTCATACAGCAGGCGGCCAAGTCCGGGCCACGATGTCACCAACTCCACGGCCAGGGAACCGCTGAAGAGACTGCCCAGCACGATGCCATACACACCGAGCACCGGCCGCAGCGATTGACGGGCGGCGTGCCGCCACACCAGCCGGGCGGGAGGAATGCCACGGGCAGCGGCCGCCACCAGATCAGGGGACGCCATCGTCTCTGCGGTGGCCTGCGATTGCAGGCGCTCAAGGACTGCGGCCACGGGCAGCCCGAGGGCGATGGCCGGCAGGACCAGTGCGCCCGGGGCGATCGACAGCAGGCCGGTCGAGACCGCAATGAACATGAGCAGGAGCGCGGCGACCAGGGGCGGACACGCCACCAGCGCCAGTGAAAGCGGCGCAATCAGGCGTGACACCCAGTGCCGGGGCCACGCCCCGGTCACGATGCCCAGCGGCACCCCGATGAGCGTCGCAAGCAGCACCGCCGTCGCCGCGAGGCGCGCCGTGTTGAGGCCGCGCTCAAACACCAGGGCGCTGACGGGCCGCTGGAACGACGAGGACTCACCGAGATCGAACCGCACCACCCCCGACACCCACCGGCCGAGTTGCACGACAAGGGGGTCGTCCAGTCCGAGTCGGTCCCGCTTGGCCGCAATGCTTCCGGCATCGATACCGGCGATGAAATCTGCGGTCGTCTCGTCCCCTGGCGCCAGACGCGCGATGACGTAGGCGGCGGTTGACGCCACGAAGACGAACACAAGCGCCGCGACCACTCGGCGCGCGAGAAAGACGACGAACGACCGGCTCACCGCCCTCCGTCCGCGAGGTGAATCCGCTCTGCGTTCCAGAGCACGGGCGGGAAGAAGATGATGGGCGTCGCGCCGCGCACACGGCCACTGACGGCGACGATGGCGCGAGGGGCCACAAACCAGAGGGCCGGCATCTGATCGGCCAGGATGCGTTGCGCGGCATCGAACAACCGACGGCGCATTGCGGGATCGGTCGTCACCGACTGCTGCTGCATCAGTTCGTCGACCCGCGCCTCCCAGGGCGTCGCCGGCGTGACCTGCCCGGGGTGCCACCAGTGGAAGGCGCCGGAACTCATCCAGAACGACAGACTGCCGACGGGATCTCGTGTGGTGGCGCGCCCGCCGAAGTAGATCGCATCAAAATCTCCCGCGGTGTAGCGCGTGATGATTTCATTGGCCGGCAGCGCCACCACATCCATCGTGATGCCGACCTGCCGGAGATGCTCCTGCACGACCGCCATGGTTTTTTCAAACGCCGGCTGGCCGCTTCGTGTGAGCACAGAGAATCGCACCGGTTGATTCCGGGCGTCGTCGAGCATCCCGTCACCATTGCGATCGGACAGCCCCATCGATGTCAACAGCGTGCGTGCGCGGCCAGCGTCAAATGCCGCCGCCGGCAGGTCGGGCACATACCAATCGCCGTGCCCGGGCGTGACCGGCCCGTACGCGACCATCGCTTCCCCAAGAAACACCGTGTCGACGATCGCCTGCCGGTTCACGGCATGCGAGATCGCACGACGGAACTCGGGGGCCACGAGCCAGGGGCGGCCCGCGCCGGCCTTGGCGTCCGGGCGCAGATTGAACCAGAACGTGGTGACGTCGATCGCCGGCCCGGCGTCGGTCAACCGGATGCGCCCGCTCGCTGCACTCTGCCGGAGCACGGCGAGATCATCGGCGCTGACGAAGTTCGTGATGACATCCGCGTCGCCCGACTGCAGCCGCAGCAGTTCGGTGTTCGCTTCGGGGACGATCGTCATGTCGATCTCATCCAGATACGGCAGCGGGATGCCGGCGTCGTCGCGTCCGAAGAAGTGGGGGTTGCGCGCGAACAGCAACCGCTGTCCCGGCACGTATTCCTTCAGAACGAAGGGGCCGGCGCCGACGATCTCAGCCGGCGCGACGGTCGCCGCCCACACCGTGGCTACCGTACCAGCCGTCACTGCGGCTTCCAATTTGTGCTGGGGGAGAATAGGCAGGTTCTCGAGCACATTGAGGCCGGGTCCGTAGGGAGCCGGGAACGTCAGCACCAGTGTGCGGTCGTCCAGCGCGCGGACGGTGACAGGTTGGCCGTCGACCTTCAGATCGGCGCCGGCGGGCGTCCCCAACGCCGCACGCACGGAAAACACGACGTCAGCAGAGGTGACCGGCCGCCCGTCCGAAAATTTCGCATCCGGTCGCAGTTCGATCGTCCACGCGAGGCCGTCGTCGGAAGAGGACCACTTGGCGGCGAGTCGGGCTTCAAAGCTCCCCGTGGCGTCGGTTCGCAACAGGGTGGCCTGGGTCAGGCTGCTGAACATCAGGTTCGCCGCCGTGGGCTGGGCAATTCTGAGGAAATTTGTGGGTTCGGTCGAATAGGTCGCCAAAAGGCGCCCTCCTGGCGTCGGTGCGGCAGAATCGGGAGTTGCGACCGGTTGTGGGGTACCACCCGACCAGGCGAACCAGCCAACGGCGGCCAGAACGACCAGGAGCCCCCCAAGGAGGGCTGGGCGGAGGGTTCGGGATTCGGCCATACGTCACCTCATGAAGGGCCCCAAAACTTCAGCCGGCAGCTTGGCCCGTACGGGCGTATTATGGTTCAGTTCAAGGACTTACGGGGTGCGGCGGCTCGGACTGCGGGCGGGGTGGCACCAACAAGACCGTGAATGTTCGGACAGTTCCGTAATACTGTTGGACACGATTCTTCAGGCAACGGCGGTCGGAAAGGCCGTATGTTGATGGTTTTGGAGGGAATTACCGGATGGCCCGGTGGTACGGTACGTGCCTCGGTTCTGCAGGACCGTCGTCCGGTTGTCGTCGGTATCGTGGATTGAATGTGATTCTATGAGCGTCATCTTTTCAATGACCCGTCGCCATCTGCTTCTGCCCCGAATGGGAGCCGCCCTGCTGGGGCTGTTCCTGGTCGCCGTGGTGCTAGCTCCCGTGCAGGCGGAAGCCGGCGGCAATTACCGCGGCAAGATGTCGAAGGAATTTGCCGCCAAGATTGACCGTGCGCTCAACGGACCCTCCGTGAGTGCCGAGAGGTTCCAGTTCATCCTGATTGCCCCGCAGTCGGAAGTTGACCGCATCGGCCAGAAGTACGGTCTTCCGCTCATGAAGCGGATGATCGCCGGCGGTGTGTTTTTGGGGACCGCGACGCAGATTGCGGCTGTGACCCTTGAACCGCAGGTCAAAAGCGTTTCTGAAAACGTGCGCGTGTATTCGATGGCGGCGGTGACGGCACAGGCGATTGGTGCCGACCAGGTGTGGACGGGGACGCAGGGGGCGGCGTTTGGTGGCGTCACCGGGCGCGGCGTTGGTGTGGCGGTCCTTGATTCTGGGATCGCGAACCATCCTGACCTGGTCAACCGGGTTGGCGCTCGTCTGGACTTCACCGGGACTGGTGGGGTGCGGTGGGGCGGCGTGGATGACTACGGCCACGGCACGCACGTGGCGAGCATCATTGCAGGCAGTGGTGAGGGCAGCCGGACGTGGCAGCGGGGCCACCCGTCGGCGTCCACGACGGCTGCGTACATCGGCATGGCGCCGGGTGCGACGCTCATCAGTGCCAAGGTCCTGAGCGCTGACGGGTCCGGGTATGTGGCGGACGTCATTGACGCGATTTATTTCTTCGCGCGCTACAAGGAATTTTTCGGGGTGCGGGTTGTCAACCTGTCCCTGGGGCATCCGGCGGCAGAGCCCTACCGTAACGACCCCCTCGCGATTGCCGTTGAGGACGCGGTCAGGGCGGGACTTGTGGTGGTGGCCTCGGCCGGTAATCTGGGCGTGACGCCGGCTCCAGAAAGCAAGCCTATCGTGGGCGCGATTGTGTCCCCCGGCTTTACGCCAGGTGCCTTGACGGTTGGCGCGCTCAACACCAACGGCACGGTGTTCCGGAGCGACGACTCGGTGGCGTCATTCAGTTCGTCGGGTCCGGTCGTGGATCCCGGTACGCCTGCGCCGCAGACGCCCGACGCCTTGCCGGCGAATGCGTTGATGAAGCCGGACCTTGTGGCGCCAGGCAACGGCATTGTGGCGGCTGTTTCGAGCGGCACGACGTTGTGGGAGGGCCATCCGACGCGTCAGGTGATCGGGGCCCGCGGCGGCACCTACATGAAGTTGTCGGGCACGAGCATGTCGACGGCGGTGGTCTCTGGTTCCGTGGCGTTGCTGTTGCAGGCGCGCCCTGACCTGACGCCCTACGAAGTCAAGACGGCGCTGCAGTTGACCGCGCAGCATATTCCTGGCGTTGGCCTCATCAAGCAGGGGGCCGGCAGCCTCAACGTGGCGCTCGCGGTGCGCTTCGCGAAGAGCCGCAACATCAGCAAGATCGACCTCACCAACACCATCGGCGGCGAATCCGCGTGGGCCAGTGGCATCACGTTCGGCCAAGCGTCCACGTGGGGCCAGACGATGGTCTGGGACAACACGATGGTGTGGGACAACGTGTTCATCCCCGGCAATGTGACTCTGTGGGGCGACACGATGGTGTGGGATAACACCATGGTGTGGGACAACACGATGGTATGGGATAACACGATGGTGTGGGACAACACCATGGTGTGGGACAACTCCAAGATCTGGGGAAAAACGATGGTGTGGGACAACACCATGGTGTGGGATAACACGATGGTGTGGGACAACAGCCATGCGTGGGGCCAGACCATGGTGTGGGACAACACAATGGTGTGGGATAACACCATGGTGTGGGACAACTAGTCCATTTCTCAATAGTACTTAAGAGGGACTCTCGGAGAAAGACATGCTTATTCGAGCGATTATCGTTTGGAGCTAACAGGAGAGTAGGCGACCATTCGCCTGCTGGGTCCTGGGGCCGGAGCCTTTGATGGCAAGCCCATTATCATCTTACCCATGGAAGGCTGTCGTCTATGTTCTGATTGTCATCAGTGCAGGACTGGTGGCCTCCATAGCAAGCATTCGAAGCGTACTCCTCACCCCCCCGCCTGGAAACGACTGGTACTACCTCACTTTCCTGACGCTGTTCTCCGGATTCCTTTCTGTAAGGTTTCAATCAATTGGTGCACGCTTCTCGGTCTCTGAGACATTCGTCTTCTCAGGAACCTTGATTTACGGCCAAGCCGTCGGCACAGTGCTCGTCCTACTTGACGCACTGGTTCTGTCGGGCAAGATTTGGTACACGAAACGACGTTTGGACATTGTTCAAATGCCATTCAACCTTGCTGCGCCTCCGCTATCAGTCTGGCTTGCGGCCTCAGTCCTGCAGTCAATTGCTGGCCCCGCTCCACTAACACTCGAAAGTAGCGTTTGGGTTTTTGTCTACGGCCTTGGTGTATTCACCATTCTGTATTTCGCCCTCAACTCGGGTCTAGTCGCTCTGGCCATCGCGCTCACTAGATCGTCGACGCCCATTGATGTCTTGAAGGACTTGGGGCAGACATGGTGGGGCATCAAACATCTCTTCTTTAACTACCTAGCTGGTGCATCCATTGCTGCCCTGCTCGCCTCAGGGGGAAATCCGAACGTCGCAGTTCGATTGTTGGTGATTATTCCGCTGATGGCGGTGTTTTACTTGACATACCGGCAGTCGGCAAGGCAAGTCGACGAAATGCAAGACCGACTGGACGCCATCGAAAAGGTCCATATGTCGACCATCGCTGCGTTCGCGATGGCAATCGACGCTAAAGACCAGGTTACCCACGGACATATTCGACGAGTGCAGCAATACACAATGGAGGTTGCTCGTCACCTTGGAGTCAGGGACGACAAACAGCTGAAAGCAATCGAGGCTGCTGCTTTACTGCATGACACAGGGAAGCTGGCGATTCCGGAATACATCCTCAATAAGCCGGGACCACTGACGCCAGCTGAATTTGAGAAGATGAAAGACCACGCGGCGGTTGGTGCCAACATCTTGAAGAGCATCGACTTCCCCTATCCGGTCGCCCCAATAGTCCGTCACCACCATGAGAATTGGGACGGTCGTGGTTACCCAGACGGACTGAAAGGGCAGGAAATCCCATTAGGCGCCCGAATCCTCTCCGTCGTGGACTGCTATGACGCATTGACCTCGGATCGGCCATATCGACCGAGGATGACACGGCAGCAGGCAGAGCAGATTCTCGTTGATCGCCGCGGCAAGATGTACGATCCGTGGGTAGTCGACAACTTTCTGCAAATCCTGGATCACTTGGAGACGATTGATGCTGCGGAGGGCCGTGGCAGTGCATCTGAGTTGGATTTCAGCACCCGCCACAGGAGTCCGGCACTAGATGTAATCAGTGCGGCGACAGCTGAAGAACGTGAGTTTGCGGAGCTTCGACGAGAGCTGCCAAAAGCACAGTCCTTGCCGCTCGCCGCTGAGGTCTTCTTTCGTCACGTCAGGCGCGTCATACCTGCGGCAGCCGTGGTGATGTACACCCCAGCATCATCTGGCAATAACGAACTCCATGCTATCTACTGCGCCGGGTCTGGCGCGGCGACGATTGAATCGACAAAGATCCCAGTTGGCGAACGCATCTCAGGATGGGCGTTTGCACATCGACAGATGGTGTTTAACTCAGACGCGATACTCGACCTTGGGCCAGTTGCTAGGACGCTGCCAGTGCCCCTGAGGTCAGCGCTCGTTGCTCCAATCATCGATCGTGACCAGACAGTTGGAGTGATTGCTCTCTACGGAAGTGAAGACTTTCACAAAGATCACCGGCGGATGCTCGAATCCGCAACTCAGTTGCTTGCAATCGGAGTCTTCGCAGCCGTTCCGGAAGGCCACCCAGCATCCGCCAAGTTGTCCCCAACGCAAGAACGGAAGATTCACTAGATTCTGGTACATCAAAACTCATCCCACTTGTTCTTGGCGGCCTGAAAGCTGATACTTTCGTCAATCCGAGGGCTCAGAATGGGACATTATTTGTCCGAAGCGCGTTCTGCCTACGAAGCTGGCCAACTCTCCAGGGCGCTGGATGTGTTGCACGACTCGGGTTCGATTGAAGGCGAGGACCGGCTTCTGGAGGCCGTGGTCACATTCGACCTTGGGCGGGCTACCGAAGCCCTGCACTGGCTTGACAAGCTGTCGGACGAACTTGTCGAGCCCATGCGCCTGAGGTATCAGGTCGAACTTGCCAGGTTCTCTAGGACTGCGGCTTTCTTCGCTCCGGCTCAGACAGCTTCTCACTTAGCCAAGCTCCGTCAGTTCGCGACTGCCGTCGGTGAACCGGAGGCGGTGTCCGGGCTCCACATGGCGGTCGCAAAACTGGAGACACTTCGTGGATCAACTGAGAGCGCAACCTCTCACTTAGACATCGCTCGACGAATCTGCAACGCACAGCCGCTGCCAACCCTCTCCAGATCAATCATTTTGATCCAAGCCTCGGTCAATACCGCTGTGGGCAACCTACGTCGGGCATCGATTGCAAACTCTGGCGCTCTGGAAGCTGCCCGCCGGGAGGGAGTCACGATGCCGCTCGTGGGCCTCCTCGCGAACGGTGGCCAACTGGCTCTCTGGGCAGGCAACACTTCTCAGGCATCGACATGCCTGTCTGAAGCGTTGGCGATGGGAACCGAGTTTAAATTCTTGAGCCTTGGCGTCAGAGATTCGCTCGCTGCGTTGGCCCTTTTTGATGGCAATCTGGCGGCTGCTGGCCAACACATCGACGAGTGCCAGGCCCTGGTCGCCACGCACCACGTCCCTGCGCGCTCGTGGTACGACCTCACGCACCAACTCACCCGGTGTCTG